>JGI24721J26819_10002754_pt1 | contig 19168 bp, 21 predicted proteins | sample YelNatPaOPGAMG01_FD_26819 | JGI IMG/M metagenome (IMG submission 26819) | reverse complement strand
GTGATGGGCTATAAAACGTGTAAGAGCCTGGCTTACCCCAAAGTCGGTGAAAAGCATGAGAAAACTGGAAACAATCAAGGCCAGCGAGTACACTCCATACAGCTCTGGACCGAGAAGCCTAGCCACCAGTATTGCACAGACAGCGGAAAGAACAGTTGCGAGGCTTCCGCCCCAGAAAAGATGGAAGACACCACCAGCAGTCTCTTCAGCAACCGCCAGAAGCCCCTCACGAGAGTTTAAAGACATAGTCGCACGCTCTTCAAAGCCCGCTTAGAACTTGGCCATCATATATTTTAAGAATCACTCGATCTTCACATATCTTTGGAAAACATGAGGCCGAAGGGGAGCCTTTGCGCCTTAAGCGATTGAGAAAAGTGAAAAGGAAGAAACTTTTCCCATAAGAATCATTTAATAGCTTTCTCTTGTAAGCTTAGACTTAAGCAATTTTATTCCACGTTTAGTCACAAGAGTTTTTCCTAGATTTTTGCTTGTTGACCTTGCTAAGGGATCTCTTAAGATCTTTTGAGCTAATAGCTTAGTCCAAGTATACAACGGTATCTTGCAGGGTGCTTCAACTAGGCCATTTTCAATAGCATCGTTAAGTTTTATAGCTAACTCTAATGCTGAAATGCATTTTAGTTCTTTGGCAAGTTTGAAAGTTTCTCCTGTTGCCCACGCCTTAACAGTGAAGTAGTCGTTTAAAGTGTAAATCCGCTCCTTGTAAACCGCGTGAGCTGCCGAGATCAACGCTTCAACATGACTTTCGAGTGTTCCAATCTTTATTCCATTAAATTCCTTAACACTAACGTAGTCGAGAAATTTTTGACCGTTCATGTAAACCATTCCACCAAAGTTGGATGAACATAAAGGTCTACTATAGAGCTTAATTTACGTGCTTTTATATGCTCGTTAGAATTGGCAGCCATATCTAATGTGCTTATCCCCATCTCTCTACGGGTAATGGCTTTAGATGCTCAGCTTTCTCGGCGACAACTCCTATTATCATTCTGAGTGTTGGTATGGCCTTTACAAGGGGAAAAGCGATCGTCCTAAGTATGTTGGTTCTACTCGGCCTTCTCAGCGAAATCCTTATGAGGTCAACGTATCCGTTGATCCTTAAGTAGTCTATGAGATTTGCTTCGACAAAATGTAGGTCATTTACTTCTGTATAAAAACTTTCTAATATTTTGAAGCCAGAATTTCTCAGCAGTTCTTCCACCTCATATTTTGTATATTCTTTAACGTGAAGTCTATAGACTGGTTGCTTTCCTATTAGTAGCTTTAACCTCCTAAACAGCGATGCAATGTTCGGAGTTGTTATTATAAGTTTTCCTCCCACTTTAAGAATGCAGTTTATCTTTGCTAAAGTGTAGTTTACATAGTACGGGTTTATATGCTCAATAACTTCGGAAAATACTGCGCAGTCGACAGTCTCATTTTCCATACCTAAGCTGTCCCGCTCCAGATCACATTTGACAACTTTAACGCCGAAAGCTTTTGCGATATCTAGGTAACGGTCTGGATCATAATCATAGGCGATAACATCGTAGCCCATCAACTTCAATGCAGAACTTACTATGAACGGCTGGGCACCTAAATCAATGACAACACCACCTTTAGAAGCATATTTTTCAACGAGCTGTAGTAACAATAATCTTCTAGAAAACTCAAGATAAAAACTATGCTTAACTTTTTCATCGCTATAATTCTCAAGAAACTCCTTTATATAAAGAAGGGCTTCTATGGCTTTCATAATCATTCTAGCCTTTTTGATTTAATTGAACTCAAAATCCAGTAATAAACTTAACGTATCACACGGCCTAAAAGATACCCAGTCCTTCCGCTGATTTTTATTCTTCTTGCCGAAACAGGAACAGCTACCCTGTAACTATAGTGAAAGGCTTTGGATCCAAATGCTTTATATACTCTCCAGCCAAAGTCAAAATCCTCGCCAATTCTAAGGTTTGGGTTGAAGTTTACAACATCTCTAACATCTTTTCTGAATGCTACAAAATGACCTGTAGTTTTCCAAATATCTCTCCAATATTTGTCATATAAAAATGCTACAAAGTTATCTATGAAACCTGAGTCTACGTATATATGGCCAAGATGTACTATTTGTATTGTGTTAAAATGCCTAAATATACTTAAAGTGTAAGCGATTACTTTTGGAAAAAGAATAGCGTCGGCATCGGTCCTAATGATTATATCTCCTTTTGCTTCGTTTGTAGCTATAAAAGAGGCATATCCTACTCCAGGTTTGTCTACTTCGATGGTGCGCGCTCCAAAAGAACGAGCTATCGTAGCAGTATTATCACTCGATACGTAGTCTGCCACTATAACTTCAAGGTTCCTATAGCGGAAGAGCCTTAAAGAGGTTAGTAGCCTTTTAATGTTTCTAGCCTCATTTCTTGTAGGTACTATCACACTTACAGAGATATCACTTATTTTAGGACAACTTGCAGAAGCGAATTTGATACTCTCCTCGTATCGGTTAAGCATTTCATCTACCTCATTAAAGATTTTAAAGGTTATAGCCATTTTAACAACGTCCAAAAACCGTTTTCTCAACAATGCGAACAATCTACCATTTAATTTTTAGATTTAGATATTCATATTAAGTTCTGGCCCGAATTTGTTAGTAGCGATCTCTTGTGAATTTTGACCTAAGTAATTTTAATCCACGCTTACTTCCAATGGAACTTACTAGATTTTTACTCGTTGACCTAGTTAAAGGGTCATTAATAATTTTTTGAACTAGCAACTTAGTCCAAGTAATTACTGGTATCTTGTAGGGTGCTTCAAACAATCCTTTCTCAATTGCTTCGTTAATTTTCATAACAAGATTTAAACTAGAAATACACCTTAGTTTTTTAGCAAGCTTAAAAGTTTCTTCAGTTGTCCATTCTTTAACAGTAAAGTAGTCGTTTAAAGTGTAGATGCGCTCCTTGTAAACTGCATGAGCTGCAGAAACTAAAGCTTCAGCATAGCTCTCAAGACTTTTAATTCTAAGTCCATTAAAATCCTTAATACAAACGTGATTGAGAAGCTCTTGACCATCCATGTAAATCATACCTCCAAGGGTTGGATGAACATAAACATCAACTATGAACGAACCTTTAACTAGAGTAGTACAAAAGGGCTCTTTAACCTCAACCTTAAAACCTAATCCCTCAATTCTCCTAATTATCTCTTCTCTTTCTTCAGATTTAACCAAAACGTCAACATCAGCTGGAACATAACTTACAGGCTTAACAAGTTTAAAGAAAGCAAAGCTAAAACCATCCAAATCTTTTGACAAATTCCCAACTAAACGAACAATATTTTCTATAGCTTCTCCTTGTGATCTCCTTAAAGGATCTTTAATATCAAGTTTAATGAGCAGCTGAAGAAGAACCTTATTCTTGGACGCAAGATCAATTAAAGGGCTAAGATCTACTTCTATCTTTTGACCATCTTCTTTTATAAGGTTGATAAGATGTTTTGTTGATCCTCTGCGCATACTACTTCAAGTTTTGTCTAAAAATGCAAGAAGACTGCTCATCGATTCATCTACACTTCTATTTGTTGTATCAAGAATTAAAGAGTTCATACCTTCCGCTAACTTTTCATAGAGTATAAGCTGCTTCATAATAAAAGATGGATCCATGTCCATTCTCCTTTCAATAAGCTTTTGAAGGTCTGCTTTAACATAAATTTTAGCTTTTGCCCTTAAAGCTAAAGCTAAGAGAAACCTTGCACTAATAGAACTGAGACAACTAGGGTCATCTGTTGTTATAACAACCCAGACAAGAAAATCCGGAATATACCTTTCAGCTATGACTGTATAGCCTAAAAGGCTAGGTAACATAAACCTGGTAAGTAAGATAGGCAACGCTGATACGAACTCTATTAGTTGCCATAGTTTTTTCATGTGGCTTGGAATAGATATTCCATAGTAAGGATTATCCAAGCCTCTGAAAGTAGCAAATTTAAAGAGAAACTTAGCGAGCATGGAAGCTAACGTATGAGTGCCTCTCATCCATGAAATCCTGACATTAAAACTGCGACCTTCAAGCTCTCTGGCTAAGGCTTTAGCTAGGGTAGTTTTTCCAGAACCGTCGGGTCCAAAGAAACATATTAAAGGCATTTATACAGCAACCAAAAATGTTCATAAATGTGCGCAAATTAGGAAGTATTCGTAGAGAATAATATTTGAGTGGCTTTCCACTTCTTCTTGCGTAAATAGACTTGGATCAGGGTCTATTAGGCGTTTGTCTTTCTGAGTGTCCCATCGACGTGTCAATATCAAATTATAAATTGAGTGGTAAAAGTCGTCCAACAAGCAGGGCTTCAGAGAGAATTTACTCAAGAAAAATTTCAGTAAAGAGCCAAAGACCCGCCTCAACAATTTCAGTTTTTTTATTTTTTTTTTTACCTCCATAAATATAATCTACTCTAAAGCCATATGCTCTCAAAAAATTTAGAAGTGGGCCTAAGTAAAATTCGGTCACATGATAAGGATTAAGAGGTTTTGGCAGGAATGGTGAGGCGTATATTTTATTTGGTGTACTCAAAATTAACTTTCCACCTTCTTTAAGACTACTTTTAACATTGTCAAGAAAAGCTTTTTGATCTCTTACGTGCTCCAGAGTCTCAAGAGAAACAACGGAGTCGAACGTATGTTTTCTGAAGGGTAGATGTGTAGCATCTCCACACACACAATCGGCATTATAAACTATCCTTCCGTATTTGAGGACATCTTTATCTATGTCTACGCTTACCACTACACTAACGTTCGCTTGCCACCTTAATATACTGGAACCGTAGCAAGTACCAGATGCAACATCTAACACTACTCCGTGTACGAATTTAGAAGCTAATAGGTATCGCGATAAATGTTCACTAGCTGTCTCGTTACTACAATATCCGAGTAAAATAAGTTCAGGAGACTTAGTTAGAGTATCTATGTGTTTTATAAGAATCCTGTAAATAAGATCCGTGAATTTTGTCATTCCTATTTTATACTAATAATTGGCTCATTATTAGTTTTTGAGTTTCCGTTAATGTCTTTGCCTCCGTGTTTATGCAAATAAGTCCATAAGGAGAAAGTTCCCTTGACATTTGTAAAAGCAAAGTGCGTTGCATTTGAAGATAGTCTTCTCTTTCATCAAAGCTCCCCCTTAGCTTCCAACGTGTTTTTAACTCATCATCTTTAGCGTCTAAGAAGATTATTTGAGTAGGACCGCATAAGTTCATCAGTTTTAGCAGATAATTAATTGAAAAAGAATTCACTCTTAAAGGGAAATTTACGATTTTGCTCAAGTAAACATAATCGGAAATAGTAGCTGGAATGTATTCCTCGATGAGTATGGTATAGCCCAGCTTTAAAGGAAGATATATACCTGCAAGGAACTTTAAGGTAATGCTGATCAGATCTAAACCAAGCCATAACCTGAAGATCCTCCTAAAAAAAGTTGGTTTCTCTTCAACAAGAGCCCTTATTGGAAACACATCTTTTCTCTTGCTTGCAACCATCCTAGCCAAGGAAATTTCAAGAATAAAGGCAAATAAATTACCTGTTTTCAGGAAACTCACCTTGACCTTCAATCCTTTCAGTTTTAGCTTTGAGTATAGAAGTTCCATGTGAGTTGATTTACCAGATCCGACAGTACCTATGAAGATTATTACTCGTGGTCGTGGCATAGCTAAGCCTTGTTAAAGACTAACGAAAAGTTAGGAACAAGCAGTTTTTCCCTTTTTAGTGCTATTAATAAAGAAGAAATTATACATTCTGTGTACTTATTTGGAAGATATGTTCTTGGGGTTTCTTCTAACATGTTTAGGCTTACCATATTTTTTCAAATACTTTTCTGCAAGCGCTTATTAAACTCTTTTTAATCATCTTACTTTATTAGAATGTGCTTTATCGAGAAAACGTAGCCTATAAGTTTACTCCAATAAGCTTTGTATTCCACCATCACGGGCTTTAAGGCAAAAGCATCTTCAATTTCACCTTGATCAAAGACAAGCAAAGTTTTCCTCGTCGAGCAAGATATCATACCTTTTCCAATGTTTAGAAGCATGCTATGATTAAATTCCTCATCGAAGCTTTCAATGAAGAGAGGATACCATAACTTTAAATCTTTAGAAGCCATTATGGCCTGAGGGACCCCAAGAGAAGCTATCCATAAATCTTTATCCAAAAGTTTCAAGTCACAAAATTGAGCATGCTTAACGCTTTCATCTTTCCACCTTAAAAATATGAATTCTAATCCATCCTCATCTGGATAATAAATGCCTAACCCTCCCTTTGCAATTCCACTATCAAAGCCAAAAACAATCCTATCCTTCAGCACTGCGATAGGGACAAACTGCCAAGGGCCTCTATAGAAAGGCCTCCAAGAAGAACCTAAGTCCTCGGAGACGGCAACCCTTGTAAGACATCCATCGCCTAAAGTGGAGATCAACCATTTCCTGTAAGGGTCGAAGGCTACGTTATGGAAGTGCTTGGATTGCTTATCTATGTCGAGGTTTGTAACTATCTTTTCCCATTTTTCAAGATCCTTTGACAAGTAAATAGCAGTGGGTGGTAGCCCATACTCATGAATGAATACCTTCCCTTCGGCCTCAGTTAAGTGCCAAAACATATTTCTCGGATTGCTAGCTACCAATACAACCCTGGCTTCACTACCTTTAACTAGGTAAAGCTTATTATCAAGACTAATGAGAACATAGTCCTTCTCTACTTTAAGGATGAAACCCGAGTTTCCTTTCGCGCCCCATACCATTTTAACGAATTCCAAATCCGTGTTAAGGACTGATAAGAGTAGTCTTTCGCCCTCCCCCAGAAGGACATAAACATGATCGCCGATAATGGCTGTGCTCAAAGCTTTTAAGGAGACTTTCTTCACGAATACTCACACTTACTTGAAAGCTAAAATATATCCTTTCTCAAGGATCCTTGTTATCTTAAGCAGAGGCATTAAAATCGTTAGAAATAACTTGATTACCCAAAAAAAGCGCGACGATTGCCATGCCAAGTAAATGTCATAACTCTTTAAGTCAATCAGTACGAACCCTCTAAGCAAGTATCTATAGACGTTGTAACCCCTCTTAATGAGACCTTTCACATCAATTTCGCTAGGAAGCGCTGGCAAAGCTAAGACTACCGAACCATTCTTCTTTACAAGACCTTCAATGTGTGTCAGCGCACCAGCTGGAAGGCTGTGTAGAACCTCTGGGCTATTAATGTGTCAAACTTTTCTTCAGGGTTAAAGTTTTGGATGTTGACCACGTGAAGCTCATTATATAAATTAAGCCTCTCCGCTTTACGGATCTTCTCAGACGATATGTCCACGCCAACTAAGTACTCGACGTTGCCTAGGTAAAGCATTAACATAAGAGCTGAAAAGCCTAGTCCACAGCCGACATCAATAGTCCTACCCAAGGAGTGCTTGCTCTTTAAGAACCCCTAAGATCCATGGTTCAATTCCAGAGCTATGGAAAGCATACGGGTATTCCTCATCGTAACTTGGCTTCATGTGCTGAAAACCTCAAGCAATTGCTGTTTGATCACTTCGTCACTAAACCTTTTAAGTGTAACTTCCTGCAGCTTAGAACCAATATCAACCAGTTGATCTCTAGATAGGGATAAGACCGTCTCCATTCTATCAGCCATTCCGTCAGGGCTTCCCGGCGTGAACATCAGCCTCTCCGCATAGGTTCCTTCAACAATTTCAGGTATGCCACCGACCCTAGAGGCTACGGGCAACGTTCCTGTAAGCATAGCCTCAAGAACTACATATGGAAGGGGCTCTTCACATATAGAGGGGACAAGAACAGCGTGACTCTTGGAGTAAAGCTTTAACACATCCTCATAGGGCAAGTATCCGAGTACTCTAAACGTCTCTCTAAAAGTATTGTTCAATCTTCTCACTAGCTCCTTACGTTCGCGTTTAAGTGCTCCTATTAGAAAGAAGTTCACGCACTTCTCTTGCTTTAGAGTATTTAATGCAACTTGCATGAAAATGTGAAAGCCTTTAACGTAGCTTTCACCACCAGCATAGGTAAACGTAGGATTCCTAAACTTCTCCTCAAGAGATGGGGTTTTGGGTAGCGGATTGTACACCACTCTAATCTTGTGCATCAGCTCAGGAGCTCTGCTCGAGATTATCTCAGCTTGCCTCCGAGAGACGCAGATTATGGTATCTACTCCACTCATCCACATCCTACTGAGCATGACGATAGGAGCCACTAAGGATCCTGTTATTGCTCGTTTATAATCACCATGCTCAAGAAGCTCAAAAACAAGCTCCGTTTTAATATCATGAACTAAGCCGATCTGATGATTATGTAAAATCACTGTACTATAAGTAATGGGTTGATAGTCATGTACATGTACAATCACTTTCTTATCTAACTCTTTAGATATCGGAATTAATTCATACCCATAAGGAATATAAATAACATCATATCTTTTCATCAGATTCCTATAATATCTCCTTACTGATGATCTAAGGAAGTAAAGCCAACGCATTGGCTTATACTGAATTCTAAAACCCTCGTCTATTATAAAGTTTACATTATCTATTTTAGCTGGTCTATGAGTCCCAGTTACAACAGTTATTTTAAAATCGTCATAAGAAGATAGCAATTTAGTTATTAAATACGTTGCTAGTGCACCACCACTACCTTCAGGCCAAAACTGTCCAGAAATTATGAGCATAGATGTCATTTTAGAATCAGTACATGCCTGAGCTTTAGTAACTCCCCCCTGTAAGTTTTGCTAAAAATTGTTTACCGAAACGCCGATTAAACAAAGTCTTAATTAAATTTATTGAAGTTATTTTTGTGAGCTCATCATTGTAAAGCTTTTGCATCAATAGTTTGAACCAAAGCATGGCTGGAATCTTATAGGGTAATCCTTGCAGTTCTTCATCGATCTTCTTATTCAGAGCTATGATAAATTTTAAGCTCTCTTCGCAACGAAGCTCTTTGGATAATTCGAAGCTTTCCCTCGAAAGCATCTTTTTAAGAGTGAAATAATCGTTTAATGTATAAATTCTCTCTTTATATACTGCATGAGCTGCTACTACGACAGCTTCAGCATAAGGTTCTAATGATCTAACCTCAATTCCATTAAATTCTGTTTCTCTAGAATGTTCAAGTAGTCTTTGCCCATCAATAAATATTACTCCACCTAAGCTTGGATACGTATACAAATCTATCACAGAGTAACCTTTGCATAAGGTTACACAATATGGATCCTTAATTATCACACTGTATCCTAATCCATCAATAAGTTTTACTATTCTCTTTATATGACGCATACTGACTAATAAATCAATATCAGCTGGAACGTAAGTTACCGGTTTTATAAGTTTAAAGAAGACGTACTCGTTACCTTTTAGGTATTTAGAAAGAGTTTCAACAACAAGAAGCATATCACTAAAAGCTTTTTCTTGAGAAAATCTTAAATCACCATTCATATTAAGGATTCTAAGAAGTTGAAGCAGAACCTTATTTTTCATAGCAAACTCAATTAAATTCCTAACATCTAGGTTCACCTGTAGGTTGAAGTTTGATTCAAATAGATTAATAAGTTGTTTTGTTAGCATAACCTTTTCCGTTCCTCTCAACCTTTTCCCCTTATGCAATAAATTTACATCTTTATTGCAAGCACTATTAATCTCCTTGCAAATGAACTTCCTAAAGAAAACAATTTATCAATTAATGCTAACCATTTATGCTCTATACCAGACGACTCCATCACTTCCACGATATTGAATCCATTACAAGAAAGCACTTCTTTAGGCTTTGAGAGCGAACGATTTAATATGGCCTACTGGTTTCGTAAAGGTAGATCCTTACATGGTTGATAGCCTAATAATATTATTATTCAGTAGTATTTTTATCATTATTTATCATTAGAAAGAGCCAAGTTGAAAGTTTTAATCTTCCTCTGTGTGACCCTTTCTAATGCATCATTAATCTATGTCAACACCATAAACTTCTTTGCTTCCACTATTTTTGCAATTCTTTCTGTTATTTGACCACTAGCGCACCCAAGATCCAAATAAACGATAGTTTTCACACTATTTTTGATAAGAATGCAACAAACTGCATCTACTTGATCTTGTGCTATAAGTTGCATTGTTTAGGCCTTCTCACTTCTAACTATTGATGACTTTCCTATATGATAACCCATCCTTCACGCCCTTTACATACAGAGAAAGATGCCTATCCAAATATTTTATTCTCTTATTTTTTAAGAGGAAAAGAACGAAGATTGCAACATCCAATTGAAAGAATATATGTCTACCAACAGCATGTTTTTTGTAAAGAATGATCCTATTTCTCCCCTCAAAATATGTGCGCTTTTCAGATATGTGAATTCTTTCGTTAGGTAAATCATGAAAGCTTTTTGCCTTACTATATATTGCTATCTTGTAACCTTTCTTCTTTATCCGTAAAGCAAAATCCGTTTCCTCAAACCCTATTGGAAACTCTTCATCAAATAGCCCCACCTCTTTCACTATAATTCTCTTGGTCATAAAGGCACTTGGGATAGTATCGCATTCGATTAACAGGCTCTTTGTTGGTTCCCATTCCTTGTCTTTCTTTATCAAATACGGAGGATTAAAAACTGGAGGGAATAATCTAACTCCAGAACACCATACTTTTGTAGGACTTTCATAGTAATATATTACAGGTCCTACTAGACCTAGTTTATTATAATTAGCTAAAACTGTAACCAATTCGCGGATAGCATCCTTATGTAATACTACATCGTCATCTACAAAGAAAATAAAATCGCCTTTACTCATCTTTACTCCTAAATTTCTACATTTAGAAGGAAAAAGCTCTATATCATTCCTTATAATCTTGATATCTGGATATAATTTTTTGATGATTTCTGATGTTCCGTCAGAAGATGCATCATCTATGACTATCACTTCGATTTTATTTAAAGGATACGTATTCTTCTTGATAGAATTAATTAACCTTATAAGCTTCTCTCCCCTATTATGGGTTGGAATTATAATTGAGATCAAACGGCACAAGATTGCTCCCTCGGAAACTAGTTACAGCATTACTTAAGACTATTTCATACAATAAATCTTTAGTATCTCTTCAGGCAACAGTGTACGTATATACAATGCGGCGTGTGAATCATGTACGATTCTTAAAAATCATGATTTAGAATCTCCTTATATGTTAAAAATTTTGTATTATTTTTTAAAGATAGTGATATAGATAGAATTTTAGTTGTGCGCGAAAATGACTTCCTATCTCATGTCCCATAGCGGCTATTTCCCTTATCACTCTCGTGTTTAGTAAGGAGAATCATCTTCTTGTGCGTGCATTCACCTTTATGGATGGCATAGTTGTACCCAGAAATGTTGATCTGTTAAGGATTTACATTTATCCTAATTGAAGTCGATTCAGACGCTAGGACCTTGAAGGTAAGTATAAGTCAGCATGTAATAAGTCGTGTACAGCATAAAGCTTTTCTGATAAAGATTCGCAGGAGATAAAAAATGTAACCATAGCCTCTGATAATTCTCCCTAACATTTTAACAAGAAACGCGCGGAGGTATCTTGTACTAAAAGCCTTATAATATATACAACCTCCTATTATTAGAAAGGCTGTGTATAATAAACCATAAACAAAGTTCAAGATCAACAGAATTAAGATACTTAATGATATCAGAATATACATCATTAATTCAAATTTCCAACAAAATGGAGCATTTTTTAATACAAATTGATAAGTTTCAGCCCATTTCGTTAAATAATATTTTACGGCCGCTATTAGATTAGTCAGCTCCTCATTCTTAAAAGATGTTTTTTCGGGGTTTTTATTTTTCATCTTTAAGTACCTAATATGGAGTGCTGTTTTAGTCCCATCTGTAAGAATTTTATAGCCAGCCTTATCGATTCTAGCTGCGAGCTCTAGATCCTCATGCGGGCCGTATGGATAACCCAATCTTTCATTAAAGACGCCTACTTCATTAAATACTTCTCTTCTTATGATGGAGCATCCCATTGGGAACGTTCTAGTTCTTTTTAGCCTTCCAAGGATACCCAAATATGCTGCTTCTTCGAAGATGGAGGGGATAGGCGAGAGATACGGATAGCCTATTACTGCGATGTTTGCATCTTTTTCAAGCAACGATATTCCTGATATTAGTATATCAGGAGGAGGTACTACATCATCATCAAGAAACAACACATACTTTCCTTTACTATTCAGAATACCAACGTTTCTACCAAAGCTTGAACCTTGTTTAGGGCACGTGATTAGTAAAATGGAGTTATATTTATGTTGATACTTTTGAATAAATTCATCAACAATACTTTTTGTTTGATCATAAGTTGGAAAATATGAAAAAATTACTTCAAGGTACTTCTTAGGATAATTAAGTGAGGTTAAACCTTGCAATACCTGCCTTAATGAGCCAGAGCTCATATACAGTGGTATTACCACTGAAACTAAGGGCAGTATGAACTCGTTTCTATTGTACATTTTATACCTAGTGCTCTTAGTGCACTCTTTAAGTTCATGCCCATTATTCATCTTTCAGCCATCACATTGACAGTACTTTGGTAATGAGCGGGTGAGATGACGAGTACATTAAATCCGTATCGTCTCAGAATTCTAAATACTTCTTTTTTATTATCAGGCCAGACCTCTATGATTAGTCTTTTAGTGACTTCTAAGGCTTTATATGCTCCTTTCAGGACCAAGTTCTCAGCGCCCTCAACGTCAATTTTTAGCCAATCAATTCTCGACAATGCGAGTTTGTTAACTATAGTATCAAGCTTTACCGTGGGAACTGTTATTTTATCTTCAAGCTCTTCAGGCACTCTACCAATAGAGGATCCTGTTCTTTCCTTGCTTACAAAAAATGTGATGTTTCCGTCTACATCGGCTGCAGCAGCACGTATTAGTTTCACATTCTTTATTCTATTTAGAGAGACATTAAGCGAAAGCTGCCTAAAGTTTTCTACATCCGGTTCAATCGCTATTACAAGACCCTTCTGCTTTACCCTCTTAGAGCTCATCAATGTATATACACCTATATGTGCTCCCACGTCTACCACTATGTCACCTAACTTGGGCCTGAAGTACTTCTTAATGAGATATTCATAGTCAGGACGTACCACTAAGTAATCTCCGGGACAATTAGCTCTTAATATAACCTTACATCCAAAAGTCCTCCAACACAAGTATTTTAGCCCATACCGCTTATAAAGAAAGACAAAGAAGTGATCATGGCCATACAGACCTGACAACATGTTAGAGAGAAATATCGGGGCGGCAGTGAAAACCTTTAATGTATCCTGTGTACTTATACCTCTTAAGAATAGTAAGCTATAAACAAAGTCTTTTAATAATCGGTTGTTCAATACCCTCAGCAACCTATTCGACGAATGCTACTTCCTATAGCCCTCTACCTACTAGAGAGATCTCCTTCCAAAAGTCGCATATAAGCATTCATGTAGCGTTTATACATTTTCTCGATCGAGAAATATAATTTAGTATATTTACGGATACTATATGGACTTAATTCTTGGCACTTTTTTACTGCCTTGATGCATTCTTCGATACTATTGCATATGTAGCCAGCTTCACCGTCTTTTATTATCTCTGGTAAGGAGCCTTTAGGCGTTCCAATTACTGGTGTTCCGCAAGCCATTGCTTCAATTAGCACTAATCCAAAAGGTTCGTCCCACTGAACGGGGTATACTAATGCTTTGGCCTGGCACAGAAGTTTTCTCTTAAGATCCTCAGATATTTCACCAATAAATTTTACGTTAGTCCCAAGCGACGGTTTAATATACTCTTCAAAATACTTATTATTAAGAATTTTTCCAGCAATAATAAGGGGTGTATTAGATTGCTTCGCAATTTTAATTGCGAGATGAGGCGCTTTATGGGGAGCAATTGCCCCAACGAATATTAGAAAATCTTCTTTATCTTTACAAAAAGGGTAATTATCAACATCAATACCATGGTATATTATTGAGATTATGTTCAGGAATTTTTGAAGCTTTCTTGCTTGAGATCGCGAAATAGCTACAGATGGAACTTTGAGTATGCGGTAAATGTAAGCTAGGCTGGGATATTTCGATGCTAGCGCTGGAGAGTGATGAAGCGTCAACAGTATTGGTGTTTTACGAAGGAATCTTCCAGCAAGATACGTTTCTGTAGGAATGTGGCTATGCACAATATCAAATTCAGCCTTAGAAGCAGTAAGCTGAGATATATAAAGATGATAAATGACCGGTATTCTTCTAAAAATCGGAAAATTCCTACCAATAGTTAATCTTTTAATATTTTCTAAATACACTATTGGTACATCAGAAGACGCAATTCCGCTTTTAATACCGAAAATGACTACGTCGTGACCCTGTTTCTTTTGGAAAAGTGCTAAATCGTAGATTATTCTTTCAGTCCCTCCATATCCTTTCGGAGGTATTAGCAATGACCACGGCGCTATATGAGCTATTTTCATCTTTCAAATAGCCGCTTCAGATTAAAAATATACTTCATAATTCAACGTACTATAAATCTTGGACAGTGATGAATTTCCAAGGTTTAACCTGAAGGTGTCACGTACAACGGAAATTTGCTTCAGATAAGGAAATGTTGGATATCTTGTCAACGTTTGGTTTGTTATAGCATGCTTAAAGGCCGAAATATATAAAGTTGGAGAAGGGCTCTTCACGCCCCACGAGCCTTTTACAACTATGGTAAGGTTGTATTGGCTGGTTAATCCAAGTCCATGATTCATAAGCCATTCCGAGACTCTATAGTCATTCCTATTACTTAAAGGAGGCCATACATATTGATCGAACATTTTATGCGGGGTTAAGAGCCCTCCGACCGTTATGAAGAGCAACATTATGAGAAGCAACTTGGTCAACCTCTTAGGCGAGGCATTGTCAAATGCGAGGAAGAAAGCAGGAAACGCGGCGAATGCCCCGTAAACATAAGCAACCATCGCTAAATGTCTGTTCGCTGTCTCTCCACTTAATAGCGGGTATGCTGCTATTATGCCCGAGATTATCTCACTTACACATAAAACAAGTATTAATGCATTATATGAAGTAACTTCTCCAGGAAGCCTGGGCTTCTTACTCCGTATTAGATTCGCCACTTTATATAAAAAGTAGTAACCTAACCAAGCTAGGGAGGGAGCTAAAGAAATAGTATAAAATAGTTTAACAAAGTTAGGTACATTAGTAAACTGGTTTGAAGGAGATGCTGATACTCCGATTAACCGTAGCATCATATAATGTCTAATATATCCATAGGTAGCATCTAAAGTTGCAGTGTACACTAAATAGATGATATATATCATAGTACAAATGATAATTAGGTATGAAAATATTGACCTTTCTGTTTTGCTCCTTCCTACGTAATTATTTCCTTTGAGTTTAAAGAACAAATTTATAATTACCATAGGCAAAAGAACCAGGATACTTAGAGAATGGGCTAATATACCACATCCAAAAAAAAGTATTAGCAATAGTATATTCTGTTTAGCTCGCTGTTTTAACATCTTGAACATCAGAAGTATTACTGATGCAATAAATACAATTGATAGGTTAACAGGAGGGATCTCTAAAGTTAAATATGGCATCGAAATAGTAAAAAAAGCTAATGGAATGCAACCTTTTTTTGCTCCTAGTTGCCTGGCAAACATGGCCATGATGGAGACTAGTAAAAGTGAAGAGCTTGCATCTATCAAAATTTTAGGAAAAATATTTGTTAGATCTGAAATATTGAGAACATGCATCAAGAACACTGTTAATACAGAATCATAAGGTAATGCATCATACACAGGATTATGGTAGGAAATGAGCCAGTGTCCATTAACATAAATATTAATAGTGTCTACCACAGTTTCTCCTGTGTATACTTGAGTAGTTAGATTATTTTCTAAAGGCCCCAAAAATGTAAATAGATAGAGACAGAATAAAACTAAATAATCTCGTTTGCATACCAAACTTGCAAAAAATAGAACTATTGAAGCAGTGACTTTTGCGACTATGAATATATTAGATCCCACGAAATATGAACTAAATGTGCTTTCGGACAATTCACCCAAAGCATAACCGATTGATACAAAGTAAATTATTAATATAAATATTTTAGAGGTTTCTTTCCGTTTACTTTCCGTAACCGTATGCGCACTACTTCTATTATTCTTTAAGCGCCAAAAGATTAAAATAAAAACTATTACTAATATAATTAATGGAATCAAAGTAATAAATAAATATGGGACACTAGCGATTCTCAGAATTTCGTTAAGGTACTCAAAAAAGCTCTGAAGCATGAAATTTGCCTTCTATCTGTTATAGGATAGCATATTACAGGATCTTAAGACATCTTAGTGCAATAATGTGCGACTTAAATAGCTTATCTTTTTCATATCAGCATGGCCGCATGCTGCTTGCTGATACATCTCTTCATACTTCGCAATAATTCTTTCCCAAGTGTAACTAGATTCTATAAGTTTACGTGCATTACTACCTATTTTTTTCCTTGTTGTTCCATCATTTAGTAAAGAGATTATTTTTATTACAAAGTCGTTCTCATTTCTTGCTATCACAGCATTCTTCCAAGGTTCTATACCATCAACAGCAAGAAATGAATACGGTGTTCCGATGACACACTTGCCCATGGACATTGTCTGCAGAATATGGTTAAGTATACCGTAGCGCTCTCGTCTAGCATCGACTATTAATGATGCACGCATCAAATATGGCCGGATATCCGGAACGTACCCGGTAACTACCACATTACTAATGCTCTTTGCAAGCCTTATCAGTTGTTTTGGTGGATCCTTCCCTACAATATAAAGCTTAACTTTTGGTTCGACCTTTTTGAGCTTTTTAAAGATGGTTGTGATAAACCATATTGCATTATTGACATGTTCATCAACCTTAAAGTTAGCTATCATGGCAAGCATCTTATCCTCCTCTGTAATATTCTTTATAGGTTCGAAGTAATTGGTATCCACGCCATTCGGTATTGTCACTAAGTTAACCAGTGGGTTGAGAGACTTTAACCATTCAGCATCAGATTTTGATACTACATGGACTGCTTGAAATATTCTATGTAATCTTTTCTCCAGGTTTACCGCAAAGGGAAAAGATGTTAAGGCATATGTCCATCGAGCAAATGAGTTAAGAGCAATACCTGCGCCTCGTCCAATTCTCTCTCTCAACACAAGCGAATAGCTATCGCACAATGATAGTACTGAGGGGGTGTTTTTAAAAAGCGTATCGTCTTTATGAGGTTCCATAAGAGTTAGGCTATGAATGAAATCATAGTGTATGATTTCAGGCTGTTCTTCATGTATTAATTTACTGATATAAGCTGTTGAATAATGAGCTTTAAGCTTTGCAACCAATTCCTTTGATGGGATATAAAGACTTTCAAGTAAGTTATCTAGTAACTTTGACGGAGTGGTAGTATAGTCTATTAATTTTAAGCTTTCAATATATCTCTGAATATGTTGTATATTGTTTGGATCTACATCTGAGGGATCTAATAATGCTGCAACGAGAATTATTTTATGTCCGCGTTCATGGAGCCCTTTGATTAAATGGTAACCTTTTATCCTTATTCCCTCTATTGGCGGGTATGGGAGCCGTGGAGTTACGATTAGTATCTTCATTGTTTCTGTATACATTCTAGATTTGAGTTCTGATAAGTTTTAAGCATAATATGCAAGAAACAGGTCTGGAAGTTAGAGACATCAAAATATAACGCCCTATCGACTAGGTTATACGTTACCTTATACTTTTCATAATTATGTAGAACGTCTTCGATAATCGACGCTAGTTCATCTGACGATTTGAAGCCAATGCCATATCTGCCGCTTTGCGTTATGTCAATCCATGGCCCATTAAACCCTTGCCTTACCACAGGAATGCATCCTGAAGCCATACCTTCCACTATAGCTATTCCAAAGGGTTCTCTTATTGCTGTATGCACTATAACCTTTGCTTTAACCAGATTACTTAAAACATACTTTCTATCGGCATTTAGTAGTAATTCGACTTTATCTATAACACCTATATTCTTAATAATCTTTTTTAGGTACTCCACATAGTTGTTATCATAACTGTAACCAATAATCAATGCCTTGTATTTCATTTTTACTTTCTTTAAAGCATAGATTAAGTCTTCATATTTTCTTTCTGGCTCGAATCTTCCAATAGCAATTACAAGATCTTCCTTTTGAGAACTCTTTGACAATGTTATGATTCGCTTCACGTCCACGGGAGGATATAAAAGAATAATTCTACCTGTATTCAGAAGATCTGAAACATGAGTATACGTTAAAGATGAATTAGCAAGTAATAACCATTTGTTTGATATATATTTGTTTTCAAAAAACTTAGGAAATAGACGTTTATGAAAGAAAAACATTATTCTTCCATTAATTGATTTCTTATACTTCTCTGATACAAACTCCGGATGCTTAACTCGCGCGATATGTGGATAGTGAACATAACATACAACCTTTTCACCCTTCATGCACTTCGGCACATCATCGGAAAAAACGTATAAATCATATTTTTCATTCTTCACCTTCTTTGCCATATAAGCAATCGAGTAAGGATGCTTAAAGACGATTGGCACCCTAATATACTTGATATTAACCTCAGGAACTTCTTCATCAAAAAGTTCAGCGGCTTCTTTCAAGCCAGAAGTAGTTGAAGTTATTAATGTAGTCTCGCATCTTTTATCATTCAAGGCTTTTAGGATATTTAACATTACGAAATCTCCACCTCCCCTGTTCACGCTAAAGTTGTAAATCACTGCGACTCTCATGGCCTACTTACTCCACATAATCTCTTTCGTCCATAAGTTCCTCACGGAGGCTATGACGAGGTAGAGCTGCTGTGCCACCCACGTTCTATACATCCTTAACACTAGGAGTGCAATTCCGATTCCCAGTAAGGTTATAGCCGTAAAGGAGGCATAGAACATGCTCATTGCTAAGAGGAGCACAGATGCTATTAAAAGCCATGGATTAACTACATGTAACCACCATTCTACTCCCCAAATCTTCTCAAAAGATTTAACACGCCTGTAAACTCCAATCTTCTTAGCGTAACTTTTCGTCTTAAGAAAGTTTAACAATAGATGCTGAGCTCT
>JGI24721J26819_10002746_pt1 | contig 19205 bp, 13 predicted proteins | sample YelNatPaOPGAMG01_FD_26819 | JGI IMG/M metagenome (IMG submission 26819) | reverse complement strand
TGCCCAGAGGGGGACTTGAACCCCCATGCTTTCGCACTAGAACCTGAATCTAGCGTGTCTGCCAATTCCACCATCTGGGCGCAGCTTTTATGAGCGCAGGATCTGCTCGCTTGAAAGTGCAGGCTTATGCAGGGCTTGGGCAGATAAATCACCAGAGCAAGCCATGAGCGGGTGTATTTATAGCGCGCAAAAGCGCCGGATGTCAAGGCAGAAGCCAACAGCGGCTGCAGGCGCTGCGGGGGGCGCTCTNCTCGCGCACTGGCTTCAAGCGACGGTTTCTGAAGTTAATTGCGGGCACGACCGGCGCGCATCACATCGTTTCATTTTTTGATACAAGCGTTTCATATCTTGTCGGATTGGGAAAGCCGGGTTACAATATTTGGGCGCATGAGTTGAAATGCTGGGGGCGCAGCCGAGCTTTTTTAAGGCACTGATATGTGAGATGAACCGGCAGGCGCACGTACTGCAAGCACGACTGGGGCGGGCATGCAGGCCAGAATGGTTCCGGATGCGGATGCAGCAGCGCACTCCTCGGAAAGGGATGTATCATGAAACTGTCAGAATGGAACGGTGACTTTGCTGGTATAGATTATGTGTCGTTCATTGTAATCGATATTGATGGCCGGATGCGGGCGGTGAGCCTTCCTTCGTCGTATGCGAGCGAGGCGGTGCTCAGCAAGGGCATCGGGTTCGATGCCTCGAATTTTGGGTACGCCAAAGTGCATGCGTCCGATATGGTGGCGGTTCCTGATATGGAATCGGCCTTCGTGGAGCAGAAAGAGAATGTCAATATTCTCCATGTTTTCTGCAATGTGAAGACAACAGATGGGCAGTTTTTTGCCCAGTATCCGCGTTCGGTGATCCGAGCCGCCCAGCATGAGCTGCAAGCGTCAGGTATCGGTGATGATGCGAAAATGCTGGTCGAGCTCGAGTTCTATGTATTCGAGGATGTGAGGTATTCCACGACGGCGCAGCATTCGTATTACTATGTCGAGAGTTCCGAGGGGATCGGTGAAGAATACAGCGATACGCCGCGATTGGGGATGTCGCAGGGGTATCACCGCATGGCGCCTGAGGATCGCTACCAGATTCTGCGCAATCGAGCGGTAAAAACGATGATCGATGTGGGCATTCCGGTTAAATATCATCATCACGAAGTGGGGGCTGCCCAGCTCGAAATCGAGCTCGATTTCATTTCGATGGTGAAGGCTGCGGATGCTGTTTCGCTTGCCAAGTGGATTCTGCGGAATGAGGCTGAAGAGTTAGGCCTGCATGTCACCTTCATGCCCAAACCGATGTATGGGGTTGCAGGCAGCGGGATGCATGTGCATCAGTTCATTTTGAAAGATGGCAGGTCGATATTCCCTGGTGAGGGGCTCTACGGACTCTCGGACAAGGGTCTTGCCTATACAGCGGGGCTTTTGAGCCATGCGCTGACAGGCTCTTTGCTCGCGTTCTCGAATCCTTCGACGAATTCCTATCGCAGGCTGGTTCCGGGTTATGAGGCACCGGTGAGCGCGACATTTGCGCAGGGCTCGAGGGCTGCGGCGGTGCGGATTCCGGGGTATCTGGGCAAAGGCGAGGCGCGCATTGAATTCCGCACGGGCGATGCGACGGCAAATGTCTATTATTTTCTTGCTGCAATGATACTTGCTGGTATTGACGGTATTCAGAGGGGGCTCGATCCTGTCGCTCTCGGCTACGCAAAGGAAAAACCTTCAGAAAAACATATTTTCCCGATGGGGCTTTTCCATGTGCTTGCAGGGCTCAAGAAAGACAGCTCCTATCTCGAGCCAGCCTTCCCGAGCGAGCTCATCGAAACGTGGATTGCGCGCAAGGAGAAAGAGGCTTCGTATGTGTACAATGCGCCCGTACCGCAGGAGTACGAGCTCTATTTTGACTGAGGCATAGATTCTCGGCGCGGGTTTCTCCCGCGCCATTTTTTTCTGATATCGAAAAACCAGATTGCCGGCATTTCTGGGAGGCACATGCCTTATCGGCTTTCTCGGCAAGGAAAGGGGTTTGCAATGACGGAANTGGTACTATCCGGCGATGAAGCAGTTGCGCAGGCAGCGCTCGATGCTGGGCTTTCAGGGGGNTTTGCGTATCCAGGGACGCCTTCGACGGAGATCATGGAGTATTTGCAGGAACATTTGGGGGATCGTGCTGGTACAGTGGAGGCGGATGGCGGCGCTCAGCAAGGCAGTGTTGTAGAATCAAGAACCGCGATGCGCGTAGCACAATGGTGTGCAAACGAAAAGACAGCCTACGAATCTGCGCTTGGTGTTTCCTTTGCCGGGAAGCGCGCAATGGTGTCGATGAAGCATGTCGGCCTCAATGTGGCGATGGATCCGTTCACGAATTCGGCACTGGTGAAGATACACGGCGGGCTTGTGGTCGTGGTTGCGGATGATCCGGGCATGCATTCGAGTCAGGACGAGCAGGACTCCCGCGTGTTGGCAGATTTTGCGAGGGTACCATGTTTCGAGCCGTCGGACCAGCAGGAAGCGTATGATATGACACGGCTCGCCTTTGATTATTCTGAGAAGCATGAAGTTCCGGTGCTGGTGCGGCTGACCACGAGACTAGCGCATGCGCGGGCGCTGGTAACAATGGCGCCTGCGCGCGAGGTAGCGGACCGCGGCAAGTGTACCGACCGCTACTCGTGGATTCTGATGCCGGAAATGGCGCGCAGGCGCTGGCTGGCCTTGCTGGGCAAGCAGGCTATATTCAAAGCAGACGCGGAAGCCGCGAGCCGGCTGGTGCTGGGGTCGAAAGAACTTGGGGTGATAACCTGCGGGCTGGCGCGCGCGTATTATAAAGAAAATGAGGATGAGTGGGCGCGGGCACACGGCGGCGAGCGGCCGTCGCACTTGCATATCGGCCGCTATCCTGTCGGGGCGGAAAAGATTCGGGCGCTTGTCGCACATGTCGAGCGCGTGCTCGTCATAGAAGAGGGCTATCCGTTTATCGAACGCGATGTGCGAGGGATTTTTGGCGCGCCTGTGCCGGTTGCCGGCAAGATGACGGGCGAGATTCCACCTGCAGGCGAGCTGAGTGCAGAATCTGTGCGGTCGGCATTGGGGTTGCATGCTATTGAAGGTTCCGCGGTGGCCGGAATCGAGGTGCCGGGGCGGCCGCCGCAGTTCTGCCAGGGTTGTCCGCATGCCGATTCCATCACAGCGCTTAAAAAAGCGCTCGAGGGTGAAGCAGAATTCTTTACGGCATCCGATATTGGTTGCTACACGCTTTCTGCACTTCCGCCGTGGAATGCCGTTGAATCGTGCGTCGATATGGGTGCTTCTGCTGGGATGGCGCGAGGTGCTGCCTCGGTAGGGCAGAAGCACGCGATCGGCGTAATCGGAGACTCGACATTCTACCATTCCGGCATGACTAATCTCATCGATGCTGTCAGATATCGAACTCCAATGACGCTCATTATTCTCGACAACGGAACCACGGGGATGACCGGTGCGCAGCCCACCATCTCTGGGACATCGCAGCTGCCGAAGCTGCTCGAAGGGCTCGGTGTCGAAAAAGAACACATCCGGGTGCTCGAGGCACATAAGCGCGCGCTCGATACGAACGTCGCGATTATCCGCGAGGAAATTGCATATAATGGTGTGTCGGTCATCGTAATGGTCCGCGAGTGTATCGAATGGCTCAAGAAAGCGAGGAAATCATGACCTGCGATATCATTCTGTGCGGTGTCGGCGGACAGGGGGGCTTGTCCGTTTCGGTTGTCATTGCACGAGCGGCAATGGCTTCAGGATTTGTGGTGAAGCAGTCGGAAATTCATGGCATGTCCCAGCGGGGCGGCGAAGTGCTCGCCAATTTGCGCATTTCGGATAAAGAAATTTATAGCCCGACGATTCCAAAGGGGAAAGCTGATATAATCTTCGCGTTCGAGCCTCTGGAAGCCCTGCGGTATCTTTCGTGGCTTTCGGTGGAACATGGGACGGTGGTAGCGGCTACGACGCCGATCCGCAATATTCCGAGCTATCCGGATATCGAATCGGTGCTGGCAGAAATCCGCAAGCTTCCGCGGGCGCGCCTTATCGATGCAGACGCCCTCGCGAAGCAGGCCGGCAATGTGCGCAGCGCGAATCTCGTGCTGGTGGGCGCTGCAGCTGATCTTTTGCCCATACCTCCTGAAGCAATCGAACATGAAATCGTTGCGCTGTTTTCCCGCAAGGGCGAGGCAGTCGTTCAGGCGAATTTGAAGGCATTCGCATATGGCAGGAGCATTCAGCATGGATGAACATTACCAAAAGCAATACAAAAGGGGTCAGACCCCTGTGTGGCACGAGGCTATTCGGATAGTGGCCCGCGCAAAGGCTGAAGGAAGAAGGGCGCTCACTGAGCTCGAAGGCATGGCCGTGCTTTCGGCAATGGGTATCCGAACGCCGGGGTATTGGCTGGTAAGCGGCGCAGATGAATTTCTCGGCCGCATGGGTCAGCAGGACGCATCGAATGTGAGCAACATGCCGGGGCCCTTTCCGGGCACAAAAGCGGTGGTCAAGGTAATAAGCCCTGAAATTCTCCACAAAACCGAAGTGCAGGGTGTCGAAATCGTGGATAACACGGCTGCCAGCATAGTCGATTCCCTGCGCCGCATGGAAAGGCGGTTCGCAGGCACAAAGCTCGACGGCTTTACAGTCAATGAATTCATTTCGTTCGAGCCCAAGCTCGGGCACGAAATGATTTTCGGCTATCGGTTCGCTCCGGACTTCGGCCCAGTCGTCAGTTTCGGCCCGGGAGGCATCCATACCGAGTACCTTGCGACAAAATTCAGGCAAGGCGCGGCGAATCTCATGCTCTCACCACGTGTCTCGAACACGGACAGGCTGGAAGCCCTGCTCAAGGAGAACGTACTCTATGGGCTGCTCTGCGCCGGCCTAAGAAACACTAAGCCAGAGCTCGCCCCAGAAGTGCTCCAGCGCGCCATTCAGCACTTTCTCGATGCCGCGGATGCGCTCGCGGCGGCAGGTATTGGTGAGTTCGAAGTGAATCCAATGGTGCTCTCGCATGCAGGTGAGCTCGTCGCGCTGGATTGCCTCGCAACCATCAAAGACTTCTCGTCGATGGGACTCACCTTGGATAAAGACGGGCTTCCGGTGAACATGGCGCAGCAGACCCGCCCCGTGCAGGAAATAAAGCGAATTCTCGAGCCGGCCAGTGCAGCCATTATCGGCGTATCCGAAAAAGGCATGAACAACGGGCGTATTATCCTTCGAAACCTCATCGAAAATGGCTTTGATACATCGCATCTCTATGTGGTGAAGCCCGGCATCGAGTCCATCGATGGCTGTCGTTGTGTCCCTGATGTCGCATCTCTGCCAGAAAAGGTCGACCTCTTTGTTCTCGTTATCCCGGCTGCATCGACACCGGCGACGCTTGCGCAGATTGCCACCTATGACAAAGCATGGTCGGTCATTGTCATCCCCGGCGGGCTCGAGGAAAAAGCCGGTTCGGAAGCGATCGTCGCCGAGATGCGTCGAGCGCTCTCCGAAGCCCGCGACCATGGCAAGGGGCCTCTCATCAACGGCGGCAACTGCTTGGGCATTCGCTCTGTCCCCGGCAAGTACAATACGCTTTTCATTCCAGAGCACAAGCTCCCCATGCCCAAGGGAAAGATCGAACCGCTTGCGGTGCTTTCGCAGTCTGGCGCATTTGCCATCTGCCGCATTTCAAAACATCCTTTCATCAACCCGAAATACACAATCACCTGCGGCAACCAGATGGATCTCACTATTGGCGATTATCTCGATTACCTGGCGCAAGATCCGGACCTGCACGTCATAGCGGTCTATGTCGAAGGGTTCAAGCCGCTCGATGGAGAGAAGACGCTTGAAGCCTGTAGACGCATCACTGAGTCAGGGAGAAGCGTGATTTTCTATCGCGCAGGGAGAACGCAGGCAGGCGCAGGGGCTGCTGCGAGCCATACAGCGAGTATTGCGGGCGACTATCCTGTTACCCGCCAGCTGTTTACCCAGGCGGGAGCAATTGTATGCGACAGCCTCGATGAGTTCGACGATGCGATCACCTTGTTCACGCTACTCGATGGACGCAAGGCACGCGGCAATCGCCTCGCAGCGGTCTCGAATGCAGGATTCGAATGCGTCGCGATTGCGGACAACCTTGGTGGCATGGTGCTTTCCTCCTTTGGCGAGGCGACAAAGGCTGAGCTCGAAAAAATCTTCCGCGCGGCGCATATTACTGAAATCGTCGATATCCACAACCCGCTCGATCTCACTCCAATGGCGGGCGATGATGCATATGAAGGCTCTTTCAGGGCTGCGCTGCTCGATCCGGGCGCAGACCTTGGGATTGTGGGAATTGTTCCGCTTACGGTGATGATGAATACGCTCGCGGCCGATCCTGCAGTGCACAACGAAGACGTCACCCGCAAAGATTCGATCGCAGCGCGCTATGGCAGGCTCATGCGCGAAACCGACAAACCTTTTGTGACCGTCGTCGATACTGGACCACTCTACGACCCGCTTTGCCGCGAACTCGAAAAGTATGGCGTGCCGGTATTCCGGACTGCCGACAGGGCACTCAAGATGCTGGAACTCTGGCGGAACAGCCCTGCGGCGCGGTAAAGCCTATCTGGTTGACTAAGTTTGTTGAATAGATATACGGCTTGACGCTCCCTTGCCGCGCACGCGAAATCATCAAGCTGGGGAAGGGCATCATTTTACACAAGCTTCGGAACACTCACAGGAAGGGCCGCAACGCTGATCGCGCCTAGCCAGGCAAGCGAAGCGAGCACCGGCCCCATCTCCGAAATGACAATTTTCGACTCTGGATGCAGATACGCCGCGCAGAGGCCAGCGAGCTTCTGCGCATCCCCTTCTGCATCGACATGCGAGATATGCAGTTCAGCGCGCGAGCCAGCAGGAAACGCCTTTTTTATCCTAGACAGAAGGGCAGAAACGGTATTTTTCTCGCCTGCGTAGATGCCGGCGGTCTCCGCTTTTCCTTCTTTATTCGTTGTAAGAATTGGCCGTAAGCCGAATTTCCTCAAGATAAGGCTCTTGACGCCGTGCAGGCGGCCCGAGCGGATAAGGCTCGAGAGGTCCCGCACCGCGATAAAGAAAACCATGCGGTCTCGAAGCGTCTCGAGGGCTCCAACAATCTCGCTTGCAGAGAGGCCACGTTCGGCCATTTCGACAGCACGCGATGTAAGGATACCCTGGGCTGCGGTTACGGTTCTAGAATCGAAAGCAAGGAAGTTTTGAGGAGCATGGGGGCTCCGCTCGGTTTGACCGGTTTGCGCAGTGCGGCCCGGCGTTTCGCGGCGCGTATCTCGCCCGGTTCGCTCAGCCGGAGCTGTACTCTCGTGGAAAAGGCTTGCCGCGGCGCGCACGCCTGCCTGAAATGTACCGGAGAGCGCAGATGTCAAGCCGATATAGAGCACTTCGTCGGCGTGCGCCGAAGCGATCGCAAATGCCCTAGAAAAAGCCGCATCGGTGGGCTGGCTTGTGGACATTGAAAAAGCGGGGCGCTCTTTCATAAGCCGGTGCATAGCACGAGTGTCGAGCGCTGGGCCGTCGGGGCGGGTTTTGCCGTCGATAGTGATGAGGGCTGGCACTTTGATGACGCCATGCTCGAAAAGAAACGCGTCTGGGAGGTCGCAGCCAGTATCGGTGACGATTGCGCAGGTTTGGCGTTTTTCAATTGCTGCTGCACGCTGATTCTGGTCAGCCAGCCGGGCGCGCTGTGCAAGATGCTTCTGCAGTTCCATGTCGTCGACTTTATGGGAATCGACAAGTCCTTGTGAATCAAGAAAATCGAATACTCGATACGGCGCGTCGGTATGCACATGGATCTTGGCAAGGCTCTCAGTGCCTGCGACGACGATGCTGTCTCCATACTGAGAGAGCCGTATTCTGATTGCATCGAGGTCGAGCCCTTCTCCGTGGACCAGCGCCTCAGTGCAGTAACGAAATTGTGAATCGCTCGAATCTGAAAGAACATCGATGTCATTCGACGCAGGGGAATCGAGCATGGCTTCTAATGAAACTTGCAAGTCTTTACCAGTGCGCGTCGTTTCTCTGATGGAGCCCGATCGTATAAGCTGTACGATCCCTTCCAGCATATGCACAAAGCCCTTTGCTCCAGCATCGACAACACCCGCGCGTTTCATTTCGGGGAGCATGTTTCTCGTCCTGGCGAGGGAAGCTTTGGCGGATTCATATGCAGCTATGAAAATATGGAGAATATCGTCCGATTGCTGGGCCTTTTCATGCATGGCGTGCGCCCAGTCATGGAGTACGGTGAGAATGGTGCCTTCTTTGGGAATCGAAAGTGCTCTGCGCGTTTTTTCTGCAGCGAAAACAGCAGCATTGGCCAGTCGTTTTGCATTGATACGAGCGTCATGCTGCAATTCTTCTGCGAGTGCAGAGAAAAACTGGGCAAGAATTGCACCTGAATTGCCTCTTGCGCCAGCAAGTGCTGACTGCGCTGCTCTCTTGAGCACGCTGCCGGCATTTTTGGGGCGAAATGACGCGAGCGACGAGGTGATTGCGCGAACAGTGCTTGCCATGTTGGTGCCGGTATCGCCGTCAGGCACTGGAAACACATTGATTGCATCCAAGCCAGCTGAATTTTGAATGAGGCTTTTAGACCCCGCGGTGAGCGCACGGCTCAATCGAGGTCCATCGAGATAGGAAATTTTCATTGAATTTACAATATTGCATTCTATGTCAAAAGGCAAGGCAGGGCAAATCAGCGCGCCGGCGTGCCGCTCATTTGTACAATCGTCGAACGCGTATCACTGCGCCGAGCGAGTTTTTGCATCAATCATGCTTTTTTCTGCGCAGAAATCTGAACTGTGCAAAGGATTTTTCCTCCCCACGCAAAATGCGGCCAATATTTGCTCTGTGAGTAAACACAATAAAAATCGCAATTATAATAGCGAGACCCAAAAGCCATGGATTAGGCGGCAGGCCTTGGGCACCAAGCGCAATTGCAATTGGAAGGATGAGGGCCGCCGTAATCGATGCAGCAGAGATGATGCCCGTCAGTCCGACCACCAGCAAAAAGCCGAGCGCACAGAAAATTGCCGCCGCAGGAGCCATCACGATAAGCGCGCCAGCCCCCGTTGCCACCCCCTTCCCTCCGCGGAACCCTGCAAAAACCGGAAACACATGCCCTACCATCGCTGCAACGGCCCCCGCAACCTGCAGGGCCTCGCGCGGAAGCCCGGCACCCCTCCCCGCCCATGCGGCCAGGAACACCGCGAGCGCCCCTTTGCCGACATCGACAAGTGCCACAGGAATGGCCGCTTTTGCGCCAAATACACGGAACATGTTCGTCGCGCCCGTCGCTTTCGAGCCTTCCTGCCGTGGATCCTTGCCAAAAAACAGCTTACCTACGACAAGCCCCGTTGGGAAAGAACCCGCGAGGTACGCAAGCAAAACACCTACCAGGGCACCAGCCATTGCTCAATTCTCCTCGATTTGTTCATCACATTCAATGAGTGACATACCTCATGCGAAACAGTATCGGCATGGGAGCATCTGCCATCCCTACACTTCAGGCAGTACCGCAATCCCCACCGCCCCGAGCCATGCCAGCGATGCCAGCAGTGGCCCCATCGGCACAATATCGATCTCACCGTGAACCGCCAGATACTCGTCGATCTGGGTCTTGAGCCACACGGCTTCGCGTTCGGCATTGACATGGCTTATGAGCACTGAAGCGTGCGCTCCACGCGGCAATTTCTTCTTTATAATAGAGAACAGTTTGCGCGTGCCATTTTTCTCACCGAAGTACATGCCACCCGACACTGCACGACCCTCATCGCTTGGAGCAATGATCGGCCTAATCCCAAGCTTTGTCAAAACAAGCCCTTTTACGCTGCTCAATCTTCCTGTTCGGATAAGGCTTGTGAGGTTGGGCACTGCAACATACAAGAGCAGCTTCTTGCGCCAAACTTCCACTGCGCTGGCTATCGTCTCGGCATCGGCTCCCATGTCTGCAAGCTGAGCGGCTTTACGGGCAAGCAGCCCATATCCTGCGGTGATCTCTCTGCCATCGACACATCGCACAAGGCTTCCAAACCGCCGAGCCGCTCTGCGCCCCGCCTCGAATGTGCCAGAAAGCACCGACGCAAAGCCCAGATACAACACCTGCTCGGCAGACGAAAGCGCAATACTGAAGGCTCTCTCGAAAGCAGCATCGGATGGCTGGCTCGTAGAAATCGTCAGCCGAGGGTCATTTGCCATTCGGTCATGCAAGCGGGCCAAATCGAAACCCTCGCCGTCACAGCGCGCCTTCCCATTTGTAAAGAGAACGAGCGGCACGCGGACAATCCCGAATCTTAGCTGATCTTGCTCCGGCAGGTCACACGCAGTATCCACGACTATGGCGCATTTGCGCTTCGGCAGTGATGCAATGCGCTCTTGCAGAAGCATGTCGTCGACTTTGTGACCAGACACATCGCCGATTGTATCGAGATAATCAAAAAATGCACCGGGCTTGGCAGTATGGATATGGACTCGGCATAGCGAATCGTCGCCTGCCACAACAATAGAATCGCCATAGCCACTCGCAGCCTCGCGAAGAGCATCGAGGCTGATCGTCGGCTTTGCGATGAGCGCTTCCGTGCAGTAGCGAAATTCCCCAGGCAGCTCTTCGATATGCAATTCAGTGCTCGATGCGAGGGCGATTCCACCTCCCCGTTCGCGCGAAAAGCTGCCGGTGCGCAGGAATTGTTCGATTCCCTCGATGATATGCACAAAGCCGCGAGCGCCTGCATCGACCACATGTGCTTTTTTGAGTACCGGCAATATGCCGACCGTCTTCTCACATGAAACACGGGCTGCATTTCTCGCGTGGAAGAATGCTCGCAAAAAACTCTGCGTTTTCTGTGCCTTCTGCGAAAAAGCATGAGCCCAGTCATCGAGCACGGTGAGAATCGTACCCTCCTTCGGGTCGCGAAGGGCATGTTTTGCTTTTTGGGCTGCAGTTACGACCGCCCGGGAGAAGCGCACAGCGCTTACTTCGACTTCATCCTTGAGATCCGCCGCGAGGCCAAGCATGAATTGGGCAAGGATGGCTCCCGAATTTCCGCGAGAAGAACCAAGCATTGAATATGCCGCGATATCGAGCACTTTTCCGATTTCGCCAGGGATCGGTTCGGGCAGGCTGGAGATCACTACTTCCATGGTGCTTGCCATATTCGTGCCCGTATCGCCATCAGGCACAGGAAATACATTAATCCTATTTAGTTCGGAAGACTTTTCCATAAGAAAGTGAGCACCAGCAATCAGTGCCTTTCCCATAGAAGAGCCGTCTATGACATCTACTTTCATATTGCTAAAAACATACTATTTTTTGATTGACGGGGGCAAGCCAGAGCAAACTGCATAAAACCTGCACGCTGCGTACGTTACGCGCTATTTTGCCGCATCCGCTTTCATCCGCGCAAAGACGTCTTCGAGCCTGCCAGAGAAAGGCCCGGGTGTTTCCATTTTGATCGAACACAGCGCTGCAGCAAAGCGCACCGATTCTTCCGGCCCATGCGAAAGCCGCCAGGCAAGATAGGCCGCAAAGGTCGTATCGCCTCGGCCAGTACGCCCTGAAATATTCGAAGGCGTAAACGGAGCCCGATAGATCGTCCCGCCTGCCAGCACAATCACTTCTGTATTGTGGGTAATCATGACTTCAGGTTCATGGCCTGTCCTAGAGCTCCCGCCAGCTGTGCCTCCCCATGACGCAATCACGCGCGCTGCCTTTTCCCTGTCTGCAAGCCCGGTGAGAATTTCTGCCTCCGCCGCATCTGCCTTGAAATAGCTCACATAGGGCATATAGCGAAGCTTGTTCTTCCAGTCGCGGAAAATCATACTGCCATCAGGTTGGGCTTCGCGCAGAAGGCCCTGCGCATCGACCGCGATTTTGCTTCGTGCCAACTCTTCGATGAGCGAATCTGGCAGCTCCCCCACAAAGAGCCCCGCCAGATCGATAATTTCGGCTTCTGCATCTTCGGGAATATCCCCTGCCGAAAAAGGCTCGGCTCTCGAAAGGAGCGTCGTCTGGCGCCGCTCATGGTCGCTCGAAAGAAATACATTACGGATCGAGGTCGAGGCCGGGCTTTCGTACGCGACAAGTTCGATTCCTTTTTGCTGTTTGAGCGCATCGAGTGCGCCAAAATCATCTTTCGCAGCTTTTGTGATGGCGAGCACACGCGCCCCCGAGCGGGCAGCTGAAATCGAAGAATAGAGAAGCGCTCCGCCATACAGCCTGCTCTCCTGACCTTTCTCATCAACGATAATATCCTTTGAAATATGGCCGAGCATGATGATGTCGTACTTCACGCATTTCTCCTTTACAAATGTATAGCATGTATCTGAAAACGTTTTTATATTTCTGCAAACGATTTCAGTTGCATTCTGCAAAACTTATTCTATAATAGACGATGAATCTGAAAGGAGGCAATCTATGCGCAAGATTTTTCTATCGATGTTCGCTCTCATGTTCTGTGTGATCCCGCTTCTGTCAGTCGGGGCACAGGGAACAGCAGAGTACAAGTCACTNACGGTATATACCGCACTGCCAGAATCCGAACTTCCCACCTATTTNAGTCAATTCGAAAAGGATACGGGCATAAAGATTCAGTATGTGCGGCTGTCTGCCGGCGAGCTCCTCGCCCGTGTGCGTGCGGAGAAGAACAATCCGCAGGCCAGCGTGTGGTTTGGCGGCTCGTACGACAATTTCGTTCCAGCGAGCAAGGAAGGGCTCCTCGAAGCCTACCAGTCGCCTGAACTCAAGAATATCCCGAAGGTCTACTGGGACCCTGATGGATATGCGAACCCCTTCTATGTCGGCGCAATTGGCTTTGCGTGCAATACCGAATGGTTCAAGAAAAAAGGTCTGCCCTATCCGACAAGCTGGGATGACCTTCTGAAACCCGAATTCAAGGGCCAGATTTCGATGGCGCACCCTGGGACTTCAGGGACATCCTACACGATCCTTGCGACCATTGTGCAGATGCGCGGCGAAGAGGGAGCATGGAAATACTTTACCGCCCTCAACCAGAACATCCGCCAGTACACAAAATCCGGTGTAACTCCGCCAATGGATGTCGGCCTCGGCGAAGCGGCGATCGGCATCACGTTCTCACATGACGGGCTCAAACCAGCTTTCGAAGGCTACCCTGTCGCCATGTCATTCCCGAAGGAAGGAACCGGCTATGAAATCGGCTGCATGGCGCTCATCAAGAACGGACCTGCAAAAGAAACCGCCAATGCCAAGCGCTTTATCGACTGGATGCTCTCAAAGCGCGGCCAGGATCTGTTCGAGACATCGAAATCCTTCCGTATNCCGGTCAATACGCTTGCAACCCCGCCGAAGGGCGCGATTTCCGTCGACAGCCTCAAAGTGATCAACTACGATGCGGTCTGGGCCGGCGAGAACCGAACCCGCCTTGTGGAGCAATTTACAAAAGTGGTCGCGGCCGCAAGCAACCTCAAGTAAAAGCCTGTGGGCGGCGAGTGGGCTTCCCTGCACGAACGCGCGAAAGCCGGCGCGCGGGAAATTTAGCCGCCAGCCCTCGTAATGGCCTGGATTGTATTCAGGTAACCAGCCGGCGCGCGGGGTGCAGAGCTCCGCGCGCTTTATTATGTAAGAGGAAACCATTGCATCCATGAGTGAAAAAACGCGTTTTTCGATAGCGCACCTTGTGCGCGACCCTGTACTTCTGTTTCTCGTTCTTCTCGTCTTTACGGGTCTTATTCTGTTCATTCTTTTTCCGCTGTACAAAATATTTGTTTATAGCATAACGAATAATGAAGGAAGGCTGAGCTTTCGGGCAGCGATCGATATATTCACATCGAAGGCCTACGCGCGGCCTCTGGGCAACTCGATGCTCCTCGGGATTACAACCGGAGTCCTTGCAACGCTCATAGGCTATATTTTCGCCTATGCCCTCACGCGGACCGACATTCCGCTCAAAGGCTTTTTCCGGACTATTGCAACGATTCCCATTATTTCGCCGCCGTTCATTCTGTCGCTTTCGATGATCTTTCTGTTCGGGCGCAACGGGCTCATCACGAGGAAACTGCTCGGCATTGAGGATGCAAATGTATATGGCATGCACAGCCTCGTCGTCGTGCAGACGATTTCATTTTTTCCGATTGCCTATCTCACGCTGACAGGGACGCTCTCCAAGCTCAATCCGGCAGTCGAGGATGCTGCTCTCAACCTTGGGGCCTCGAAAGCCCGGATTTTCCGCACGGTAACACTGCCGCTCTCGGTGCCGGGAATCTTGAGTTCGCTCCTTCTCGTATTCATCCAGTCGATGGAAGATTTCAGCAATCCCGCGGTTATTTCTGGCAGTTTCTCGACGCTCTCGGTTGAGGCGTATCGGACGATCACGGGCATGTATGATATGCGGGGCGGCTCGCTTATGGCGCTCATGCTGCTGGCGCCGACGCTTCTCGCGTTTGTGCTGCAGAAATACTGGCTTGCGGGCAAATCCTTCGTGACGGTAACAGGCAAGCCGACCACTGCGCGCGCCCAGAGCAGAGATCCGAAGCTGATCTGGCCGCTCTTTGCATTCTGTATGCTGGTGGCTACGATCATCATTCTATTCTATGGGACGGTGCTGGTTGGAGCCTTTGTGAAGATCTGGGGTATCAATTTCAGTTTTACGTGGAACCACTTCAAGTATGTCATGACGCTCGGCTGGCAGCCTCTACGCAATTCGGTCATACTGGCTCTGGCATCGACGCCGATTGCGGGGCTATTGGGAATGATTATTGCGTTTTTGGTGGTCCGAAAGGAGTTCCCCGGCAAGCGCGCGATGGAATTCGTTTCGATGTTGACATTTGCAGTGCCGGGCACGGTGGTCGGCATCGGCTATATTCTCGCATTCAATGACAAGCCGTTTATGTGGACGGGCTCGGCTTTTCTTCTGATTATGGCTTTTACGTTCAGGAATATGCCGGTAGGCATCGAATCGGGAACTTCGACCTTGATTCAGATCGACAGATCGATAGAGGAAGCATCGACGATTCTCGGAGCCACGGGGGCGGTGACATTTCGCCGCATCTCCCTGCCGATGCTCAAGCAGGCGTTTTTTTCGGGGCTCGTGTATTCGTTTGTGCGTGCAATGACCGCGGTGAGCGCGGTGATTTTTCTCATCTCGCCGCGATGGAATCTGGCGACCATCAGCATTTTTTCGCTGTTCGAAGCAAGCAAATATTCGGATGCAGCTGCGTATATCGTCGTGATGATTGTGATTATCGTTGTGGCGATCGGCGGGCTGAACTTGGTGGTCGGGCTTCTGGGTAACAGCGGCACGGTAGCAAGTGGAGGCAACAGTGAGCGTACGTGATTTCAGTGCAAGAAGTTCGAATGTAACCCTCATACATCTTACTAAAAAGTTTCGGAGCCTCGATGGCTCGGGCGAAATTGTAGCGTGAATGATGTCAATCTGGAGATTCAGGCGGGCGAGCTCGTGACGATTCTCGGTCCATCGGGCTGTGGAAAGACAACGACGCTCAGAATGATCGCGGGGTTCGAGTATCCGACATCAGGTTCGATTCTGATTGGCGGCCGCGATGTCGCAATGATTCCGCCCAATAAGCGCGGGCTTTCGATGGTGTTCCAGAGCTACGCGCTTTTCCCACACTTGTCGATATACGAGAATGTGGCCTATGGCTTGCGCGTGCAAAGGCTTCCGGCGCAGGAAATACGGGAACGGACGGAGCGCGCGCTCGAGCTTATGCAGCTGACATCGATGGCGAGGCGGTTCCCGAGCCAGGTTTCGGGCGGGCAGCAGCAGAGGATTGCCTTGGCGCGCGCGATTGTAATCGAGCCGAGCGTCCTTTTGTTCGACGAGCCGCTCTCCAACCTCGACGCCAAGCTGCGCGAGTATATGCGCGATGAACTTCGAAAGCTGCAGAAACGGCTTGGCATTACAAGCCTGTATGTAACGCACGACCAGAGCGAGGCCATGGCCATTTCGGACCGCATTGTCATCATGAAGGACGGATGTATCCAGCAGGTTGGCACACCGCGCGAAATCTACGCCTATCCCCACTCGAAGTTTGTAGCGGATTTTATGGGCAAGGCGAATTTTATCAATGTGAATGTGCTGGGGATGGCAGGTGAGGCGATTGGCCTGGGCAGCAGAGAAAGCGCGGGTGAAATTGCAGAAGCCGCCGAGCTGGCAGTCCGCATCGAGATGGGAGGAAGGCAATTCATTGTGCCGCGGCCAGGAGCCGTTGCACCAAAGACCGGTAAGGCACTGCTTGTGGTACGGCCGGAAGCACTCAAGCTTGTGCCGCTGGGTGAGAGCGCCGGCGAAACGAATCTCTCTGCAGAGATCGCTCGAGGCTCTTCTGGAATTCCTGCTCTCAAAGGGCGCATCGACCGGTTTACCTATTTCGGCAACATTGCCCGATATGAAGTGTCGACAGAGAACGCGCCGCTTCTCATCGAAAGCTATAACCCCGATGCGTCCCAGATTCTGGAAGAAGGGGCTTCGGTCGGTATCATCATCGATTTCGAATCAGCCAGGCTTTTGCCAGCAGACGAGCGGGAGCTCAGAGCATGACCTTTACACAAGCTTCAGAACACCAGTTTGACATCGCATTTCTAGGGCAATACACAAAGGACACGATTATTACCAAATCGCAAACCCGCGTCGTCGATGGCGGGGCATATTTCTATGGCTCTGCAGCAGCAGCGGCCCTGGGCCTCAAGGTCGCAGCTATTACGCGGCTTGCCGCAAGCGACTTTGCGAGTTTTCGGTTTTTGCTCGAACGCGGCGTAACGGTCAAAGCCATTCCGACAGAAAAATCTACCTGCCTTCAGCTTTTGTATCCTTCCGACAATCCCGATGAGCGTGTACTTTCGGCGACTTCGGTTGCAGAGCCTTTCGAGCCTGCGGATGTTGCTTCGATTACAGCGCCAGTATGGTCGATCGGAGCATCGATCCGCGGCGAAGTGAGCCTTGATGTGCTCAAGGCGATTAAGGGAAAAGGTGTGCGAATCGGTCTTGATGCCCAGGGTTTTGTGCGAGTCGTACGCGATAGCACGCTTGCATACGACAGAGAGTGGCCGGGAAAAGAAGAGGTGCTCTCACTCGTCGATGTGCTCAAGGCGGATGTAGTCGAGGCCGAAATACTCACAGGAACACGCAATTTACGCCAGGCAGCGCGGGAGCTTGCCAGCTTCGGTGTTGCGGAGCTTGTGCTTACGCATGCAGACGGAGTTGTTGTCTACGCTGGAGGCTCTTTCTACGAAGCACCTTTCAAGCCCAAAAATCTTGTGGGCCGAAGCGGACGAGGAGACACATGCCTTGCATCATATCTTGCAGCGCGCATAACCTTACCGCCAGACAAAGCGACATTGTGGTCAGCTGCGCTCACTAGTCTTAAAATGGAAGCACTTGGGCCTTTCGCCGGCACACAAGCCGATATCGAAGCTGCGCTGTATGAGCGCTACGGTTTTACACAAGGTTGAGAACACTTACCAGACTGACCCCAAAAATACAATAGCAGCCAAACAAAAAAGGCTGCCCCACATATCGGAGCAGCCTCCTTTTGCTTCAAAGGCTTAAGTTCAGGTGCTGCCCACTGAGCCTGCCATGCAAGCTCCGCAGCGCGCACCTGCCAACCTTATTTCTGATACACCATATTTTCGTTCGTCACCGTGCCGAGATGCTTCAAGTATGCAATAAAGACTTCGGCATCGGACGGGAAGTCGTTCTTGGCCTTTCCGACAAGCATGCGGTAATCATCGCCGCCATTGAAAATGAAATTCAAAGTAGCAATCGTGTATTCCTTGTCCGGATCGACAGGCACACCGCCGATCTTGATATCAGACACGCGGTCGCCAGCGGGCTTCGAAGCATCCAGCACATATGTCAAGTTCGCGACATGGGGGAAGCGGCCATCGGGCGCAGGCAGTTTGCCAACACCATTTTCGAGGATGGCATCGATTTCCTTGCCGAGAACCTTTCCGGTCTGAATGTAATTGCCAAAGGGCTGGACAGTGTAAATCTGCTTGAGAGTAATATTGCCAGCAGGAATGGAATCGCGGATACCGCCGCCATTCATGAGGGCAAAATCAGCACCGGTCACATACAGCATGGCATTTGCAATAAGGGTACCAAGATTCGACTGCTGGGTACGGACAATTTCGCGTTTGCCTTCGAGCGGAACCGCAGTCTGTCCGACAACCTGCGAAAGCACCGCATCCTGCGCTTTGACAAGATCGCTCATCATGGCTGCGATGCGCGGATCGCCCTTGAGATTGGGAGAATTCTGCGGCGTAATCGTCCGGGCGGTTTTAGAGATGACCTTGCGGTCTGGCCCAATAACGACATCAACAACACCAAGCCCAGTGCCATATGCGCCTGTGCTTGCTATAAGAGTATTTGTCGTGTTCTTTTTCATTGTATCTTCGAGCGAAGTATGGCTGTGCCCATCGAGGATAACATCGATCTGCGGTACGAATTTTGCGAGCGTGATCGAAGTCGGATCGCTGGAATCATCGACGCCGAGATGCGACAGGCAGACGAGAAGGTCATATTTGCCAGCCAGCTCCGCAACAACCAGCTTTGCTTCGACGATCGGATCGGAGAACGTGACACCCTGGATGCCTTTCGGATCGGTCTTGTAGGCTGTTTCGGGTGTTGCAAGGCCGAAGAAAGCCACACGCACCCCACCCATGTCGCGAATATCATATGCAGGGAAGACGCGCTGGCCATCCTTGTAGACATTTGCTGCCAAGATTTTGAAATTCGCCATNTTGGCAAGTTCAAGNAAGCGATCAAAGCCGTAATTGTAATCGTGGTTGCCGGTCGTCATATACGCATAACCGAGCTCATTCATGAGTTTGACTGCTGTTTGTCCCTGATCGATATTCACGACAGGCAGACCATGGAATGTATCGCCCACATCGACAAGCAGCGTGTTCGGATTCTTCGCTTTCAGCTCCTGAACAGCCGTGTAGATTTTTGGGAATCCGAGTTCGGTTTTGCTTTCGACAATGCGCCCGTGCATATCATTTGTATGCGCAAAAGTAATCTGGACATTTCCCGGCAGATTCGGCAGGTTTCCTTGAGCAGAAAGCGAACCCGTAAATGCCAGCGTGAAAATTGCCGCTACCAGTACGGCAAATTTCCCGATTCTCTGTACCATCGCAAACCTCCTTGTTTTGAGCGAAGATTCTGTTTCTCAAAT
>JGI24721J26819_10002744_pt1 | contig 19220 bp, 23 predicted proteins | sample YelNatPaOPGAMG01_FD_26819 | JGI IMG/M metagenome (IMG submission 26819) | reverse complement strand
TCCGAAGTCGGGCGATGTGATTCGCCATTATTAAGTTGTCAAAGAACAATCCCCCAAAGGGGAATGACCTAAAAATTACCTATTTTTCCGAACACCCACTTGTTTTATTCTTCCCAATACTTTTATACTCTGCCTCTTTCTTTTTTATTTCATTTGTTATCCTTTTTATCCTTTGAACCAGACCTTTAATCTTCTGGTTATTCTTAAGGTCCTCATCACCCTTTAATGGAAAGAAACTGTAGAAGGTCTCACCCAGTTCCCTAAACAGTTCTTGTAACTGCCGCTTGAGTTCAAAAATCTCAAGTTTTAATTTCCCTTTGAGTGTTAAGTCTCCAGCTTCCTTACTGAGGACCTTTGATGCTTCTTCAAGCCAGCGTGAAAAGTCATCCCAGAATTTTGGCATTTATTCCTCCTGCTAAATTATTTGACAATAAAAATTTTTTTAGGTTTAGTTGAAAAATTATTATTTTAAGTTTTTTTCCCAGGATTACAACGGTAATGCCTTGACATTATAAAAACCCTTTATATAATTTTATATGATTTTTATCACATTCCTATTACTTTCTACATCCAATACGAATGATTCAATTATCCAAATGAGATCCGATTATTTAATAGATGGAGTTAGCGGAATTCTTGGGGGTGTATTAGGTTTTTGCTCAACGATGTATGCTACTGCTTCCTTTCTGGCTTTAACAAAGACCGGTGGCGAGAACTTTAGTGGCGAGGTTGGTTATATAATGGGATATACATTGGGTATTCCCTTTGGTGCCACATCCTTTATCCATTTCAATCCTTTTAATAAATGTAGAAATAAGAAATCATATATTTCATCATTGAAATATAGTCTTATCGGGGTCCAGATTGGATTGGGACTTCTTATTATTGCTTCAAATATTTCGAGTGATACAAAATACTGGACCGGTTTTTCTGTCCTCATCCTTCCCATTGCTGGTTCAATAATTGGTTATCACACATCACAATATCACGTTCAAACAGGTTTAGAAAGGATTCCATTTATGGATTTCTGCCAGTATGGCCAAGTTCCAAAGATTAAAATTATTGAGGTGAGATTAAAATGAAAAAGTATCTGGTTTTATTGATTATCTTTATTTCTTGTTGTAGTGATTATTATGGTAAACCCGTTCCGATCGGTGATGAGTTTGAAGATCACTGGAGGGAGGTTGATTTCAACGGATTGATTTATTGTATTGCGAACTCAAAAACAAACGGAAACGAATTTTTTATTATGGATGAAAACACAGTTTATATTTTGAATGATACAATCATAAATCTATTCTCCCTTCCATATCCTGAATTGACAACTATTGCCCTATCGTATTCAGAACCTGTCCGCCTCCTTATTGGCACCAGTTCATCAAAGATTTATTATTGCAGTATTTATGGGATTTTGAAGGAATTAGAAATTCCATCATTGAGCCATTCTGAATTTCTATCTTTTTTTCCGTCAGACACAGAGACCTTCTTTATTGTTGATGGCAACGCTTTATTAAAGATTTCTTTATTCAATCTTCACTTAGATACTTTATTCTACAGTGAGAAGAGGATCGTTGATTTTATGATAAGCAGAGATGGGAAGATTTTTTTGGCAACAGAAGAGAGAGTTTGTTCTTCAATAGATCAGGGATTGTCATGGGACACACTTTACAGAACTTCTGGTGATTATATAAATAGATTTGCCTGTGACGAGCGGGAAAGGATCTATATTGGAATTGGTAATAGGATTTTGAAATCAGATGATGGAATCCATTGGACAGATTTCTACACTAATACATTAGGGAATTTTACATTTGCAGGAATTGATGACGGCGTAATCCTTTTAAGGGTAGCGGAGAATGTGGCTTCTGCATTTAAAATTAATGGTGATGGAAGATGTTATGATATTTCATTAGGTATTGTTCATAAATTTCCCGTCCTATCTGATTGTTACCTAATGATTGCAACGAATGATAAACGTTATCTTATATCATTCCGCGATGCCGATGAGATGAAATCCGCATTACTGGAATTTGTAGATACGATACTTCCACCATGATTATACTATTTCTTATCAACTCATTAACCTTTTATTTAGGATTGAGGTTTGATTATTGCCAAATAAGCGATTTTAATGAACATTTTGAGTATTTAAATAACCGTGCACATCACCTTGGCTGGAGTGGAAAGTTTAGTAGATTCCATAATTTACTTTATGCCCCGGTTATTGAACTTGATTATTTTACCATTGAAAATTTTTCTACGAGTTTTTCGCTCTCTTGGTTCTGGGATAAAAATAATGGAGAATTCATTTATACGAATTCAACTGAAATCCTGAGATTAAATGAAACCTGGGATTACTGGACATTACCTTTTGATTTGAAGTTCAAGCTGAATACCGGTTCTTTTATTTTTACAAGTGGTTTTACAATTTCTATCGCTCGTCTGAATATAAATGTTAATGGTAATTATGAGATAAATGAAGAATATCCTATGCAATTCACGAGCGATGACGTTGGTTTATTTATCAGTTTAATAAAGAGGTTCGGAAGGCTCGCTTTTGAAATTTCTTATAATTATATGGAGATTGACCAATTTCATAACAAAAGAGGTTACTTATATTTTGACCCCGATGAGAAATACATATATTTGGGTCCTCCACATCACAGAAATCCAAGTGCAGTTTTAAGTCATTCAGGTTTGGGATTAAGATACCAGTATCTAATATTTAGGTGAAATAATCTTGAATTTAAATCTCTTTTATTTCCTTTTCCTTTTTCTTTAAAATTTCATCTACTTTCTTTATATACTCATCGGTAAGTTTTTGAATGGATTCTTGTCCTTTGAATGAATCGTCCTCAGAAATTTTCTTCTCTTTTTCAAGTTTCTTTAGTTCATTGTTAGCGTCCCTTCTAATATTCCTTATAGCAACACGACTCTCCTCAGCAAGTTTTTGGGCAAGTTTTACAAGTTCCTCTCTACGCTCAGCGGTCAAAGGTGGTAGGGAAAGTCTTATAACATTTCCGTCATTATTCGGAGTCAACCCAATATCCGCTTTATATATTGCCTTTTCTATTGCCGAGAGTGCCTGTTTATCCCAGGGCTGGATCACGATCAGACGCGGTTCAGGTATACTTATGCTGGCAACCTGATTTAAAGGTAAAACTGTATCATAGTATTCAACCTTTACACCATCAAGAAGCGCAGGAGTGGCACGGCCGGTTCTTATCTTAGCGAATTCTTGATTCAAAAGGTTTAACGATTTTTCCATCTTTTGTTTTGCCTCTTCTTTTATCTTATCAATCATAGCATTCCTCCATAAAATATTTATCCAACAATAGTTCCTATACTTTTTCCAAGTATAATATCCTTAAGTGGGTATTTCAGAAAATTATACACATATATCTTTATCCCTAATTCCTGGCAGATTTTGAAGGCGATGATATCCATTACATTTAAGTTATTTCTTATTGCCTCCTCATAACTTACAGAATTTAAAAGTCTGGCATTTTTATCCTTTTTGGGATCCGCAGTATAAACACCTTCAACATTTGTTCCTTTAATTAATATATCAACTGAAAGTTCGGCTGCACGAATTGCTGCAGCAGTGTCTGTAGAGACCGTGGGATTTCCGGTTCCGCCAACCAGAATCAATAAACCGCCATTATCATAAAGCCTTCCATCCTCAAATTTGTCAAATTTTTTAACCATTCCACCAACTTCAAAACTTCCCCTTAAATAAACACTCCTTTTCCGCAGACAGGAATATAGGGCTATTCCATTCACTACCGTTGAAACCATCCCGCAGTAATCCGCGTCAATTCGGTCAAACCAGTCCACATTCCTCCCCCTTATGATATTCCCACCACCTATCACTATACCAACCTTTACTCCAAGTTCTTGAACTGAACATATCTGCTCTGCGGTATATTTTAAAACCTTTGAAGAAAGGACTTCAGAATCGTCTCCAAGTATTTCTCCGGAGAGTTTTAAAAGAATTCTTTTATATTTTATCTTGTCTTCACTCACCGAGACGAAAACGGACGAACCTTCTTATTACAATATTTTCCCCAAATTTTGCGATTTGTTCCTTTAAATAATCACCAACGGTTTTCTCGGGAATTTTTACAAATGGTTGTTCTAAGAGGCAAACAGAGTTGTAAAATTTTTCCAATTTACCCTCTACAATCTTCTCAATTATTTCCGGCGGTTTTTTCAGGTCCTGTATTTGGCTCCGATAAATCTCCTTCTCCTTTTCAATAATCTCCGGAGGCAATTCTTCTCTGTTTACGACAAGCGGTTCACTCGCTGCAATCTGCAAAGCAATATCCCTGACGAATCTTCTAAAATCCTGATTCCTTGCTACAAAATCAGTTTCACAATTTACCTCTACAAGCACACCGAGTCGATCCCCAGGATGGATATAAGCATCAATGATACCTTCTTTAGTAATTCTACCTACCTTTTTCGCAGCAAGAGCGAGCCCTTTCTTCCTTAAAATATCAACCGCCTGTTCAATGTCACCATTTGCCTGCAGAAGCGCCTCTTTACAATCCACAATACCTGCGCCAGTCCTTTCCCTTAATTCTCTTATTTTTTCAGTATCCATTTATGCCTCCTTTTCTTCAGTTTCAAAACCCTTTCTCCCTTCAAGGATTGCATTAGATATAGTTCTTGTAACCAGGGAGATAGCCCTCAACGAATCATCATTACCAGGAATTGGGTAATCAATTCCAGTTGGATCCGCATTTGTATCTACAATTGCAATTATTGGAATATTCATCTTCTTAGCTTCTTTGACTGCAGTTGCATCCTTTATAGTATCCACAATAAAAATTAGCCCGGGTAAGCGATCCATCTCTTTAATACCCTCAAAATATTTCTTTAATTTTATAAACTCTCGCTCATATTTTACTAATTCCTTTTTGGGTAACATTGCCCAGCGTCCGTCCTCTTGCATTTGCTCAAGTTCCCTCAGCCTCTGGACCCTTGTGTAAAGGGTATTGAAATTGGTAAGTAGACCACCAAGCCAGCGTTCAGTTATATAGAAGGCACCGGCCCTTAATGCTTCCTCTCTTATAACATCCCGGGCTTGTTTTTTTGTTCCAACATATAAGACTCCTTTTCCCTGTTCTGCAATATGAACTGCTGCTTCATAAGCCCTTTTTAAACTCTCCTGGGTCTGACGCAGATCAATTATATGAACCCCGTTCTTCTTACCATATATATATTTTTTCATCTTTGGGTTCCAGCGTTTTGTTCTGTGTCCGAAATGGATCCCTGTGCTTATCAATTCTTGAAGTGTAACGAGTTCCAATCTACCTCCTTATCGTTTAGAGAATTGAAATCTTTTACGTCTCTTCGCCAATCCATACTTCATACGCTCTTTTTCTCTTGGATCTCTCTTCAATAAGCCAGCGCTCTTTAATGTGGGCCTTAATTCAGGATTGTAACTGACAAGTGCCTTAGCTATACCAAGGCTTAATGCCCCTGCCTGTCCAGAAATTCCACCACCTGATACCTTGGCATAGATATCAAAATTCCCTTTTACTCCAGCAGTTATCAGGGGTAAGTAGACCAGGTCAACGAGGTCCTGGCGGCAGAAATATTGGAGGGGATCTTTGCCATTGACTTTTATTATCCCTTTTCCCGGGAATAACCTTACTTTCGCAACAGCCCTTTTACGTGAACCCGTAGCAAATATTGCACTCATTAATAGACCTCCTATACTGTAATCACTTTGGGTGACTGTGCCTTATGAGGATGTTCATTTCCCAAATAGATTTTTAACCTTTTCAATCTCCGGGAGCGGAATTTATTCTTTGGAAGCATTCCACTCACCGCATGATAAAGGACCTTTCTGGGATCCTTTGCCAGCATGGTCTTCAAATTTATCGCCTTTAGTCCACCAAGATAAAAAGAGTGTCTATAATATATCTTATCTTCCAATTTATTACCCGTCACTTTAAATTTATCCGCATTCAAAACGACCACATAATCCCCACAGTCAACCTGGGGTGAATACTGGGGTTTATCCTTTCCTATCAAGAGACGGGCGATTCTTGTCGCCACTCTTCCAAGAATTTTATCCTGGACATCAATCACATACCAGTTTCTCTTTATCTCATTCTTCTTTAAAACCTTTGTTTTCATAGCAATAATTATAACCAATTTTAGAGAAAAGTCAACATTTTTTGTACACCTATTAAGATTTTTATTTTATCTCTAAAAAACTTAAGTCTTAAAGTGATGAATTAATCATGAGTTCTGTTTTGCTTGACACCTATTTGTTTTTGGGTATAATTGCCCATGAAAGGAGGTTATAGTGCGCTATATTAAATTAACCATACCCATTCTATTGGTTGCCATTATGTTCTTTGGTTGTCCAAAGAAACAGGTGGTGAAGCCGGTTGAACCAGCTCCTGAAGAGACGACAACGGTCGTGGTTCCTAAGGAAACTACGGTCGTAGAGACCAGACCCCAGCTTGTTCTTGAGCGGATATTCTTTGATTTTGATAAATCAGATATCCGTCAGGATGCTGCCGAAATTTTAAAGAAAAATGCTGAGATGTTGAAGATTTATCCTGAGGTGAAAGTACTCATAGAGGGCCACACCTGTGAGATTGGAACTGCTGAATACAATATGGCATTAGGTGAGAGAAGAGCAAAATCAGCAAGGGATTATCTTATAATGCTCGGAATCTCACCGGATAGGCTTTCCACTATTAGTTATGGTGAAGAGAGGCCGCTGGATCCCAAAGTTTTATGGAAGAATCGGCGCTGTGAATTCGTTATAATGAAGTAGAAAGTGAGCATCAATGGATTCTTTTGGATTATCAGGGATTATCAGGAGAAATCATAAAATTTCAAAATACCTTCTTCTGATAATCCCTTTTAATTTTATTTTTATTTTCTCTCTCGGTTGCTTAAATCGCACTCGGTTCAATAATCTAAACTGGCAACTTGATAGCCTTAAATACTACACAACGAGGATTGATAGTGTATTAAACCAGCATTCCAAAGAATTAGTTGAATTACGCACTGATTATTATACGAAGTCCGAAGAGATAGCGGAAAAACTTGAGATGTTAAACACGAGATTGGGAGAATCTGAAGCCCAGCTCACCCAGATAATAGAAAGGTTGTCACGAGGTAAAAAGGGTGTAGCAGACTCAGAGGAGGTATCATCAGTTAGTCCTGAAGCAAGAATGATTTATGAATCTGCATATCTTAATTATGTGAAAGGAAATTATAACGAGGCAATAAATGGGTTTAAATCCTATCTCAAGGTTGCGCCAGAATCTCCGCTATCTGACAATGCCCTATACTGGATAGGGGAATGTTATTATTCTTTGGGAAAACGCCAGGATGCAGTTGATACATTCAATGAATTACTCAATAAATATCCCCAAAGTAATAAAAAACCTACTGCCCTCTATAAAATAGGCATAATTTATGAAGAGGTAAAGGATAAAAAGACTGCAAAGATATACTTTGAAAGGGTGATTCAAGAATTCCCCAATGCACCCGAGGCGTCGTTAGCAAGGGAAAGGTTGAATAAATGAATATCTTTCGCATCTTCATTGAAAGTGGGTTAGCCGCCCAGATCATAATGGTTATTCTCGTGATATTTTCAATCTGGTCTTGGGCGATATTCTTTAAGAAACTATATGAATTGGGTCTGGTGAACAGAAGGAGTAAAGCATTTTTGATGGGTTATCAATATCACCAGGGCATAAAGGAGTTAGAGAATCTCGGGCACTTGCTTCTGGATAATCCTTATGGAAAGGTTTTAAAGAGCGGTATTGATGAATTTAAACTACTCAAGTCCTCAGCGAACCCATTGAATATCCAACTTGCGGATAATATCAAACTCGCAATGGAAAGAACCAGAAATAAAGAGATAGAAGTTCTTGAAGGTGACTTACCCATTCTGGGAACAATCGTTACTGCTAGTCCATTTTTAGGCCTTTTAGGCACAGTCTGGGGTATAATGGAGTCATTCTTGCAAATAAGGGCAAGGGGTTCAGTGCATATCACAGTGGTTGCACCGGGTATATCAGATGCCTTAATAACGACGGTCTATGGCCTGCTCGTTGCCATACCTGCGTTAATTTTTAATAATCTTTTAAGAAGTCGTATTAACAAACTCTATTCACAACTTGATAACTTCATAAATGATGTCTTCATTAGACTGAAAAGGGGGTTAGTTGAGGCGGAATAGTGATAGCGGATTGATACAGGAATTAAATCTCACAAACCTTGTTGATGTTGCTTTGACTGTCCTTGTAGTATTTATTATTACCGCACCAATGATGACACCAGGTATTGATGTGAATCTACCCAGAACCGATGCCTCTTTACCCCATGATGAAGAAGGGATTACAGTTTCAATAAAAGAGAATAAACAATTGTATATTGAGAATGAACAGGTCAAACTTGAGGATTTTGAAGGTAAATTAAAAAGGATCTTAGAAAAGAAGCCACCCGGGGTTATGGTCTATCTCCGGGCTGATAAAAGTATTGATTATGGATTTGTGATTGAAGTCGTTGGCAGGATGAGAAAGGCAGGGGTAAAAGACTTAGGACTGGTTGCAGAAATACCCCAGGAAGAATGAATCGCTTTACCCTCTATTCTACATTACTCCATCTTCTTCTATTTGGAACAATTGCTATTTCTTCAAAAAGTAGTTTTAAGTCCATTCCAAAGTTTGAAGTATACAAAGTAAGCCTTGCCCCTTTGCCCCAGCCCAAAATTTCTGGAGTTCCTGAGGCACCGATTGAACCACCAGCAATAAAAGAGCCTGAAAAAAAAGAAGAGAAGAAACCGCCTGAAGAAAAATCCGTGATAAAAAAAGATGCAAGAGAAGTCAAACAGACTAAAGAGACAAAAAAGGTGAAGGAGACCAAAAAGGGTCTTCCTGATGGACTTCCTGATATCCGACCCCAGATTTATACTGGTAGTGGGAGGGGATTTACGTACTCTTATTATTTGAATATTTTATTAAATAAAATCGGCCAGAACTGGAATAATCCATATAAAGAAAAAGATGTGATTCTAAAGTCCATTGTGTATTTTGAAGTTGATAAAAATGGAGTAATTTCAAATATTCGTCTTGAGGAGGATTCTGGTGACGAGATATATAATGAATCAACCATCCGCGCAGTAGCACTAACAAAGAAACTACCGCCATTACCTGAAGAATTCTCTAACGATTATCTAAAGGTCCACTTAGAATTTTTGACTGCAAAATGAAATCTGTATTAAAAATGCTAATCTGTCTTTTTTCTATTTGTATTATCTCTGCCCAGGAAGTCTATTTAAGGTTAACTGATTATGCTGGAGGTAAAACAAGCATTGTAATTGAACCATTCAATATCCAGGGGACGACTGATTTTGTTACAAAGATAAAAAATATTGAGTCTATAATAAGATTTGATCTGGATTATTCATTATATTTTGATATTCTTTCAGATACGAATGCATTTAAAGGAAATCCTAAGAAGAGTGGTGTGATTTTAAGGGCATCGGGTAAAGAACCGAATTTAACACTTACGCTCATTGACTTTGAAACAAAACAAAAAATAGGCGAATTTACTTCACCTCTATCTGGAGAACTCAGACATTATGCACATTCCCTTTCTGATAAAATAATTGAAACCATTACCGGAGAAAAAGGGATTTCCACAACGAAGATTGTCTTTTCATATATTTCAGGAATCGGCAAAGAACTGGCGATGATTGATTATGATGGCTACAATTTTATTCAACTTACAAATAATAATAATTTTAACCTATTCCCCTGCTGGGCACCAGATGGAAATCGGATATTATATTCCACCTACATAAAAGACCGGCTCAACCTTAACCTCCTTGATATCAATCAGAAGAAACTGACTATCATTTCCACCTATGCAGGACTGAACTATGCACCTGACTGGTCTCGGGATGGCACAAAGATCGCCCTGACCTTAACAAAGGATGGCAATGCGGAGATTTATCTCTTAGATTTAGAAACAAAACAATTACACCGACTCACCAACAACCGTGCAATTGATTGTTCACCAGTCTTTTCACCAAATGGCCGGGAGATTGCCTTTGTCTCAGACCGTTCAGGAATGCCCCAGATTTATATAATGGATATCTATGGAGGGAATGTCCGACGTCTGACATTCCATGGTGATTATAATACCTCACCAGCCTGGTCACCAAGGGGCGATTTGATTGCCTATGTATCAAGACAGCAAAACTACTCCCAGCAGATTTGTGTAACTGACCCTTATGATTTTCAACCTATTCAATTGACTTTTGAAGGCAATAACGAAGAACCATCCTGGTCACCGGATGGTCTGCACATTGTGTTTATTTCCAATCGCACCGGGCAATATGAACTCTGGACTATGAACTGGGATGGCACAAGACAGCGTAAACTCACCCAGGGCCTCGTTGCATATTCCCCTGCCTGGTCACCTTTCTTAAGATAGAATCTTTAATTTTTTAGAAAAATCAGAGCCACATACCCAAAATATCTGCTGATAAGGCTACCAAAAAATGTAATAGGGCACAGGGGAGGAAACTCCTTCCACGAATTGCGATTACACCCAAGAAAATACCCGCAAATATTGAACCGTATGCCTCAAGAGGTGGTTTGCGATAATGCATCAGGGCAAAGGGAATCATTTGAACCAAGATTGCCAGTTTTTTATCCATTTTTTTCGCTAGTCCAAAGAGCATAAAACCTCGGTAGAAAAACTCCCAGGATGACATATAAAACAATTGTATTATTTGATATATAATGAAATAATTGAATCCTCTCCGCGCTGTGAATGAAAGAGGATAAATGGATTTAAAATTGGTGAGTTTAAAGGTAAATAATAATATCACCAGCATTATACAGAAGACAAAAATCAAATCCTTAATCCAGATTCTATAATCTCCAATTTTTATTCCGTAATCTGCAGGTTTATTTCTGAATAAAAACATTGGAATGAAAGGTGAAACTGCATAAATAATACCAAGCACAATTAATTTTTCAAAAAATGGTTCACTCGGGAAGAATATCCTTGTGCGTTTGAGATAAAGAGAAAATAATAGAACGAATGTAGAATAAGACACAATTACTAATATTTCTAAATCAATCTTCCTAATTTCTAAGATTATTTCACTTAACCATTTTTTCATTTTTTTAATATTCTGCTGCATAAATTCTGTAATGGTCCTTTTGTTTTTTAAAATATCCTTTTACTGAAGCAGGCTGTATCACACCGCCAAAAACAAGCGCCTTTTCATTCTCATATCTTGCGATCACCCTCAATCCAAGACTGCAATGGGCAAATATAGTATTATTTCTTGTTGAATCAATCCATACTTTTAATCCTGACATCATTATATTTATTGAATCAACTGATTTGAAAAATTCTTCAACCATTGAATAGAAATCATTAAAGTTGAGAGAATGCTGGTCAAAATAATTTTTATCAAAGTAATCAAGGGTTTTATTAATATCTTCGTTTTCAACCGCATCTTTTAGATTGTTTATATCCCTTATCAAATTTCTTTTCTCGTTCGGTAATAATCTAACGATTATAAATACAAGAATGATTAAAATGGCGAAGGTTGCGAGTATTTTTAAATTTTTTTTCATTTTTATGATAAAAGTAATAGAATACCCAACACAAAGAATAAAATGGCAGTCATAAATTTTATAACTGGAATCCTTTTTGATAAGAAATTTGCTACACTATCTTGAGAAATAATCCCGGCAACAATTGCAATTATAATCAGCGGCAGAATGAACATAATGTTATAAATGAGTAAAAGAAAGAAAGGCTTTAATCCAAGGTTTGCGCGGGAGACAACAAAGGTAATAGTGGGAAAATAAACCTGTCCGGTGCAGCCAAACTCAAGGAAAGATATAAAAATACCAGCAATAAAAGAGCCAATTATTATCCCGCCGAGATCCGTCTTTTCCTTTATCTCTTTGTGGATCCTTTGTTTGACTATCAGGGGCAATTGCAAAATCATTTTATTCGTTTTGCCTGTTCTTGCAACAAAGTAATCATAAAGGCTTAAAACGCCGAGGATTATTGCAAAGACACCAAAACCCAGAAATATTATTCTTCCAATGATTTTTATTGCAACAAGGGTATTCAATAAAACATAGGCACCAAGCCCGATTGCAAGATAACACAAAAAGACTGCAAGGATAAAAGAAATGGACATAACGATTATTATTCTTTTTTTTCTGCCCATAAACAATAAATAACTGATAAAAAAGATAATTGTGGCAAAGGCACAGGGGTTTATTCCATCTAAGAACCCGGCAAGGATAACACCAAGCAGAGAAAATTTTGTAAATCTTTTAATTATATTTTTTTCCGCTGTAGAGATACTTAATACATCAAGTCTGGGACTCCCATCAGAATATTTCTTTATCAGACTCTCTATTTCACCAGAAGGAATTTCTTTTATTAGATAATCATCACCAACAAATATTGCTGGCACAATCAACCTTTTATCATCAGGGATGTTTCGCATTTCAGCAAGCCCTTCATAAAAAATTTTGTTTGTATCTTCAAGGATATTATAACGATAAACTATAAGATTCGGATATTTTCTTGATAAACCATTTAGGAGTACCTCAGCACGATTGCATTCTGGGCAGGCAGGCTGATAAAAATAATACAAATATATCTTTCCTGTCTCAACTTCAAAACTATCTTGTTTTTTCACTACAGATGTATCCTTCTTTATAATCATTCTCTGTTTAGCATATCTCTTTATTGCTGGTTCCAATTTATTTCTCACCTCATCCGGGCCATAAAACGCAGAATCACCAATAAAGACAATGGGCAAGTCTTCACCGATATTCTTTATGTTTTTCTCTTTTTCCATCTGCTCAAGCAATTTGTAATTATCAAGATTATTCAAGTCATATTTTTTTAACTGGAATTGGTATAGACTTTGTAATCTTGGAATATCATCAAGGAGAATATCCATACAATGCCCACAGTCAGGGGAATAAAAGAAATGCACAACGATTTTCCGTATGGATTTATCCGAACAATGGCCAGAATTAATTATGCCAAGAATCCAAACTACCAATGCAAAATAATATTTGAAATTTGTCCAGGATTTGGTTTTATAGGAGTTCATAGGATGATGAGTATTTTTTGGATTTTTTCCATAAATAGAATGGGTCATGCAGGACTCGAACCTGCGGCCACCGGATTAAAAATCCGATGCTCTACCACCTGAGCTAATGACCCAGGAATACAAACCATTCTATTATAATAAAATTTTTGATGTTGTCAATGATTACTTAATGCCTCAACAATTTTACAATCTCAGGTAGAATCTTACCTGCTGGTCCTAAAATACTTATGTCCACAATAGGGGATATGGGTGTCAATTCAAGATTTATTTCTATGGTTTTGACACCGCAATTTTTTGCAATTTCAGGAATTGCTGCAGCGGGCCAGACAACCCCTGAGGTTCCACAAATGATGGCAACATCCGCAGAATTCAGAAATTTTAATGCCTTCGTCCATACATCATAGGGAATTGCTTCACCAAACCAGACTACATCCGGTCTCAATAATCCACCGCAAGGGCAATGGGGCAATGGCTTAAAAACCGCATTATCAATCTTATCAATGGAACCGCACTTCAGGCATCTGGTTCTAAAGATATTGCCGTGGAGTTCCAGAACATTCTTTGAACCTGCGCACTGGTGAAGGTTGTCAACATTCTGGGTTAAAAGGAGGAAAGACTCAGATAAGTTTTCCAGCTCTACAAGTGCAAAGTGTGCAGGGTTAGGTTTTGCCCTGGTGATTAGATCCTGCCGCCACCGATACCACTCCCAGACCAATTCAGGATTTCTATTGAACGCCTCGGGAGTAGCTAAATCAGTGGCTGAATAATTTTTCCATAGACCATCTTTACCACGAAAGGTCGGAATACCACTTTCAGCCGAAATTCCTGCACCTGTAAGAACAAATATCTTTTTTGAATCTTTCAAAATTCTGACTGCCTGGTTTATCATATTTAAAATATAATAAAAATTGATTGATTTTCAAGGGAGAGAAATTCCAAAAACGAGCCTTTAATTTACCTAAGTTTTTTAATAATCAATTTGCCCATTGACAGTTTTCATTTTTTGATTATAATAGGTTATGCATTTGAATAAAAAACGATTTTGGTCGAAAAATCAAAATGGTGGTGTCTATGACCATTTCTAAGCGAGCAATGCGTGAGGCAATTATTGATGCCGCAAGGTATGTCTTTGCCCGTTTTGGCTATCGTAAGACCACAATGGATTCCATTGCCCGTGCCGCACGAAAGGGTAAGAGTTCAATCTATTATTATTTTAAGAATAAAGAAGAGATCTTCCTTGCGGTCGTTGAAAAGGAAGCCCAGGCTGTAAAGGATGAAATTAAAAATGCCCTCTCTGCGGTCAGTGACCCGAGGGAAAAATTGACCGTCTATGTCCTCACCAGGATGCGGGTATTTTATCGCATTGCCCATTTCTACAGTTCGTTCCGCGAGGAATATTTTAAGGAATACGATTTCATCCAGCGGTTTCGTGAGAATTACGACCGTTATGAAACAAAACTCATCCTTGATATCTTACGCGAAGGTATTAAAAAAGGGATATTCTCTATCCCTGACCCGGGACTGGCAGCAAACTACTTTGTGATGGCATTAAAGGGTTTTGAGTACCTCTGGGGAACTGAAGAGAATATTGCCAGGCTGGAAAAGAAGACCGAGGCAATGCTTGAGATGTTGTATCAGGGGATTTTAAAGAAATGATAAAAAATTTTTTCAGAATTTTCGACCAAAAAACATTATTAGTCAAAAATTCAATAAGGAGATAAATAAATCACCCCCACCCTTACTCTCCCCCTTTGAAGGGGGAGGAATGAGGAGGGGGTGAAAGGAGAACTAATGTCTGCTCAACAAAAGATTTCTAAATTCATCATTAAAAATCGTTTATTGATAATCGGAGTGATAAGTATTTTGAGTATTATATTGGCNATAGGTTTAAGNAATATAAAGGTCAATGCCGATATNGCGAGTTATCTTCCNGAGTCCGACCCTGNTGTGAAACTCCTTGATTATATCAGTGAAAAATATGGTGGTAATAGTCTGGGGATTGTAATAGTCCAGGCAGAAGATGTATTCAATNTGAAGACCATAAAATCAATTGATTATTTGACCCGACAATTCAAACAGACTGAAGGCATTACCTATGTNACAAGTTTGACAAATATTNTTGATATTAAAAAGACTGAAGAAGGTTTGGAGATTGGCAAATTNATAGACGAAGATAATATTCCAGACCAGGAAGGTTTGAATAAAATAAGAGATTATGCATTGAATAAAGCCCTGTACCGCAATCGCCTTGTTTCTGAAGATGGAAAGACGACTTTGATTATATGCCGAATAGACGGGGACAAATCAAAGGTTGCAAAGGATATTGAGCGGGTAGTGAAAGATGCAAATTTAGAAATAAAAACCTATTTTGCCGGACTGCCGTTCCAGTTGAATATGATAAATGATTTGATCATCAAGGACCTGAAAGTCCTTATGCCCTTTGTTGCCCTGATGATTTTGATAATCCTCTATTTGAGTTTCGGTAATGTGCTGAATGTCATCCTACCGCTTATAAGTGTTGGAATCAGCACATTATGGACGCTCGGCTTTATGGCATTATTAAAGATTCCGCTCACTGTCATAACCAATACAACTCCAGCAATCCTCATCGCTGTAGGCAGTGCCTATGCAATTCATGTTATCTGTAAATCTTTTGAGGAGCAAGAAAATGATCCAAAACTCAAGGTACAGAATTCCCTTTCAAAGGTGATTATCCCTGTATTCCTTGCCGCACTCACAACCATCATTGGTTTTGTCTCTTTTATCTTTGGTTCTTATCTCATAATGATCCAGCAGTTTGGAATCTTCACATCGTTTGGTATATTCATNGCATTTGTAATAAGTATTACACTGATCCCGGCGATACTTGGCAGTATCAAATACAGCAAAACAAATAANNNNCAGAATCTTGCATTCATAAATTCCCTGATGGAAAGAATGGGTATCTGGGTGATAAACCATAAAAAAATTGTATGTATACTTGGGGCAATCATCGGGTTGGGCTTTTTATCAGGTATTCCTCTCATAAAAACAAAGGTTGATTTTCTTGATTATTTTAAGCCCGGCAGTTCAATCCGGGTTACTGAAGGAATAATGGAAAAAAGTTTTGGTGGTTCAGTTCCGGTCCAGATTCTTGTTAAAGGTGATTTGCAGGAACCCGAAGTGCTCAATGCAATGAAGGAACTCCATAACTTTCTTGACACCCTTAAAGGCGTTCACCATCCCCAATCAATCATTGACCTCATTGAAGAGATGAATGATGCAATGGGTGAAGGAAAGAGAATCCCTGATACCAGAGAAAAAATAAGCAATCTCTATTTCTTGCTTGAAGGAGAAGAGGCCCTAAAACAACTCATAAACGAAGATAAAACAGAAGGATTGATACAGGCAATGACCCCTGGTGCATACAATAAAGAGAGTGAATTTGTCATCAAAAAAATTCAGGAATATATAAAATCTAAGAATAACCATATTTATCAATTTGAATTCACGGGTTCTCCAGTTGTCTATGAGCATCTCAATAAAAGCCTTTTGAAGAGTCAGTTATACAGCCTTGTCATTGCGATCATATCAATATTTATCTGCCTTGTTTTTCTCACCGGTTCTGTGCAAAATAGTTTGATAGGTCTTATTCCGATATTCCTGAGCCTCTCAATGCTCTTCGGCTCAATGGGAATATTACGGATTCCACTTGATGTGGCAACTGTGCTTGTAGGAAGTATCTGTATTGGAATTGGCATTGACTACTCAATCCATTTTCTGAATCGCTATTATTATGAAAGGAAAAAGAACAATTCAGAGAAGGCAATCCTTGATACAATAAAATATACTGGAAGCGCAATTATGGTCAATGTCTTTACTGTGATGCTCGGGTTTCTGGTCTTATCTTTTCAAATCTCGTTCCCATTACGAGATTTGGAATATTGTTAGGCATAACGATGTTGAGTTCAGGGTTTGGTGCGACTACCCTTGTGCCCGCAATAATCTTATTAAGAGAAAGAAAAAAATGATATGTGAAAGGAGGCCAAAATGAAACTTTTTTTCATCTGCCTCATTATGCTACAGATTACAAATGCTGAGCAGAATCTTGATGCCCAGAAGATTCTGCTCAGGGTGGATGAGGTCCTAACTGCACCAAAGGACCTTTCTGCCTTGATGAAGATAAATATCATCAATAAGAATGGTGATACAAAAAATCGTGAGGTCCAGATGTATCAAAAAGGAAATAACAAAAGGCTGGTAAAGGTCATCTCACCCGCAGACCAGAAAGGGATAGGATTTCTCTCCCTGCCCGATGATATTATGTATGTCTATCTTCCTGCGTATAAGAAGACCAGGCGCATTGCTGCCCATGTGAAGAATCAGAAATTTGTCGGAACAGACTTTACCTATGAAGACCTTGAGGCAAAGAACTACTCGGATAAATGGAACCCAAAGATACTTAAAGAAGAAAAGGATTTTTATGTGCTTGAATTGACCCCTAAATTAGGGATTGTATCAGAATATTCAAAGATGAATCTCTATGTGCGCAAAAGCGATTTCTTTCCGATAAAGGCAGAGCATTTTAATAAAAAGGGTGAGATGATAAAGATAATGGAAGTCACCAGGACCGAGAGGATAAAGGACTATATAATTCCGAAGAATTACCTGATGCAGGACCTGGGTAGTGGAAATAAAACCGAGATGGCGATGGAAGAAGTAAAACTTGATACTGGTCTTGGTGATGATATCTTTACCGAAAGGAATCTAAGTAAATAGGAAAATGGAAGGGCAATTGCCCCGAATTGCCTTATTTTTATCATATGTTAAAGGAGGTCAAAATGGCAAAAATAAAAACCATAAAAATACTTGCATTTGTTATGTTTATAAACATTGGGTTCAGCCTTGATTGGTCTGGATACCTTTCAACTGACCATCGCCTCTTTCTAAAAGAAGATTATCCACTTTCTTTTGAAGAATATCGTCTCAGTCTGAGCCCTGAACAAACAATATCAGAAAACCTGAAATTCCACAGCGAAATCTGGCTCCGCTCATTCGGATTCCCATATATCACAAACCTCTCTGACCTTTATTCAAAAGAGAAAATCACACCTTTCAATCTTGATATCAGAGAGGCATACATAGATATTTTAAAATTTCCTCTGAAAAACTTTGACATCCGTATCGGACGCCAGCGTATCGCCTGGGGAACCGCAGATAAAATAAATCCCACGGATAATATAAATCCCCTTGACCTTGAAGATATCTGGGACTTTGGCAGACACCTCTCGTCTAATGGTATCAAGATTGATGGTTATGTGAAAGATTTTAACCTATCCTATATCTTCATTCCCCGCTTCACACCTGCGGTTCTGCCTCAGGAAGATTGGTTTAATACAAAAAATTCAGAGATAAATCTTCCACCTGGGATAACACCTTTGAATATCACCAACTCAATTGCTATGCCTGATTATGATATAAAAAATTCCCTCAATGGCTTGAGGTTAAAAAAGAATCTCTTTGGTCTTGACTTTTCCTTGAGTTATGCCAGTATAAGGGATGGTATTCCAATTCTAACCAATACTACAATCGTTCCCGCAGGGATGTCCGGTGAGGTAAATATCTATAATACACTCTCCTTTCCAAAGATGCAGATGATAGGATTTGATTTTGCCGGAGCGATAAAGGATATTGGGATATGGGCTGAATGTGCGGTCTTCTTTCCTGAGAGTATGAATTACAGAATTGATATGTCCCAGCTCGGTATGGGTGTGATTGATTCAGTCACCCTTGATAAAAAACCCTATGCAAAATATGTCATCGGCACTGATTATACATTCAAGAATGGAATTTATATCAACCTCCAGTATGCACACGGATTCTTTTATGAAAGAAATGAGGAGATAGAGGATTATCTGCTCGCAGGGCTGGAATGGAAACTCCTTGAGGATAGACTGAAATTGATGCCTATAAGTGGTGGATTGGAGATAAAGGATTTCTCGGATATTAAAAACAACTATGCATTTGTCTATATGCCTGAAGTATCATACAAACCGGTTGAGGATTGCGAAATATCAATTGGACTCCG
>JGI24721J26819_10002742_pt1 | contig 19226 bp, 19 predicted proteins | sample YelNatPaOPGAMG01_FD_26819 | JGI IMG/M metagenome (IMG submission 26819) | reverse complement strand
CTCTTCATCTGGAATTTTTCAAAGAACTTGTCATAAGCGACAGTTGTGTAATATATTCTAAAACTATCAGTTTGTCAAGGGGTTAGAGAGGTTTTTTGAAAGAATTTATATTTTTTAAATTTTTACAGAAAACTCCAGGATTATGTAACTGAAACTTGCATAATGTTTTTGAAATAAGTAATTTTTGATAAAACGAAGAATAGTAAAGCAATAAATTAGATCTTAGTTATCACTTTGATTGAGAATAGCCAAAGGCGAGTCTTTTGTAAAAAAAACTCGCCAAAAATCTTTTTAAAATGCAATTGAATGCAGAGCAATTGACAAAATGTAGCTTGGGAATAATCCAATTATAATTGTAGCTACAGCGCCAATTAGTATTGTGGTTTTAAGTAAACCAGAATTAAGCACGCTGAATTCACCTTCTGCATCACCTTTCATGTACATAGTTACGACTACATTCAAGTAAAAGTATGCAGAAATTGCGCTGTTTATTACACCAATTATTGCAAGCCAGTACAAATGCGACTGAACAGCTGCAGAAAATAGATAATACTTTCCTATAAAGCCCACAGTTGGCGGCACACCAGCAAGCGAAAACATAAATATTAGCATTGCAACACCAATTAGTGGGTATTTGTAAGCTATGCCTTTTAGATTTGCAATTTCTGTATTGGTATCACCCTTTTTACTAATGTATTCTGCTACAGAAAACGCACCTAAATTCATAAACACATACCCAAAAAGATAAAACAGCACAGCACCGTATCCTAAGCTGTTTGCTGCAGTAATACCTACAAGCATATAACCTGCATGTGAGATGCTTGAGTAACCAAGAAGCCTTTTTAAATCCTTTTGCCATAAAGCTACTGTATTACCAAATGTCATGGTAGCAGCTGCGATAATCCATAACATTTGCGTCCATTCAATCTGGATTGGGTGCATACCGACAATTAAAAGCCTCATCAGCGCCAAAATTGCAGCAGCTTTTGGTGCAACTGACATAAATGCGCTCATAGGTGTTGGCGCACCTGCGTATACATCGGGTGTCCATGCGTGAAATGGAAACGCAGCTATTTTGAAACCAAAAGCAATAAAAATCAGCATAAATGCAAGAATACCTAAGGCTTTATATATGGCTTGTGCTTTTGCAAGATCTAAACTGATTATATTTAAATCCACACTGCCAAATAAGCCGTACATCATCCCAATACCCAGCACCAAAAAACCAGATGCAAAAGAGCCCAATATAAAGTACTTCATTGCAGCTTCTATACTTTCTGATTTATTTTTTAGAAAACCTGTCAAAATATACATACCAATCGAGAGTGTCTCAACGCTAATAAACATTACAATGAGGTTGTAGGTAGATGCAAAAAACATCATTGCAACGCTTGAAAACAGTATAATAGAGTAATACTCTCCAATGTTTATGNCTTCTCTATCAACAAAATTAACACTCATTGCAATGGCTAATATACCAGCAATGATTATTACAAGATCAATAAAAAGTGAAGCATTGTCCGTAATGACCATGCCAACAAATGCACTTGTGCTACCTGTGTCAAACATCATTACACTTGCAATACCAGCCAAAATGAATCCCATTAGCGCTATAAATGCATTGGCGCTTTTTTCTGTTTTTGGCAGCCACAAATCTACAAGCGTTACAATAAACCCAAAAATAGTCAAAATTAACTGAGGAGCTATGGCTATCAAATCATTTATGCTGTAATAGGCTAAAAAATTCATACACTACCCCGCTTAAGCGCTTTTTTAATAATTACTTTGTTATCAAAAGAAACCTTACCGTTTAAATTTGTATTTACATTTGTAACTTTTGTCTGNTCTACTANATGATTCACACTTGTATGCATNTTGGATAAGAATGTATTTGGGTAAATACCAATCCAAAATACAAATATTACAAGCGGCACCATATAAATCCACTCTCTTATATTAAAGTCTTTTAAATTTAAAAGTTTTGGGTTTAGTGGTTTTAAAAATACAACACGCTTAAACATAGTGAGCATGTAAACAGCCGCAAACAATCCACCAAAGGCAGCTATGATTGCAAATACTTTATGCGACTCAAATGTGCCAAACAACACCATAAACTCGCCTATAAAGCCATTTGTGCCAGGTACTGCAATGGAAGATAGTGTAAATATCATAAAAAATACGCTAAATATCGGAACAAGCGAGGCAAGGCCACCGTATTCTGAAATGAGCCTTGTATGCATTCTCTCATACACAATACCTACAATCAAGAAGAGGGCACCTGTAGAGATACCGTGATTTATCATTTGCATCAAAGAGCCTTCTATGCCTATTGTAGTTAGGGCAAACATACCGAGCATTGAGTATCCCAAGTGGGACACTGATGAATACGCAACGAGCTTTTTGATATCTGGCTGAACCATAGCAACAAACGCACCGTAGAAAATGCCAATAAGTGAAATTATCAAAATTATATCAACAAACTGGTGCGTCATAGAAGCAAACATAGGCAGATTAAACCTTAAAAAACCATATGTGCCCATTTTCAATAAAATACCAGCAAGTATTACAGAACCTGCAGTAGGTGCTTCTACGTGCGCCCAAGGAAGCCATGTATGGAATGGCCACATAGGCACTTTGATTGCAAAAGCTAAAGCAAAAGCTATAAATAGCCAAAATTGCAAATTTGCAGGTAGTGGTTGTGACATTAAAGTTACCATATTAAATGTATACTCGTGGTAATAGGAATGATGTAAAAAGTATAATGCCATTAGCGCCACAAGCATAAATACGCTACCAAAGAANGTGTAAAGGAAAAACTTCATTGTGGCAAATACCCTATTTGGTCCACCCCAAATACCAATCATTAAATACATTGGGATAAGCTGGAACTCCCAAAATACATAGAACAAAAANATATCCAAAGATACAAAAACACCCAGCATACCTGTTTGTAAAAGCAATAAAACTATATTGAACTCTTTTGTTTTTTGCGTTATGCCGCTCCATGTAGAAAGCTGTGCGATTGGCGATAAAAAAGTTGTTAATAAAACCAAAAACAAGCTTATACCATCTATACCAAGGTAGTAATTCATACCTAAAGAACTAATCCATGGTACTTTTTCAACAAATTGCATCTGGTAGGTTGAAGAGTTAAAATAGAAAAACAATGGCAATGACACTATAAAGTCAAGCAATAGTACAATAAATGTCACCCACCTTATAGCGCCTTCTTTTTTGCTATCAATTAATGAAACCAGTATTGCACCAATTATTGGTATAAACACTATAGTAGAAAGAATTGGAAAATGCAGTTGATTCATTTTTCACCTCACCTTATATAATCCTAATTAAATACAGCGAAGTAAGCAGCATTACACCAATCGATATCCAGTAAGCATAATGGCTTACAAAGCCTGTCTGTAGTGTCCTAAACAGCCATCCAATTCTTTTTGATATCCACCCAAACAAATCCACACCTGCATCTATAATTTTGACATCTACAATCTTCCATAAGAAATATTCAGACACCCACCAAAATGGCTTTACTATAAAAAAATATACAAACTCATCAGCGTAGTAGGTATTAGCAAGTAGTGTATATATAGGTCTAAATGTATTAGCAATCGTATCAGATGTGATCCACTTTTTGATGTATATTACCCATGCTGTAAAGATACCAAGCAAACCCATACAAACAGATATACCCATTAGCAAAGCTTCTGAGTAGTGGGCTTGGTTAGCTATCTCCAATGTTGGCGCTGTNCGCGCAATGAATGCTTCAATGGGTATCTCACCACTTATATGTAACCCTACCCAACCACCAATAATTGACAAAACACCCAAAACCCACATAGGGATCGTCATTACCTTTGGCGCTTCATGTGTATGGAGCTCATGGTATAGGTTCGGTACCTTTTCTTCACCATAAAACACGCTAAACACAAACCTAAACATGTAAAATGCTGTCATAAACGCAGTAATCTCACCTACTATCCATATAATGGGATGCCCCATATCCAGTGCGCCAGCTAAAATTGCATCTTTGCTAAAAAACCCAGCAAACGGCGGAATACCTGATATTGCCAAAGAGGCTATAACCATCAAAACTGCTGTTTGAGGCATCTTCTTTCTAAGTCCACCCATCAAATCAGTAGAAAGTAAACCCCTCATAGAGTGCATTACAGCACCAGCACCCAAAAAGAGTAAGCCTTTAAAAAATGCGTGTGTCATCAAGTGGAATATTCCAGCCCAATAAACCCCAACGCCAACGCCTATAAACATATACCCTAACTGTGAAAGTGTTGAGTAAGCCAATATACGTTTTATGTCTTTATGCGTAAGTGCCATTGTTGCAGCATAAAAAGCAGTAAATGCGCCCACTGATGCTACCACTTCCATTGCAATTGGGCTCATATCGTAAATTGCATTTGACCTTGCAACCATATATACACCAGCTGTAACCATTGTTGCTGCGTGTATCAAGCTTGAAACCGGTGTTGGGCCTTCCATAGCATCTGTTAGCCAAATATATAATGGAAATTGTGCGGATTTACCCATCGCNCCCAAAAACAAAGCTAATCCAATAATTGTTGCTGTTTCTGGCGTCAATACTTGATGAACAAAAGGAAACACATCTGCGTATGTCACAGAGTGAAAATTAAATAATATAAACAAAACACCAATAATAAAACCTGCATCACCTATTCTATTTACAACAAAAGCTTTTTCTCCAGCATCTGAAGCTGTTTTTTTATCATACCAAAAGCCAATTAACAGGTATGAACATAAACCTACGCCTTCCCAACCAACAAACATTAAAAGGTAGTTATCTCCCAAAATCAGAAGAAGCATTGAAAACACAAATAAATTTAGGTATGTGAAATACCTGGCATATCCTGGGTCACCTTTCATGTATCCGTTAGAGTAAATATGAATCATCCATGAAACAAACGTAACGACAAACAACATCACAGTAGACAGTGAGTCTAATCTTAAGCCAAACGGGATGTTGATCTTGCCAAATGGCATCCACATAAAGTAGACATAATCGTAAATGTTTCCTAAAAGGACCTGCCATATAGGGTAAACGGCACTCAAAAAACTCAAGCCCAAAGCGCTTGCAGCTATAACTCCTGCATATTTTTTGGTCCATTTACCAAATAGACCATTAATTAAAAAACCAATTAGAGGCCAGATAATAATCAGTAACACCAATGTTTTCATATCTTTCCCCTTTTACTTTCTCAGTGTAGTAAAATCGTTAATATCTACACTTTTCTTGTTTTTATACATCATAGCTACTATAGCTAAACCCACAGCCGTTTCGCTTGCTGCAACTGCTGCAACAAACAAAAACATAACCTGACCCGAAACATTGCCTATGTAGTATGACATTACAATTAGTGACATACCAGCACCATTTATCATAAGCTCAAGCGACATAAGCACTATCAAAAAATTCCTTCTAATCATTGCCCCTGTGGCACCTATCGCAAAGAGCAATACACTAACAAACATGTACGCAGCTAACATTTTGCCTCCTAAAGATCCTTTTTAGTCAGTGCAACTGCGCCAAACAGTGCAATCAAAAGCACAATTGCAGTTATCTCAAAAGGCAACAAATACGATTTAAATAGTACATCACCGATAGCTTTTACATTGCTGCCTGCAATTGATAGATTTTTGCCCATATATGCCGTGTTTATTTTAAGTTTAGCCGCTATAACAATAAAATCAAGCAATATGCCAAGACCAAACAATGCTCCAAAGTAAGCCTGATTGTTAAATCTTTTTAGGCTAGCAAGAGTTAGCTTATCCATAGTGTACATTGCTATTACAATCATTACCGTAATTGCACCAGCATAGACAATCAATTGTAGCATTGCAATAAAAACCGCATCAAGCATTACAAAAATGCCGGCTGATCCAATAAACGATAATACCATCCACATAGCGGCCCTAAATGGATTTTTCGTTACAATTATACCAAAACCACCGCCAACTGCGAAAATTGCTAAAATTACGAAAACCACTATTTCCACAATCATAGCTCACCTTCTTTTTTTTGCAATTTATTATTGTTGTATTCTAAGCCAACTTTTATCAGGTCTTCTTTAGTAAAAATAAATTTTTCCCTGTCATAGCCTGCAAGTTCGTACTTATCACTCATGCTGATCGCAAGCTCAGGGCAAACCTCAACGCAAAGCCCGCAAAAACAACACCTACCCAAATCTATATTGTAAATGGCNGGACTTTTTGTATGGTCTTCATTCTCTGTAGGTATAATCTCTATGCATTTAGATGGACAAACTTCTTCACAGAGCCCACAGTCTATACACTTAATTTTTTGGCTGTCCTCATACAAATTAAGTGCGTGAAGCCATCTACCTCGCTCTGGCACATTGAGCCTTTGCGTGGGATACTGGCATGTTACTGCATGCGTAAAAAGATACTTGAGTGTAACGCTTAAACCTTTTCTTAAATCATTAAACAACATACCAACCTCCCTAAATTATAGGCATGTGCACAATCAGTGCAAAACCTGTCCACAAAATATTTAACACTAACAGAGGCAGTAGTTTCTTCCAAGCTATATCCATTAACTGATCGTACCTATAACGAGGAAATGTTCCCCAAAACCATGTAAACATAAATATAAACAACAGTACTTTAAGCCAATACCAAATAAACCCAGGCAATATAGCTGGACCACTCCAGCCACCCAAAAATATAATAGCTGCTAGGGCTGATACTACAAATATTGTCACATACTGACCAAAAAAGAACATAGCCATCTTAAGTCCGCTAAACTCTGTATTGAACCCAGCAACAAGTTCGTTTTCTGCCTCTGGTAAGTCAAATGGCACCCTTGAAGCAGAAGCTACCATAGCTATCACGAAAGCCACAAAAGCAAAAGGCTGGTAGAAAACCAACCACAAGTGCTGTTGCTGAAAAGTCACAAAGTCTGTCAAATTAAGCGATTGAACCATAAGTATTGGATTTAACAAAGCAAGTGCAAGTATTATCTCATAGCTTACTACTTGGGCTATCTCACGCTGTGCGCCAAGGAAAGAGTACTTATTGCCCCCTGATGCTATACCAGCAAGCATTACACCAAAACTAGACAAACCCATCATTGCCAAAATGTACAACAAGTCTACATTTGAATGAAATACGCTAAAATAGAATGTTGTGCCATTTGAAAGCTCGATAGGCGGGAAAAACGGTATAGCGGCCGCAGCAGCAAAAGGAAAAGTGGGGGCTAAAATTGGTGCTAACCAAAATAGTGGCTTATCTGCCCTTGTTGGTATAATATCTTCTTTAAAAAAACTCTTGATAGTGTCTGCTAAAGGTTGCAGCAAACCATAAGGACCAACCCTTTTTGGCCCAATGCGCTGTTGCATGTGGCCAATAACTTTCCTTTCATACCATGTAGCATACATAACATATACACTTAAAACTGCTACCAAAACAAGTAATTTAACAACACCTATTATTACTTCAATCATTTTAAGCCCCCTTTTCGCTTTTTGTTAAACTAACCCGCGCTAAATTATTGAAACTACCTGTAATATTGTATAGATTTGCATTTTCAAACCATAATTGCCCACTTATAACAGATTTTGGCATTTTCTCATCTATTTTTACAGGTAGAGTGACAAACGCATTATCGGCAAACACTTTTGCAAAATCATTATCTTTCAACCCTAGGTTATCTGCATCTTCTTTATTTATGTGTAATAGTGATTGACTCTGAGCTAATTTTGCACCTTCACCATAACCTGAGTAAATTGATGTTCTAAATTTAGAGAAGTTAGCAATAAAACTAAACTCACCAGCGCCTTTTTCGTTTTTATTAATATTTATTGGATAAATTTTATCACCTGGACCAGCTAGTTGGATTCTTTGGTCTTTTATTTGCATCTTTGCACTTGACAAATTATAGCCAAGGTTTGTTGATAGCTTAAACAAAAACTCCCATACAGGTACTACCTCGCTAAGAACAGCCTTGTTTACATTATTGACTCTTCCTTCTGCGTTAATAAAGCTACCATTCTGGCTTGCAAAGAAAGGCATAGGGATTATTGCATTTGCAGCTAGTGAGGTCTTGTTTTCAAAAGTATCAAACAACATGATATTTTTTACATTATCTCTGACAATTTTAGCGTCATCGTCGCTTAAAAAGCTGTACAAATCAGCATTTAAAAGCAACAATGTTTCGATTTTGCCTCCTAAAGCAAACTCAAGAAGCTTATCAACACTAAAATCACTTGATAAACCATAACCGTTATACAAAGCACCAAAGGCATTATTGTATTTGCTTGAAGCGTATACTTTCACTTTGTCTTTTAGCAAAAGTGCAACATTTGATACAGCTTTTGCTATTTCTTCTCCAAAATCGCGCTCAAGCGCTTCCTCGCACACAATAAAGGCTATCTTAGAAGCTTTTTTCACCTCTTCAATAATGCTAGATACATCAACATCAGATTCTTTTAGATTCTCAAGGCCATCTAACCCAGCACCAAAGCCCTCTGATTTTAACGCATAAGCAAAAGATGCTAAGAAATCCAATTCTTTGCCGGGCTCATACCTTAAAGGTATAGATCCAAGCGTATCGATTTTTGTATCCTTCCAGTATACACTTGCTACCTTTGAAGTTTTAAGTAATTTTGCACCTCTTGTTATTGCCCAATCTATGCGAGGCATCTCATTTGCAATATCTCCACCAAAGCAGATTATTAGATCGCTCTCAGAAATCTCCGAAAAATCGTGGAGACCATTTACACTCTGCGGTAAATATTTGTATAGTTTTGCAATATGTGTGGATGAGAGGCTATCTATATTATTATTTGATAATGTATTATTAAAAAACATTTTGAATGCAAGATTATCTTCTTGCGTTTCCCTAGCACCACTTATACCGAAAATCTTCTCTTTTGGTGTATTTTTCAAAATTTGTGATAATTCTAAAATCATGGACTCTTGATTGAGCACTTTTGAGTCTATTGAATACTCTTTGATTAACCTATCGGATTTACTTACAGAATAGTTAAATCTGCCCAAATTACACAAATTTGCCATATTTGGTGTAGATTCTTCGCTTGTTACCCTTAGTATCTCGTTGTTTTTGACATTTAAATCCATCTGACAACCAGATGAGCAAAAACCGCACGTAGTGGGTATTTTTTCCATTTCCCAGGCTCTTGCTTTGTATTTAAATAGCTTGCTAGACATAGCACCAGTTGGGCATACACTTACGCACTGACCACAAAACTCGCAATCAAGCGGTTTACCATCTTTTGTGTCTATTTCTTTTCTATCTCCATCTTTTTTTACCAAAGCCAAAATACCAAAATTCACCACTTTATCGCAAACTGCGACGCACCTTCTACATTGTATACACAAATTTGCATCGTGGTGTATGATTTTCCACTCGTAGTGTATGGTGCCTTGAGGTATTGTTAAAGGATCGGTTTGGGCTTCTTTTGGGTTTTCGCTAATATTAAACTCATAGTTTATATTTTGGAGATCACACTCACCACTTTTATCACAAACCCCGCATTGTAATGGATGAAAAGTATCCCACTCATAGATTATTTCCCTTCTTAGTTCGTCTAATGCAGGAGAATTTGTAGTAACTTCCATACCATCTTTTACCTTGCCTGCACACGATAGCATAGGCTTTTTCATTCCAGCAATTTCAACAGCACAAATCCTACAAGCGCCAATCGCACCAAACCTGTCAGAATAACAAATAGCTGGAATATATATTCCGTTTTGTCTTGCTGCCTGCAAAATACTCAATTCGTTATCTACTTCAAACTCTCTACCATCTATTTTAATTGTAACTTTTTTACTCATAATACACCCCTACCTGTCACATTCGCCAAAAACAAAATCTAAACTACCGATTACCGATATAATATCCGCAACATAATGCCCTTTTAGCATAACTGGCATAGCACTTAAGTTTATAAATGACGGAGAGCGAATTTTCATCCTATACGGTATACCCTCTCCGTTTGAATAAATATAAAAACCTAGCTCTCCTTTTGGGTTTTCAGCACCAAAGTAGGTTTCTCCAACTGGCGCTTTTATGCCTTGTACAACTTTTACGAAATGCTTCATTAATGCATAATTTTTCTTCATTATATCTTCTTTTGGATCCCAAACATAAGCACTATCTTTCATCATTACTGGCCCATCTGGGATTTTTTCTATACATTGCTCTAAAATTCTATTTGATTGAATCATTTCGTCCATACGCACAAGGTATCGATCGTACACATCACAATTGTGGTACACTGGTATCTCAAAATCCAGTTCAGGATAAACCGAATACGGCATATCACGCCTTAAGTCCCAATCAATACTAGATCCTCTTGTGCAAGGACCTGCAATACCCCAGTTTATTGCATCTTCTTTAGAAATATACCCAATACCTTTAGTTCTTTTAAGCCAAATTCTATTTTTAGACAACAATGTATGGTATTCTTTTACTTTTGAAGGAAAAAGCTTAACAAATTCTTTTAATTTTTCCATAAAGCCATCTGGTAAATCGCGTGCGACACCACCAATTCTTATGTAATTGTAAGTAAGCCTGTTACCGCAAGCCATTTCATACATATCAATAATATATTCTCTTTCTCTAAAGCAATAAAGAAATACTGTCATAGCACCAATATCTAAAGCATGCGTTGCAAGCCAAACCAAATGGGATGCAATCCTTCCTAGCTCAGCCATAATCACGCGAATATATTCTGCACGCTTTGGTATATCTTTACTAATACCAAGAAGCTTTTCTACGGCCATCGCGTAAGCAAAGTTATTGTTCATTGAAGCTAGATAATCAAGCCTATCTGTAAAGGGCATAAATTGTTGATAGGTCATATTTTCNGCAAATTTTTCAAAACCACGNTGCAAATAGCCTACATCTGGGTCAGATTCAATAATTTTTTCACCATCGAGCTTTACAACAAACCTCAAAACACCATGTGTAGAGGGATGCTGTGGACCCATATTTACTGTAACTTCCCTTTCGTTTTCAGCAACATAAGTTTTATTCATGATCCATTCTCCTATTTTTGGATTAAGCTAAAAGGCTTTCTTGTATGCCTTGGCCTTTTTAACTGACCAAGNGGCAAGTGTTTATCCAACCAGATATCATCTTCTGGCCTTCCTTTTAGCGGATAATCCTTTCTTAATGGATAACCTGTCCAATCCTGTGGCATTAAAATCCTTCTTAAATCTGGATGGTTAATAAAAACTATCCCAAACATATCATAGGTTTCTCTCTCGTCCCATGTGGCTGATTTATAGATATCCACGACACTTTCTATTTCTTGATTTTCTTTGATATTGGTTTTAACGCGCATTTGAAGTTTATGANAAAGGGATCGCAATTGATAAACTACTTGAAAACGGTACTGTGCATCAACACCAAAATCTATAGCTGTAACAATCACTAAATATTCAAAACTTAGCTCATCGTGCAAGTATTTTAAACAATCATGTGCAATATCACTAGAAACAAGTAAGCTATACTCTCCTCTAAACTCACCTGCTTCTAATAAACCCTCACCAAACTTAGCCTTAACCAATTCTACAACGCTTTGACCATCCATTGCTAACTCCTTGTTTTATGTATTCATCGAACCTTCTTTCTTAATTTTTTCCTGCAATTTCATTATACCGTATAGCAAACTTTCTGGTCTTGGTGGGCATCCTGGCACATAGACATCCACAGGAATTATTGTATCAACGCCTTGCACAACACTGTATGAGTCGAACATTCCACCAGTGTTTGCACAACTACCCATTGATATAACCCATTTAGGTCTTGGCATCTGATCGTAGACTTTACGTGCGGCTATTGCCATTTTTTTGGTTAGCGTACCTGCAACAATCATAACATCAGAATGCCTTGGGGATGCTCTAAAAACTACACCAAACCTATCTAAGTCAAACCTTGAGGCACCTGTTGCCATCATCTCTATTGCGCAACATGCCAAACCAAATGTTACAGGCCAAAAAGATGAATACCTACCCCAACTAACAAGCTTGTCTAATTTTGTTGTAATCAAGGCATTTTCTATTCCCATACAAGCGCTCCTTTTTTATACGCATAAATCCAACCAACAAATACCATTATAATAAACAAACCCATCTCAATAACACCCAAAATACCCAGCTCTTTAAAATACACAGCCCATGGATACATAAATATTGCTTCTATATCAAACAGTGTGAACATAATAGCGATGATGTAAAAACGAACATTGAAATACCTAAATTCGTTAACCATAGGCACACCGCACTCATACAAATCGTACTTTTCTTTATCATACTCATGCGGCGCAAGGTATCTTGCGGCTATAACCATACCTGCAAAAATTAAAAATAGTAATAATAATGCGACAAACGCAATCAACCAATTAGTCATACACCAAAAACCTCCTTATTGGAAAGTTATAATTCGTGGGCAATTTTATACTATAGCTTGCCTTGTGTCAATTGTAATATTTCATTTTTTTCTAAAAATCTATACTCGCCTGGTCCTAAATTGCCCAATTTTACACCTCCAATTGATACTCTTTTGAGCACTTCTATACCAATCTCAAATTTCTTAAAAAATCTTCTAACAACCCTATTTCTGCCTGAATCCATAGAAAGTTTTATCCACAGTCTATTTTCTGTAAATGATATAAATAATGGCTTAAAAAAGCCATCTTCAAGCATAGCACCTTTTGAAAGTTTTTCTAGCATATTGTTTTCGAGCTGCTTTTTTGTTTTAATTAGGTAAATTTTTTTTACCTTTTTAGAAGGATGCGCAATCCTATTTGCAAACGATCCATCGTTGGTAACAAATATCAAACCTTCAGATAGATAATCAAGCCTACCAACAGGGAAAACCCTTACATCTAAATGATTAAAAAAATCTCCAATACATTGGTAAGTGCTATCCTTGACGCTTGATATTACAAAAGGGGGTTTGTAAAAGGCAATGTATAATTTATTTTGGGGTCTAATTAATTTGCCTTTGTATAAAACCCGAGCATTATCTGGATCAATATCTATAAAATCTTTTACGGAATTACCATTGACACTGATAAAACCATCTTTAATTAATTGCTCAACTTTTCGCCTAGAACCTAAACCACAAGCTGCTAAATACCTATTTAACCTCATTCAATAAAGCTCACTAGCGCTTTAGAACGCTTTGGGTGTCTCAATTTTTTAATGGCTTTTGCCTCAATTTGTCTTACGCGTTCTCTTGTTACGCCAAGCACCCTACCTACCTCTTCAAGTGTGTGGTCAAAACCTGTAGATATGCCAAACCTCATGCGCAATACCTTTTGTTCTCTTTCGCTTAAAGTGGATAAAACCGCTTCTATCTTTTCTGAAAGATCAGATTCAATTACTGTATCTAAAGGCGAGGTTGCATTTTTGTCTTCTATAAAATCCTCTAATCTTGTATCTTCTTCATCACCAATAGGTGTTTCTAAGGATATGGGTTCTTTTACTATTTTTAAAATATTTTTAATTTTTTCAATTGGCACATTGAGGCTTTCTGATAACTCTTGGACGCTAGGCTCTTTGCCATTTTCTTGAACTAATAGTTTAGATGTCCTAACAATTTTATTAATGGTTTCTATCATATGCACCGGTATACGAATCGTTCGTGCTTGGTCTGCAATGGCACGAGATATAGATTGCCTAATCCACCATGTAGCGTATGTGGAAAACTTAAAGCCCCTTTTGTANTCAAATTTATCAACAGCCTTCATAAGACCTATATTGCCTTCTTGAATAAGGTCTAAAAACGACAAACCCCTACTTAAATACTTTTTAGCAATTGAAACAACGAGCCTTAGGTTTGCCTTAATCATTCTTTGTTTTGCGTTTTCTATTAAAAGTTTGCTTTTTTCAAGCTTGTTTATTAGATCAAATACCTGATCTTTTTCAAAACCTGGTTCCATTTCGTAAGCTTTTTGTTTGAAGTTTTCTATCATGTTTCCAATACAAGTATCATTTAAGGAAATTTCTGTAAGATTGTGAAGAATTTTTTCTTTATATTCTATTTTTTTCTCTTTTTTATATAAGGAAAGCGTTTCTTTTATTTCAGAAAAAACAATTAAAAATTTTTGCTTTGTTGTAAAATCTTCCTCTTCCTCCTGCTTAACATCATCAAAAGAGCTATCAAGCGCATTTGATATGTTTTTTAGCTTTATAATATTATTGCTGATATTGTATATTAAATCGTCTAAAGCCCACCCAAAAAAAGACACATCTATAAGCGTTTCTAACAATACATTCTTTTCGTCAATGATTTTTTTTGCCAGCTCAACCTCTTCATCTCTGTCTAGTAAATCTATAGTGCCCATCTCTGAAAAATACATCTTTATGGCACTTTTAATTTCTGTATCTTCTTCTAAAAGTTCTTCTTCTTTGACAACAGGCGTTGTTTTTTTTGCATCGGCTTCGCTATCTAATATATCTATATTGAGGTCGTCGCACTTTTCCATTAGATCGTCAATTTCTTCAATGTTTATTTCATCTGGCAACAGTTTATTTATATCATCGTAGGTTAGATAACCTTTCTTTTTACCTTCTTCTAAAAGACTATTTGCAAAAATTTCTTCATTTAATGATTTATCCATTTGTTCCTCCTAGCAAGCTAGCGTAATCTTCTTTCGTATTTATATTTACAACCGATTCTGCTATATTACAATTGAATTTTGATATATACTTAACTTTAGAATCATTAAGAAGTCCTTTTATGCTAAAATAATTGCCCGATTCGATTTTAGCGTATAAAGATTTGCTGTAAAAACCATGCAACACTTGAGGTCTTTCGATTAAAGGCAACACGCACTCATATGAGCCATCAACATAGCTAGCCAACTCTTCTATGCACTCTTTTGAAATATTCGGCATATCACACCCGCACACAAATAAGTAATCTTTTTGCGTTTGTTTCAAACCCTGTCTTAAGCCTTCAATAGGTCCAAAATAACTTTTTTGATCTTCTACAACTTTTAGCCTATTACTTGTAATTTGTGTATATTTTTTGATTTCGTCAACAGATACAACCACTTCTTCAAAAATTTCTGATAATCTGTTAACAATTATACTTATAAATGGTTCGTTGTTTTTTAGCAAGTAAGCCTTATTTTGTCCAATTCTTTGAGATTTACCCCCGCACAATACAAGTGCACCAAATGTCAACATTTCTACCACTTGCTATAAAGTAATGAAAACTTCTAAAAAGTCAATAGTATTGACACACAAAACTTTTTTATATATAAGTTTGCCATGAGGCTCTTAAAAATACTTATAATTGCTGTTATTTTGGCAATAACTTTAAAAGAAAATTCATACAGTGCTAATATTAGTTTGACACAAAATCCTCAAGATAAAATCACAGCGATCAATAAACTTGAGCAACAAACCTACGCCCAAATCAGTAAAACAAAAAATCCAGAAACGCTTGACAAACTTTATGTAAAAATAGACTTATTGAGGGAACTAAAAAGCATATACTCCACAAAACCAAAGCTTCAAAATGAAGAAAAACTTAATCGGCTGCTAAAAGCAAAAGTTATTTACTTTGACGAATTTAACAGTTTTGTTGATTACTTAACAAACCTTAGCAACACAATAAATAGTCTAGAAAAAACAATCCAACACTTAAGCGAAAGGAAAAAAATCCTCAATGAAGAATTTTTGTCAACGCAAAAAAATACACTTGATGAAGAACTGTTAGACCTACGGTATAAAATAACACAGGCAAAACTTGACCAAGCTAAAAAAAGCATCGAAAACATAAATCTATTTTTAAACAATTCTTACAAATCTATGAGCAATATTACGCACAAAATCGCACTCGATAAGTATGCACTAAAAAACATCGATGAAAAAATCAAAGCTCAAGAAAAATATTACGACGAAGCGCAAGACAATATTGTATCCCAAAATATACAACTTGATACGCAAATCCAGCTTTTAGTCTCCCAAATATCCCACTCTTCATACAATTCNTCTTATCTCCAAAATAGTTTGGCTCAGNTAGAAAACCAAAAACTCTACAATGAAAACCAATTGTTCGCTTTAGGGATATCGATAATTGATCTAAAGATTAGAAGCTACTTAATAGAAGTTATTGAAAACAAAAATTCTACACAAACGGCATCTTTCTACACGCAAATTCAAAAAGAAATCCAAAAAATTGAAAATTCAATTGATACAAATATGCAATTTATTACAAACTACTCTCCACCAAATTATACTGCAAACTCTCAAGTATCTTATTTTGTTTATTTTAAGCAAACATTACTAGAGCTAATGGCGTATAAACAAAACTTGAGCTTATTAGAAGCCAAATTGAATACAATTAAAAAAATAATGCTCCACATACAAAATCCTTCTATATACGCTATAAATAAAGCGGCAAAATCCATAAAAGAGCTTGGCGTTCAGATCTCCAATATACTAAATTACTCGTTTTTTGAGTACAAGGGGATTAACTTATCACTATCGCTTATATTAAAAATCATTATTTTGCTATTTTTGGGCTTTCTGCTTGATAAGCACTATAAAAGAAGCTTAGAAAAGCTTAAATTGCATCAATCAATTGGCGAAGCCAACATTCAAATTTTAAAAACACTTGGCTCATATACTATTGTGATTGTAATTCTAGCTATATCACTAACATTTGTGGGTGTTAACGCATCGACTATTGCGTTAATTGCAGGTGCACTCAGTGTTGGGCTTGGTTTTGGCTTGCAAAATATTGCAAACAATATGGTTTCTGGTATTATAATAATATTTGAGCAGCTCGTTAAACCAGGTGACATTATAAATATACCAGAAAACAACATAAGTGGTGTTGTGATTGAAACAAAATTAAGGTCTACAATCATAAAAGCTTATGATAACACTGATATTATAGTCCCAAATTCCTACTTTATAAATTCTAAGGTTATAAACTCAACATACTCAAGTGGAGCAATAAAGCTAAAAATCCCATTTCTTGTGGATATAAGCTCAGATATTGAAAAAGTAAAAAATATTGTTATTGAAGAACTAAATAAGCAAGATTATATTTTAAAAAGCGATCCCTATGCACCAAAGTGCGTCTTGTTAAAGCAAAGCATATACGGGCTTGAGTTTGAAGCATGGGCATGGATTGAAAAAACTGACTTAAAAGCACCCGTTTGGTTGCAAGAATTGTATTATGTCAAAATTATAGAGGCACTAAAACAACATTCAGTAGTGCTTGCTAGCATAAATCGCTTTTGGGAGGCAAAATGATTTTTTTAATAAAATGGATAATAAGTTCTATTGCGTTGGGTATTAGTGTTATGATAGTAAAAGGATTGCATGTAGAAGGTGTATTTTCTCTAATAGCAGCAAGTTTAGTCATAGGTTTACTAAACACATTTATAAGACCCTTTTTAATACTTTTGACACTGCCTATAAGCATATTGACACTAGGGTTGTTTACACTCGTCATTAATGCAATGTTGTTTTACCTTGCATCTTACATAGTAAAAGGCTTTTTAGTGGAGAATTTTTTCAGTGCGCTTGCAGGTTCCATTATAATGAGTATAATAGCTATAATATTAAATGCTTTTGTAGATTAGGGGGTAGGAGTTGTTTATTTCAACAAAAGAAGATATACTAAACGGAAAAGTAACGGATGTTTATTTTGATAGGACCGTTTATACTTTAAAGGTAAAAAGTTTAGATAAAAGGGTAAAAGCAGAAGTTAGCGTTAAAAAGCTGCCAAAAAACTACAAATGGGGTGTGTTTGTTGGCTTAGAAGAGGTTTTGGATCTTTTAGAAAACAAAGACTTAAATGTTCGAGCTATAAAAGAAGGCAGTATTTTTAGAGAAAACGAGCCAGTGCTTGAAATTGAAGGTTTATACAGCGAGTTTGCAAAGTTTGAAACAGCAATTTTGGGCTTTTTGTGTCAGGAATCAGGCGTTGCTACAAAAGCCGCAAGACTTAGAAAATTGGTTAAAAACAAACAGCTGTTATCATTTGGTGCAAGAAGAATGCATCCAGCTATTGCCACTGCCATAGAAAGAGCGGCATACATTGGTGGATGCGATGGCGTTTCTACCGTGCAAGCAGCAAATGTTTTAAATATACAGCCAAGTGGCACTATACCTCACTCTTTAGTATTGCTTGCAGGCGATACCGTAGAAGCTGCAAAATACTTTGATGAAACAATGGATGGTAATGTCCCAAGAATTATACTAATAGACACATTCGGCGATGAAAAGTTTGAAACACTGAGGGTTTATGAAGCACTGGGCAAAAAATTAGCGGGTGTGCGACTTGACACACCAAGTTCAAGGAGAGGTAACCTAAAAGCTATAATTGAAGAAATACGCTGGGAGCTAGCACTAAGGGGCGCAGACAATGTTAAAATATTTGCAAGCGGTGGTCTTGATGAAGAAACTATAGAGCCACTTGTGGATGTTGTAGATGGCTTTGGTGTAGGAACTAGCATATCAAGTGCAACTACAATTGATTTTTCTATGGACATAGTAGAAATTGATGGAAAACCCATTGCCAAAAAAGGCAAAAATTCTGGCTCAAAAAGCCTCTTTAGGTGCAAAAAGTGCTTTAGCGATATCGTATTGCCTTACACTTCAAAGCCACAAGAGTGCTCATGTGGTAGCACTATGGAAGATATTCTTGAATACTTTGTGCAAAAAGGTAAAACTGTTGAACTACCAGATATTAAAAATATTAGGGAGCATGCGCTAACAAGCTTAAGATTTGTTGATTTATGAAAATTATCGACACACATGCTCACCTTCAGTCAGAAGAGTTTAACGCTATATTAGATGATGTAATAAATAGGCTTGGAATTGTTGAGAAGGTGTTTCTTGCAACATCTCACATAAGCGATATTAAAAAACCTTTAGCAAATATTTTTTGTTTTTCATATGTTTGAGGTTTACACAAAAAATATTATACTCCAGCTTGAGTACAAGTATCTCCTTAAATTTAATCTTATTAATTGGATTTATTTAAATATAATCATAAATACTGAAATTTATAATAAATTTTTTCCACAACCAACTGGTGGAAAAAGATTAATCGTGTCGATATCTTCTAGTAGGGTTTCAAGTTTATTTAAATGATATATATTGACGCCATTTACCAATATCATAGCCCCTTTTATAACTTCCCCATCTTTCACAAGCCT
>JGI24721J26819_10002728_pt1 | contig 19274 bp, 22 predicted proteins | sample YelNatPaOPGAMG01_FD_26819 | JGI IMG/M metagenome (IMG submission 26819) | reverse complement strand
TCTACGAACAGTTAGGTAAGGTAAACCTTAATGGATCATCCGACTTTAATGCAGAGGCATACCAGAACAAGATAGTACAAATCTGTCTTTTCAGTGCTTTCTTGGATGCATNCTNTTTATNCGTANNTTATATTAAATCGATCACTAATTTTTTTTATTTTTCTCAGTGTTTTAGCTCAAAATGAACATTTTATCTGCAGAAAAATGTGAAAAGCCAATATCCACTAAAAACCACCCTTTCCACCCTTTTATACCATTTACCTATTTATTGTACCCAACCTGATCTGATGAGTGGATTTTAATAGAGGAAGAACTCACGGATTCTGGCTTCCCGTAATTTTCCAGTATGCCATGCATTGCCTTACTTATAAGAAATATTGTTACGTAAGAAAGACTGAAAACTGTTGCTGCAACAACCACAATTCCCAGTGTTTCTACCCCAAGTGTATGCATTGCTGCAAATCCTCCACCGAAAAATATACCGCTGGGGAGAACAGAATTTCCTGAGAGTACAGCATAACTGTGCTGTGTGAAAAAACCAATCATAATGATTCCAAACAACCCGCCAGTAAGATGTTCCGGCAGAAGTCCTATGGGATCGCTGATTGTTTTTAATTTTGAGAAACGTTGCCCGGCAAATATAAAAAGAGGACCACCCAGAATCCCAAGTATAAGGGCTGAGAAAGGACTCACGAAACCTGCAAGCGGGGTTATGATGATGAGTCCCATAAGAATTCCATTCGTTGCCTGCAATATACCACCAGTATCCCTGTTAACCAAATAACCTGTCACTAGAGTTGAAATCATCCCGGCAAATGCTGCAGTGAATGTTGTCAAAACCACTATGAGTGTATCATAGTTGAAAGCCAGGACATTTCCAGGGTTGAACCCAAGCCAACCAAGCATGAGCAGAAGGATTGCAAGAGAAAGGAAACCATGATTAATGTGGTAAACCTCCTGTGGACTTTCCCTGAGTTTTTTCTTCCTTTCCTCCTGCTTTATCCTCAACAGTATGGCGATACCTGCAAAACCTGCTGCGCCATGAACTACAAGTCCTCCAGCAAAATCCCTCATTCCCAGAATAAAAAGCCATCCTGTGGGATTCCATATCCACGCAGCCGGAAGATTGTATATAATTATAAAATATACAATGGAAAATATCACAAAAGCCGACATTTTAACTTTTCTCAGGATTACAACTGATACAAGGGCAAGTGTAACTGAAGCAGAGGCAGTTTCGAACATGAAATATGTTATGCCCAGAAGACCTGTTCCGAAGTATTTTGTGGTTGTGGACCACCATTCAGTTGAAAGGGCAGCAGTTGGAGATGTCATAAATCCAAGGAAAGAACCCTGAGTGTAGAAAGGATTTCCAATCACTCCATAAATGGTTGGTGCAAAAGCAGTGTTGAAACCTATTAAAGCCATCACTATGAAAGATATCCCTGTTATGAGGATTGTTTTGTAAAGACTTCTGTGAACCCCAGTACCAAGTTCACCGATCTCAAGAAATCCCACCGAAATTGTCATTATAAACACAAGTGCTGCCGCAAAAAGAACCCAGAGATTATTAAGAAGATTAATCAAGATATACTCATTGCAATTTCACAACCATATTTGAATTCTTGTAAAATGGCTCAAACACCGTATATTGTTATCATCATAACATCAATATTGGATTTCCAGGACCTTTAATTTATCTTTGTCAACATGGAGTCTCATATATTGTTAAAAACCCTTGGTAGCAATGCATATTTAATGGGCCTGATGTTTATATAAAATGTATAAACACCACCTAGTGTCACGAACAGTTAAGTAAGATAATCCCTAATAAATGGTTATGGATAAAAAATATACCGAAATAGAGAGGCTTGAATGTTCACTCTGCGGAAAAAGTTATGATCCATTCAAGATCCAGAACCTGTGTCAGTGCGGGGGATCACTCGTAGCAAGATATGATCTTGAGGATGCCAGGGAGAAAATGGACAAACGCAACATGTCAAAAAGAGTACTATCGCCTTGGAGATATCACGAACTCCTCCCATTAAAGGATCCAAATAATATTGTAACACTTGGTGAGGGGATGACGCCCCTTCTGCAGATGAAACGTCTGGGTGAAAAACTTGGACTGAAAGACCTTATGATAAAGGATGAGGGCATGAATCCAACAGGAACCTTTAAGGCCAGAGGTGCGACCTCCGGAGTGTCCAAGGCAAAGGAGCTTGGAATAGAATCAGTCACAGTCCCAACAAATGGAAATGCAGGTGCAGCCTGGGCCACCTATGCGGCCAGAGCAGGAATGGAATCATATATAATAATGCCCAGAAATGGGCCTGAAATTGCCAGAAAGGAGATAACTGCTGCAGGATCCCATGCGTATCTGGTGGACGGAAGAATAACTGACGCCAACATCATTTCAGAACAGCTGAATGAAGATTACGGAATATTCAATGCCGCCACCCTGAAGGAACCCTACAGGCTTGAGGGAAAGAAAACAATGGGTTTGGAGATAATGGAACAGCTCGACTGGGAACCTCCAGACGTGATCGCATTTCCCACCGGTGGAGGCGTTGGCCTCATTGGAATATACAAAGCAATACGTGAGCTCAATGAAATGGGCTGGATTGACCAAATGAAAACAAGAATGGTGTGTGTCCAGGCTGCCGGTTGCGCCCCCATAACCGAAGCATGGGAGAGGAAAGATAGAAAAAGCATAATGTGGGATGAATCCGACACAGTTGCATTTGGCATGAATGTACCCAAGTCCAAGGGAGACTTCATGGTTCTTGAATCTCTCTATTCATCGGGAGGTTACGCCACATCAGTGGATGATCAGGATATTCTCCTAACTAAGGAGATCATTACAAAGGAAGAGGGGCTTTTCGCTTGCCCGGAGGGATCATCCGCAGTTGCTGGCGTAAAAAAGCTTCTGGATCAGGGTTTCATAGACCCCAGCGAAAAGGTTGTTGTTGTGAACACTGGCAGCGGCTTGAAGTACCCCAATACTGTGCAGACCTTAATGCCCCTACTGCAGCCTGGTGATGAGATTTCAATTGAGTTGGAGGAAAAACAGGAATAACCGTATCCAATCTTTTTGTTTTTGTAAACGCACCAAATTCAATGATAAAACCTTGCTTTTACTATATAATAAAGTTCCATGGGAAGAAGAATCCAGAGAATGAAAGCGAAGTGAAATCTAATAAAATCTATTGCTGAAGCAAAGATCTGGATAAGGATTCCATAGACGTCATGTGTTCTTCCACCTTTGAATCTCTGAACCCACTGTTCAAAGGTCATATCTGTCATATACCTGTCGCTGAACAGGTGCGAAACCAGATCCACAAGAACGCCGAAACTTGCGAAGGATCCAACCTCTATGACAATGAAGAAGAAGAGATTTTCCCGGTTATACAGGATGAGAAATACAAATACTAAAAATGAAAGAAGTGCAAGATATACACCCTTTGTCTTTCCCGTTATGAAGAGATGTCCCCACTGGCTGAAATTGACGTTTGCAGGCATGTTTTTTCTTTAAGGTAAACATATATTCCATCTTTTAAATTTATGCTTTTGCGCCATCATATTACGATGTTATTGCAAACACCAGGCATTATCATGGTCCTCAATTGAAATTTTTCCTCAATATGCGTATTCTCTGTTCAATGCTTGGATGCGTCCTGGAAGAGAAAAATCTGTATTCAGGTGTACGGTGGTTCATGATTATGAGAGACTCAAGTGCCCTTACCATGTCTTCGGCCATTCCAAGTTTCAAACCTACAAATCTGTCAGCACTGATTTCAGACCTTNTCCTTAACCATGGGAAAATGAATATCAGATCTAAAACCAAATAAACATTGAATATTGCNAGCAGGGCAAGAGTTATAGTTGAGATATCCATAATGGCATAGAGAAANGAATCAATGGCTAAAAAGATNGGTATATTGAAAATTACCATGGATTTGTACGCATCACGGTTCACATAATGACCAAGTTCATGCCCGAGTATTGCGGACAGTTCAGATTCCCTCATGTTTTCAAACANGTAATCGGTCATTATAATGACCGGACTTGTGATTCCTACCTGAGAAGCATTGGCGATCTCCCTTCCCCCGAGATTCTTCACATAAAGCAGCGGTTCCCTGGATTTAACTGCCCTTATTCTCATCTGCAATGGATCCGGTGGNCCGCCTGCAACTCTTCTCAATGTTCTCTCCTTTCCATTTACAATTCTCTTCTGCCTTATGAATGGAAACAGNATGGAAAGGGCGAAGAATATGTTAGAGATAATAAACAGAATAGCCGCCACTTCTCCTATTCCCGTAATCATATGAAGATAAAATAGAAGAGATGTTGTTGAGATAATAAGTGCAGGAATGGCAGCAATCATTCCCCTTGCGTAAAACCTGATGAATTTTCTTCCGGGATTTTTCTTCAGGGTATAAAGATTGAAATGAGCCACAGCACCTCCAGTATACACGATCATGATTGCGGCAACATCCATTATATACAACAGGTACGAGTAAAACCCCACAATTATGAGGGGAAACATTGAGATAGCCATATCTAAGGTGAAAACAATACGGAATATTGGAATCGGTCTTTCCCGGCCATTCACATTTGTTTCCATGCTTCTGTTTTTCCCATCCATGAATTTTCCTTCATGCCTTTCTGGTTAACAAAAGGCACATTTTTTCAGATATATCTTGTCATATACCTGTAAAGGGTGTCGTCCTCCTCTTTTGACATCAGTGCGTCAATGAAATATTCAGGGTCATTCCTGTAATGGATAAGTTCTCCCAGATGCCTTTTGAAAGTATCCAGGGCACTGGGCCTGGGTTCAGCGTCATCCAGGCGGTAATCAATTTTACCTGTATTTACGATTCCTCTGAGGCTCACGTACCCAAGTGCAACCTTTATCCTGCNTTCCGGAATNCCTGTCCCAACAGAGTAAATCCTTCTGTATACTGAAAGCTGCTGCCTGTGTTCCGATCCATAGTCCGATGTCCTGTCTGTTTTGTAGTCAAGTATGAGATGGTTGTTTCCCGATTCATCGGAGAATACTGCATCTATTTTCCCGTTGAATGTAAGCCCTTCTGCCTCATTCAATTCTGGAAATGCCTTCTCAAGGTCCATCAGCATATTCTTCTCAGCTCCTATCTGCCTCATTGAGTATTTATTTTCAATCTCACTGTGAATATGCTTAATGTTTTCAAAGTAGATTCTGTCCTCATCACTGACTTCAGGCTCCTGGGTGAACAGGTCTTCTGCAATCTTGTGTATCCTTGTTCCCCTGGAGAGAGCCTTTGTGGCCAGAGGTATTGCCAGCACATATCTCTTAAGAAATTCAAAGGGTTTTGTGGATGTGGAGACCATGCTGAAGGAGATGCTGTTGAGTCCCTGGAAATAAGATGTTATGGCTTCCCTGACCCATTTTTTCCTATCCTCAAGCAGAGATCTGGATGCCTCTGGGTTTCCGCTTAAAAACAGCGCATAGGCTTCGTCGTAGAGTTTTCTCTGCTGTTTTTCTGAGACAGTTTCTGGGGATCTGCCAGTAAGGTTTTTCCCTCAATATAGAAACGGTTGCCGTTTGTGGGTTTCTTTACTATTGAAAGCTTTTTCTTTGCCCTGGTGAATGCTACAAAGTCAACCCTCACATCCTCCTGATCCAGATCGCCTCTTGAATCCTTTCCAAGAGTGCCCTTGAGTATTGAATGCATTACAACATCAATGAAACTCCTCTTTTTCTTCTCTCCTGTGGGTATGTAAATAACCTGATCAAACTCCAGCCCCTTTGCCTTGTGGACCGTTGAAAGAATGACATTTGAGGTTGTGTCACCTGCATCGCTGCCGTAATCACAGAATGAGAGAAAGTCTATCATCTCGTCCAGTGTCTTTTCTCCACCTATTTCGAAATATTCCATGATTCCCTGCTTTATGGCAACTGCTGAATTGAAGTATCCCCTGCCCATTGTAAGGGAAACTGGAATTACAACATCGTCAAAGAATTCAAGAAGGTTCCCGGAGTTGAATTCCCTTGCCTGGATTCCACCTTTCTCACCTATAAGNTTCATGAGTGCCTCTGCATCCAGTCTCTCTTTCCTTCTTGCCTGTGATATGTTGAATGCCTCCCTCATGCTGATCCCTGAAAATGGGGTNAAGAGAGAATTCACAATATCNTCCGGTTCAGATGAGAATATCCCCCTGATCATGGTGAGGATGTCCCTTCTGGCATTGCTGATCAGCCCNCCGGAAATTGTGCTGGAAAACTGTATGCCTCTCTCANTAAGCAACTGGGCAAGTTCCTCCATCTGGCCGTTTGTTCNAACCAGAACAGCCAGTTTGGTTCCTGTTTTCTCCAGTGAGGGAAGTGCATCCTCTATTCTTGATATGACCACGCCGTATGGGTCTTTTGTAATGCAAAGATCGATGTCCTCACCCTGTTCCCCGTAAAAAGCCCTGAATTCTTCAAGNTCCTCTGCACCCTGTGAAGAGCTCAGTTTATAATATTCACCTGAATATTCTATGATCTTGCTGGTGCTCCTGTAATTGAGGCCGAGTGTTGAGACTGTGGTTCCTTCCCCTTCCATGAACATCTGGAAATTTGAAAGGGAACCGCCCTGAAAGCCGAATATGGCCTGTTTCCTGTCTCCCACAAGGAAAACATTGTCCCCTGACAGCATGGCGATTTCCGCTTCAAGATCATTCACATCCTGTAGTTCATCCACAAGCACATACCTGTACCTCACAGGCTTTTCGTGGTAGATCTGCAGAAATTTTATGAGAAGGTCATTGAAATCCATCCTGCCATCCCTGTTTTTCCTGGNCTCNTAATCCCTGAATATATCTATGAAGTATGAGAGNAAAGCAGTAACCTCTTCAAGTGTTGCATTGGAAACTCCCTCCTGATTGTACATGTCCTCAAGGTCTGGAATGCATTTATCCGCCTCAATCCGGTCTGGCATAATACCGAAACTTTTCAGGTACCTTATGGCATTCTCAATTTTTGGGATCAACTGGTCTATGATGTATTCAGCCTGATAGTTGAAGACGTTTCTCTCCATTACGCTCCTGTATATTGAGTAACGCAGGTAGTTATTTCCAACCAGCCTTGGAGAAATGTCCCTCTCCTTAAGGTACTGCATTGCATAGCTGTGAAAGGTTGAAACCCGTATTCCGAAAATATCCGCCCTGATCATGCCCTGATCCCGGATCTCTTTCTCAATGCTTCGAAGCATATGTTCTGCAGCCTTCTCGGTAAAAGTGATGCAGAGAATCTCATTTTCCCTTACCCCATCCTTCAGAAGTGATGCCACCTTCCTTGCCAGGGTTGTGGTCTTCCCTGTCCCCGGATTGGCAACAATGATTTCAACTGTAGAGTTTCGCCCCGTATTCATAAGAGGATTAAAGCTTTAACCCATTAATTAGTTTTCCCAGCCTGTTCCTCATATGCATCCTTAATGAATCTGAAAAAGTTCGCTGATCATCGTATATAGATCACGATGGAAAAGTGAAAACCTTAAAATAAGTATCCAATAGTGACATGAGATGTTTACAACAGAAGACCTGCCCGGAGATCTCCTGGATAAGGAATTATACGGCAAATATTTGAAGGAAGCCAACGTGAAAGGACTGTCTGCCAAGATCAGCGTATATAATAATGATTTCGCTGACAGAATTAGCAGCATTGTTGCCCTTGTTGCAAGCCATGCAAGGCCTGAAAAAATTGTTTTTATAAGAGGGACTGAAAAAGAACAGAATGAACTGATAAAAATGCTGATTGATGAAGGATCACTATTGCGGCTTAATCCTGAAAATTATCCCAACTCATACCTCTACAGAAGCAATCCCAATGATGTCGCCAGAACGGAGAAGGATACTTACATATGCACCTCTGGAACAAAAGACGACGCAGGCCCTACAAATAACTGGATGCATACCTCAGAGGCATATTCAAGGCTTTTCACTCTGCTCAAAGGCGCAATGGCCGGAAAGGCCATGTATGTGGTACCTTACTGGCTCGGCCCAATTGATTCCAGGTATGGCATGGGAGGCATTGAGATAACAGACAGCCCATATGTTGTTGTAAACCTGAATATTATCACAAGAACAGGAACGGGCGCACTTGAAAGGATGGCAGAGACCAACAGGATGACAGTTGGCATTCATTCCACAATGGATCTCATACCCAGCAACCGCTATATCTGCCATTTTCCTGAGGAGAACAGGGGACAGGGGCTGATCATAAGCCTGAATTCAAACTACGGGGGAAATGCTCTCCTCAGCAAGAAATGCCATGCACTTAGGATTGCAACAAGCATGGCGAGGAATGAGGGCTGGATGGCAGAACACATGATGCTTATTGGGCTTGAGGAACCGTCCGGGCGTATAACATACCTGAGCGGGGCTTTTCCCAGTTCGAGCGGTAAGACCAATCTTTCCATGATAGAACCTCCGGAGGAACTTGCTTCAGCAGGTTGGAAGAGCTGGCTTATAAGTGATGATATAACGTGGATGCACCCCCATAATGGAAGGCTTATGGGAATCAATCCGGAATTCGGTTTCTTTGGAGTAGCCCCCATACCAGCTACAGAACCAATCCAAATGCCATGGATTCAATAAGGAAAAATACAATATTCACCAATGTTGCTGTTGACAGCGACATGAACCCCTACTGGGAAGGCATGGACACAAAGCCCGAAAAGATAACAGACTGGCTTGGGAAACCCTATAACGGTGAGGGAAATGCAGCCCATCCGAACTCAAGATTCACCTCACCAATAAGCCAGTATCCACACCTTTCAAAGGAGTACGAAAATGGCAGGGGAGTTCCTGTTTCAGCGTTCCTCTATGGCGGAAGGCGTGGGGACCTTATTCCTCTGGTATATGAGGCATACTCATGGGAAGAAGGGGTACTCATTGGTGCAATGCAGAGGGTTGAAACCACTGCAGCTGCTGAAGGGAAAGTGGGAGTTTTGAGAAATGACCCCATGGCCAACCGGCCCTTTGTGGGATACAATATGGCAGACTATTTCCAGCATCATCTTGACATGGGGAGAAAACTCACAGATCCTCCCAGAATATTCAACGTGAACTGGTTCAGAAAGAACGGAGAGGGGAAATTCATGTGGCCGGGATATGGCTATAACACATATGTTCTCAAGTGGATAAGCGGCAGAGTCCATGGTGAGATAAAGGATGCGGTAAAGACACCCATAGGCTTTGTGCCCAATGTGGAAACCTTTGATTCAGGAAAGGTTGACAGAAAGATAATGAAAGATCTCCTCCATGTGGACAGTAAAGCCTATCTTGAGGAGTTAAAGGCAACAAAACCTTTCCTTGAATCTTTTGGTGAAAGATTTCCGGATGATCTCTGGAAAGCCTATTATTCCATGAAGGAAAGGCTGGAGAAGAACTGAGGAATAGTATTCACTGTTCCTTCTTCTTCATGGGAGATCGTTTGAGGTGCCTTCCAAAAAGACTCTTGAATCTTTCGTTTTCCCACACATTCCCCCTTGAATGGTAACCCCTGAGCTCCCAGTATCCCTCCTCATAATCCTGCATTATCTCTATGCCATTGAGCCATTTTGCACTTTTCCATCCGTACAGGTGGGGTATGAATGGCCTTGCAGGAAAGCCGCTCTCCTGCGGTATGGGCTTCCCGTCCATTAGAAGGGCTACTATGGAATCTTCTCCCATTGCATCCTCGTATGGAACAGGTGCAGAATACTCATCCATGCAGTGAAACATAACCCATTTTGGATCTCCCTCTGGTTTTGCCATTTCTATGAGTTTTTTAAGGCTCACGCCCTCCCATCTGACATCTCTTATGCTCCACCCTGTTACGCAGTGAAAATCCTTTGTATAGCGTATGTGTTCCATTTCCATAAGATCCCTGTAGGAAAAGGAAAGCCTCTTCTCCGTTTGCCCAAAAACCGTGAGTGTGTATGAATCAATGTCCACATCAGGTTCATCAAGAGCCGAATAAAGGATGAACTTTTCAATATATCTCTGTCCCTGGGGGACCGGTTCTTCCATGATGCACTGATGCCGATGGTGTAAAAATATTTTCACCTTGAAAATAAGAAAAAATGTGTAATGAAAATCATTAAAAATTCTCAGAGTGGGAGATGCATACCAAGGGCAAAGGTTGTGGCAGCGGCAAACATGAGGTACATGAGCCATGTTCCNGTGACAAGGTGCCAGAAACCCTTTACTCTGATCCACATGTGGGAGTGCAACAGGCTTGCNGGAATATCTGAGATATAGACAAATGCAAGTAGTATGAACAGAGNCATTACAGGNTAGTCTGCAGCTTTGAAGAACACAAAAGCCCCAGTTATGCTTATCCAGAGGAAAGCTATAGCCATGTAGCCATCAACTGTGGTGTCCCCGTTGTAGTACTTGTTTATTCCCAGAGCAAACCAGTGCACACCGTATGATGTGAATGCAAGTGCAGCCATGTAAAGTACTGGGGAAGACTGGAATGCGTTAAAAACAGTAAGCCCCAGGAACAGGTACGTCCCTGCAAGAAACTGCATGAATCCGGGCATCCAGATTCCCCACTGCCCAATTACTTTGCTAACTCTTTCGCTGTTTTCCTTTGGTATACCGAAAAACTCCCATCCACCGTAGATGTAGTATCCGGTTCCCAGTCCCATGAATCCCAATGCCAGAGGCGGTAAAGGTCCCATTTTGCTTCATGTAAATAACTCAATCGCGTTAATAATACTTTCATTTGTAAAGTAAAAAGTTGTGTAAANAACTGTTTTCTGGTTTAAGGAACTATCCTCAGGAAATTCCCCACTATGGCAATTATGATTGCAAGTATGAGCATGGCCACTATCCACAGAGTATATCTGCCGGAAACAGACTTTCCAATTCCCGCACCAAGAGCCCCCATAGCCAGAATTGCTGAAATAATTGAAACATAGCCATATTTTGGAAAGAGGTAGTTTATGAAGAGAGGTATTCCTGCCCCTATGAAGCCACATACTCCAGAAAGGGATGTGCCCACTATTGCCTCTATAAATATATCCCTTCCAATTTTACCTTTAAGAAGCAATCTCGGAGATGAGAGGTTTAACTGCCTTGAGGTCTTGTTTATTTCACCCCTCAAACGTGAATATTCTGCAATAAAGAAGCTGAATGTTCCCACAAATGCCGATCCGAATGCAACCCTTTCCGAAAGTCCCGGACCAATGCCCTGGCCGCTGAGTATGCTTCCAGTTACAAGCACAAGCGCAGTGATAATCCCATCAGCAAGGCCGATTGTGGCTGGAAACAGAAGACTGTACTTCAATAGTCCCGCCTAATGCTCTCTATGATCCTTTTTCCCGCGACAATTTCATCAACTGAGTGAATCACAGCTCCGCTGTCCTCAATTGTGTTGATAAGTTTGCCATAATCAATGCCCACACCCTCCACTGTTATGTTGGTGCCCATTGTTTCCATGTCCATTTCAGTAACACTTACATTGACTGCCTCCACGCCTGGAACTCTTTCTATTGATTCTACCAGATCCACAAGCGTGGGCCTGTTCAGGCTCTTGTCAACGTCAAGCACAACTCTTCTGATGCTCATTCTACGATCCACCCCTGGTGTTTATTGAAGACTTCTGAAAAAAAATGCTCAAAAACAACTTTGCAAAAGAATCCATAAATACGCAGGAAAACTGGTGAACGAACAGTATAAATTTCCCTATAGTTCCCGCCCTGCCTTTCATCTGATTTTCTTCACTTCACGTTTATTATCTGTATATCAGATTATTCATAGCACCTTTATAATTATTACTCTTTTTGCGCTGTCCCGAAGATGATTATATCAATAATGTAATAATAGATTTCCAGATATTCCATAAATGATCAAACATTCTTTCAGAGTTTTCGGATATTTATTTTACAAATTATGAAACATAGACCAACACGGGAGATGAACAGACCTGGGTAGATGATATTAGGGCATTGTTTTGAATACACTAATATTTTTCGTAATCGCCTCAAAGATAGACTATCCTGAGGGATATCCAGGAAGAACGGCGTATGTTGTAATGTTATAAACAGTCTCATTGTAAGAGAGAAATTTATTACTCCACAGTATAACCCACCCTTTCCAGGTTTTATAATATACTATTGAACCCCATACTCAAAGAGGGAAAGTAAACAAGAAACTAAATGCGATCCGATGAGGAGGTAGCAACATAGAAACATATATTGTTCTTTCTCGATCCCATGGGTAAGATTCTAGTTGGAACTTGTCTAAAAGAGACCTGCTTGTGAAAAATGCTGGATCTATGTTAATGTGCAGGAAATAAATAGTTCACATGACTAATGTGCTTAGTTTGTTTTTACTGATGATCTTTTCTTTGCCTTAAGCCTTTGAATGGCTATGGAATTCACATAAAGACTCACTGACAAAGCAATAATTACCACAAGGAATGCTGTTTCCCCCTGCACATGTATTCCGGGATAATAAAAGGCAGGGAGGACAGGAACTACTAGGGAGAATAAAAGATACAGGAATATTCCAATCATTGCATATTCCAGATACGTGTGTATTTTTATTATTTCCATATTATCAGTACCCATTTGGAACAGGATTGTACCACAACCATGGCATACCATATACATGACCAGTTTCCAGGCCACCCCAAAATGAAGTTGTGTATCCAATATAAATCCCATGGTAACCACCCATCCAGTCAATATAACCTATTACACCTATTGATACTAAAAGAATGGGAGCCATTATTGTAGCAATTGCAGCGGATATTCCAGATGAAATCATTGCCATTACAAGATCACTTATTCCCTGGCCTGTACCCAAAGCAATTAACAAACCTCCCAGTTGATACTGGCTCCAGCTGTAAGCCCAACCTGCAAAACCGGTGGTATAAGTCCCTGTTGGAAAGTACTGTACATCACTGGAAACCATATTCTGAACTTTTGTATTTGATTGGAAACCAGAAGCTGTGCTGTTCAATTGAAAACTTATGGCTGACCCGAGTATGGTGGAATATATTGGAATAAGAGTATAAGAGTAACCATTGATCTCCGCCATGGTTAATTCCATAATTGACCCAACCAAATGATCGTTCATGAATACCGTTACAGCTATACCTTTATTATAAGATTTGTTTTCCAATAGATTTGAGATTATAAATGTGATATTTATATCACCTCTAACAAGCTAGAATGTGTATTTTCCTGTAACATGCATCCCATGGTTATCAATGATTCTGTATATTTTTGGTTCAATCTGGGCGTATGACATTATCGGTCTATCAGGGCTAACTGAATCAACTGCTGGAGAAAACCAGAGAACTGAAATTCCAATTGCAACGCTTAAAGTTGCAATAATGAGAATGACTCTTTTTAACTGCATATAATACTAAATACGATTTTATATATATGTATGTATGTCCATATCTACTACATAATAAAGACATATTCATGGTTCATGCTCATGATTGTTGACGAGATCGGATATCTTCCACTAACAAGGGAGGAATCAAACCTGTTCTTTTAGTTCTTATCCTCAAGGTATGAGAAAAGATTCACAATATACACAACAAACAAATCCTTCTCAGAATGGAGTGAAATATTAGGGGATCATGTCATGGCTTCCGCTGTTCTGGACAGGATACTGCACCACTGCGTTGTGGTAAACATCAGGGGAGAATCCTACAGACTGAAGGACATTAGAAAGAACTCTTTACCAACAATGAAAAAGGAGGGATGAAATGGAAAAAAGAAGAAATATGAGTGGGGGAATTTTACATGGCCGATTTTGGATATTTTTCAATGACCGTTTACAATTCATCAACCTCATACATGGATAGACTTGGAGATACCAAAGTCTATGTGATACCAAAGAAGAATGTAACACTCAATGGATCACGGAAATGGAAGCACACCATGAAGGAGTTCGTTGAGAATACCATGAAGTATCTGGAACAGTATCATCAGAGGAGCAATTCTGAATCTGGATTTGCAGCTGACAGGAGGATACTTGGATAGAATATAGCATAGAGGAGGGCTGACTGAATAGACAGTGCACTATTCTGCACTGGCGTCTGGTACAATGTGTTCAATATGAAAAGGTCCTGGGATTGTGTCCCACACCCCATATTTACCGTACCCTTTGCATGCCTGATTTATATGTGAAATATCCTCTCCTTCTTTGTTTAGGCTTTCAATAAAGTTCCAGTGGATTGATCTGACAGTTTACAATTTGTGAAGTCTATGTTGAATTTTGACTGGTTGATATGATCCAACAGACTTCATGAGGTTCTGTATGAACTCATGACCTATTCACTGAATTTTTGATCCTCTTTGAATAGATCTGTAGATCAGCAACCATCAACACCACAACAACTGAAAAAAATACTGTCCCTCCAAGGAAGATTCCATCAAAATCTCCATAGTATGATGTATATGCAGGGAAAAATGAAAAACTAATAAGGGCAAATTCAACTACTGCAATACTGTAGCCATAGATAAGAAGCACCTTTTGAAGCAGAGAGGCTATAAAATTCACCCTTTCCAGATCAATTGAGGGCTGGGCAACTTTTCTTATGGATGCATAAAAACGATCCATCTCTTCCCCGCTGTTCATTCTTATGGCGGTTCCTTCAGCACCAGAGGCAGATGGANTNTTTCTTAACATCTGGGCGGCCCTGGCTGCACTACTGCTCATGAATCTGGTNAGCATATCCCGCATAAATGAAAGGTCCAGGACACTCTCNATTTCCTTCACNTTTGAGGATAAATTTTCCACATAGGATTTAAAGCCATTTTTGACCACGAAGTAGATNACAGTGGTCAGTACAATTATGATGGCNGGGAATATNTATAACAGGTAAAGCATGCTGAAGTATAAACTTACAGCATATATTAAAACTTAACCATCTTGAAATTGCATGGTGAAAAGAAAATGATTCGGCAGTTTTTTACTTTATTATATTTTGTGCTTATGGATTCTTCCTGGCGAAATTTCGCATTTTCCCAGGGAATTTTGGGCTGTGTGAATATTTTGAAATAACTGGAAAAGGGCTTATTTAAAGGTTGCAAACATCGACGATTTTTTTCGTGTGTGACTCTTGTCAGACAAAATTTATAAACTACCATATTATGTTATTTTGATAAGTATGAGTGGGGGTAAATTCACGAAGACCTTTAGGGAGGAAATAGACCGAATAAAATCAATAATAAAAGAAGATTTGGCAAAGGACAATATCAACCTTGAAATGAAAAAACATTGATTACTGATCCATAAGTAAAATTGATATCTTTGTAGTGCATAGCTTTCTGTGAATTCAAGGGAGAAAACATTCGTCCTTGTACTGATATTTGCAGTGATCAATGCTGTACTGCTATATTTTATAGGTTTCATGAACGTAGTGCTTTAATGGGCATGGATATTCATAGGAACTGATGTGTGAAAGTCATTCTGACAGACCTTTAAGAAAGGATCTCAATTTTCTTTCAGAATACCAGTAAATTGGTCGGTTATAATCATTGAGAATTATATCCTTAATGCTGAAATAACCTTCATTCTCTTTGAACCCTTTGTGAAAAAGGAAACTGATCAGCTGGCTCGATTCAGGCTTTATGGATATGTTCATGGTGTTTGTTGAGGTATCCAGCCTGAGAGAGAAAGAAATTGTGTATTTTTCACCAAATGAAGGGGTTTGGTAGTGATTCTTTGTATAAACCAGAATGCTGCCTTCTTCCCTTATCTCCGAGTTTTCTTTCCTGTAAAATTTAATGAGTTCCGAGGAAAATCTGTTCATATCCCATGGACAGTAGATATCATCAACAGTATTTTTTATATTTCCCCATGACATGAAGAGGTATAGCACAAAGGCAAAAAAAGTAATTGGAGGGTATTGTTAATGGCGGAGAGAGAACTGGAGAAATATGAACAGAATGCAATAGATACATGTCCGGACGAAGAGTACAGGGTAAAATTGAAGAAATGGGTGATGAAGCACAAGAAACCGCTGGACAACTACGACCTGAAAAAGTTGAAGGACAAGGTTGAGAAATTTAACAGAAAGCACAATAAAACTTCTTAATCAAGCCNGTATTTCAATAATATGAAAGCGGTCATAATTACAGTGGGNAATGAAATACTCAAAGGAAGAACNGTTAACACAAATACAGCCCATATAGGATCGTTCCTCACACACATGGGGTATGATGTGCTGCGCAATCTTGTGGTGAAGGATGATCCAGATGAGATCGGATGGGCTTTTGAGACCGCTCTTTCGGTTTCGGATCTTGTGGTTTCATCTGGAGGGCTGGGTCCCACCTTTGATGACATGACTGTCCCTTCCTTTGCAAAACATTTCAATATTGATTTGGTTGCAAACCAGGAAGCGCTTTCCTTTCTCAGGCACAAATACCAAGAACAGAACCTTCAGGTTACGCCGGAAAGGCTTAAAATGGCCATGCTTCCAGCAGGATCAATTGCCGTGAAAAANAACGTTGGATCTGCCNCTGGAGTATTCATGGAACTCAGGGGAAAAAAGATATTGATTCTCCCNGGTGTTCCTGCTGAAATGAAGGATATTCTGTCCAATGCATCATCCCTTATNGGAAAGGGTGACTTATTCTATTATGAGGAGACACTTCATCTTGAGGGTGTTATGGAAAGTTCCCTTGCTCCATTTGTTTCAGAACTCATGAAGAAATATTCCGGTAAAGTTTACATTAAATCCCATCCCCTTGGCATGGAGAACAACAACCCGAGGCTTGATGTTGAGGTCTCGTCCACGGGTATCAATAAAAAGGAGGTTGAGGATGCAGTGAAAAATGCCATAGGGGAAATAAGGGATCACTGGAAAGAGAGGATCGGAAAATAGCCTAATGTGCTCCTGGAGGGAAGACAACATTGTCATAGTCCAGGTAACGCTTATCCTCAAATCTCAGGTAATCCGGATTCACTCCGTACTGCAGTGCCATGTAGTATGCAAGATAATAAACAGGCACCATGTTAAGAATGGGCTGTATATATGGATCAACCTTTTCAGGAACAGTAAAGCTGTAATCACCTTCACCGTTTATGACAGCTGTCTTTGTCCCGGTAAACCTGCATGCCTTCACAATATCCCCTGTTCTGGGGCTGTCTGTTTCTGAATTTATAATTATCACCAGTGACCTGTCATCAATTACAGATGTGCATCCATGGTTGAATTCCTCCAGTTCAATACCCTCAGCGTGGATATGTGTGGATTCCTTTATTTTCTGGGCACCTTCCCTTGCCGTAACAAAATTCGGGCCAGAACCCAGAACGAATATTCTATCCACTCTTCCTATCCCCTGTGCCATTTTCTTCATGGGATCATCTGATNTGTCAAGCACATTCCTGAATTTTTCTCCCAGGTTATCAAGATCTAGCCCCAGATCACCGAAGCTGTTTGAAATAGCAAGCATGGCAAATGCATTGTCAAAAAACGCCTTTGTATTGCATAAGGACTCATCTGGACTGTTTCCAATAACAATACCATGTGTGGAAACCTTCAGAAGTGGTGTATTATCAAAATGAGATATTCCCACAGTTACAGCGCTTTTGCCGGCTTTTTCCATGGCATCCACAGTGGATTTTGTTTTTCCAGTGTGTGATATGCCAATAACTGTGCCTTCAGATCTTCCGAAATGTTCCAGCTCATATGCCTGAATGCTGATCCATTGAAATCCGTTCCTCCCAAGAACCTGGGAACCGGCGATTCCAGAATGAAGTGCAGTTCCATTCCCCGTAACTGTGAGGGGGCTTTTGAAAATTGACATATCAACTTTTTTCATGATCTGGATGGTGCTCTTAACACCGTTGTAAGAATCCCTTAACATGTCATACATTATGTATGGATGCCCTTTTCTCTGCAATGGTAGATCGTCTGTCATTATACCTAAAATATAACATCAGATTTAATGCTTCATCAAGACTATTTTGAAAAATTAACTTAGTCTTAAAAGATCAGGAAGGGGCAGGTGAAGGCTTTTCTTCCTCTGCATTACTCTTTTTTTCGGGCGGATGAGCCGTTTTTTGAGGAATTACAGATACGTCCCGGTTTATTACAACAGATTCAACATCCTCTCTCTCCTTGAAAAGTTTCTCAATGCTTATGCCCAGCCTGTTTGCTTCCCTGCATATGGCCCTTGCACTCTCCGACTGTATAATCTTGAACTTCTCGCCTGCATAGGATCCTGGCCCTGAACTGGAATAAATTATTGTTATTTTTTTAATATCATCGCATTTATACATTTTGACACCCATGGATATTGAAAATAATTTTATATGTTTTGCCTTCGGCAGGCATAAAATGTATAGTCGTATTTTTACCTTCTCCATCTTGAAATCAGACCAGCCAAAGCGAATAACGCAAGTACTGCAACCAGAGCCCCAATAAAATAGAAATCTTCACTGGACGGTTTTGATATGACGGTTTGCGGGTTTGTGGACTGATTCAGGCTGATATTGAGGTAATAGTGGGTTCCTGAATTCAATGAAATGTTTCTGTAATAGGTACTGTAACTGGGGAAGGACGCTACAACGGAGTATGAACCATTCTTTACTTTTACATTGAATTTTCCATCAGTGACATTTACCATCTTACCGTCTATTATCACAGTTGAATCAGCAGGATTTACGCTGCCGGTGATAAAGGCATATGCCCTGAATGTTAAGGTTTCCGTGAGGTTTGATCCTGAAACCGTGATGTTGTATTCATACTGCAGTGGATAATAAAGCGGGGAGGTTGAAACATAAAAATAATATGTGCCATTGGGTACATGAATAGTTAAATTTGTGCCATTGGATGAGGCTGAAACACTCTGAGGGCTGCTTATGTTCCACATTGTCCCATTCTGGAGACCGGTTTCAGTGAATGCAATGCTGTATGTCACCTCTCTGAATACCACATGATCAGTGTCACCTGATCCTGAAATTATAAATGAACCAGCATAGGAAGGGCCATATATTTTCAGTGTTGTACTGACATTATAATAATAGGTACCGTTTTGAAGATACAGAGTATAGTTTTCCTCAGTGATCTTTCCTGAGGATTCTTTGCCCGTTATGTTGACATACCAACCTGTTCCCTCTGGAAGCCCCTTTTCCGAAAATGTTACTGCATAAAAACCATAGGCAGCCAGTGCTGTGTAAGATCCGGCACTTATATTTACGGTGGAATCCCATACTGGAATTTCTGGGTTTGAAGAGTTGTAGATTACAAGAGTATAGTTTCCAGGACCAAGTGTCAGATTTGCACCGTA
>JGI24721J26819_10002723_pt1 | contig 19294 bp, 18 predicted proteins | sample YelNatPaOPGAMG01_FD_26819 | JGI IMG/M metagenome (IMG submission 26819) | reverse complement strand
AAGCTGGGCTTTAACGCAGTTAAACGTTAGAAAGCTCCAACGCTCCAATAGCTTCTTAAACCATTTAATGGAGTCTTCAACAATCTCATCGTCTCTTTTAACCGGCAGATCTAAAACAACTTCATAGCTTCCTAGAGAACCGTCTTCCCTTAAGGCTTTACCATAGAGAACCGCATACTTACCTCTACCCTTTACCTCGACGTGTAAACTCTCCTTAAACCCGTCGAAAGACCTTACATCGCTAGAGTAGTATAATGGTCTGAATCCTCCGTTTGGAGTTTTAATCGTCAAAGTCTTTGCTCTATCTCCAAACTCTCTAGCCCACAGCTTGTAAACCCATGGCCAGTCGAAGTCGAAGGCAACTATATTGTTGAAGCCGCACACCAAGCCGAAGGCCGTAGCTCTATGTTTAACCCTATCATAGAGCTTTTTCAAGTCTTCCTCCATCTGCTCTTCAGACATCAACCCACTCCACGATCCGCAGATGCTCGGGTCTCTCCCATCGCTGAACAAAATATTTATTTTAAAGCGACGTTTAAACCATAGAGCTTGCTCTAAAAGTCCGTCAGACGCCATAGCACTCTCCCTTTTTCAAAACATATGGGCATTTTTCCAGTCCATCGCAGAAGCCAGGGCACTCAAAGTTTCTCATGCAGACGATGTTTCCATATTGGTCTTTAACCATATATCTGCATCTAAGCGTTTCAATGGAGTTCTGAAAATGCTTAAATACTTCTTTATATTCAATTTTTAATTGGGGAACCATATTCTCAACCGTTTCCCAGCCACCCGTCGATGGGGGCGGGTGGTTTGGGCGGTTTTCCTTCTAAAAACTAGTGTTGATGAGTTTCGTCTCTCTTGAGAAAGGCCTCATTAACGGGATACTTTTTCAAAAATATGATGAGTCTTTTAACCTTCTCCGCATCCTCTTTACTATATGGTATTCTCTTCGACTTCAGAAAGCTACTTATAGATGTTTTGTTAAGCGGGCAGTCTTTATTAAGACAACGCTTTTCTTCTTCGCAACGGTTTTTATCTTCCATAACGATAAGGTCCCTTATGAAAAAGAAGCTCCAAAAATCCCCAACCGTAAAAGCTCTTCTAGTATATCCGCAGATCCCGATGAGGGGGAAGAATCTGTCACCTATCCATCTGCCTCTAAACTTATAATTTGTCCACCAAACGGGATGGAAATACTTTTCAAAATCATAATTGAAAAATTTCAAAGTGAACAGCCTCCTTATAAATTATTGGAGTTAGCTTTAAGGAGGTTGGAGGAGTAGGACTCTATCGCGCCATTCTAGAAGTGGACCATGAAGGCCAAAGCTCTTCTGGGCGGGCTAGAGTCCCACTCCTCTATTTATTAGAATAGGGATAACGAAGAGGCATTTTTCCATAGTTTTTGCACTTTCCATAAAACTATTCAGTAAATTTCTCTATGGATTTAACTCCCCTTGAAGGACTTCCCTGACTTCGTCTTTACGGAGAGTTAATCTCCATGCTTTCTTATAGAGGTCTTCGAAGGGTTCTTCACCTTTTAAAAGGTTGAATTGGTTGGACATGTAGAAGAACTGTCTCCGCGAAACGCCGCCTACTCCTTGAATGAAGTCGCCTATCCCCGGTATATTTAAAACTTTTCTCTCCTTCCATTTTAAAAGCTCCCTGTAGAAGGCGGCTAAAACCATCCCTTTGTGATAATATTCTCCCCCTTGTATTATGAAGCGTTTCAAAAGGTTGTCAGTATAGTAGAGATTATAGATATATATGGTGGAGTGGTTCCATAAAGCCAAACGTAACACTTCACTCGGCCTGATGAAACATCTTTCATATTCGAAAATACCATATCCCAGAAGCCCCGGCAGAACTTTGTAAAACCTTTTAAGCTTTTTCAAAACCCCATCTATTAATAATGCTCTAGGATTGTTGTAAATAGCCGTATATAGTAAACCTATGAATGTTTGATCATCAAGCTCTAATGGGGGAAGATTTAACCCGTGTTTTAAACCTCTTCTATACCGATCTAGAAAATATGCGATTTGCAACAACGCCGACTGAACTTGCGAATGAAAAAGGTAGATTTTTCTCAAAGATGGTATATAATTTTTAAGAAACTTCCAATAATCCGTTTCAAGCTGAACAGGAACCTGGAGAGGCCGCCCCTTCTTCCCCCTTTTATAAATGATCCTCCCCCTCTTTGTTCTTTCAACCGTGCATTGTCCTTTATGGGATATCAAAAATACATCCTCAGCCGCCCTTTTTCGATCTTTCTCCCTATCTTCAAAAAGCCCTTCATCATCCGCTTTCGATTCTTCTCTCTCCCTCCACTTCTCCCTTTCAACATTCAAGCATCTACTACAGAGGAAGGCTGAACCGCCATCCACCAGAGGAATTAAATGAAGATCGCCATACACCTTTTCCCCACAGAGCCCGCAAGGGGCCTCCTTCGGCATGTAAAGTACTCCATATCTACCCTCAAACCTCTCCATCTCTTCTAAAACGGCTTCAAATTTCTCATTAAACAAGGGTGTTGCCTTCCTCTTCAAAGTTTTAGATTATTTTATTATGTTTTGGAAAAGTAGTTCTGTAGTAAACCAGTATTCAAGAAGTTTCCGTTCTTGTTCTTTATAGTTTGGGAATTTTTGGCTTATTGTTTGCCAGAATATTTGATTATGTCTTTTATATTTTAAATGTGTAATTTCGTGGAATATTATGTATTTTAATGCCTGTTCTGGAAGACATACGAGTTTTAGGTTTAATGTGATGTTTTTCTTGTTGGAGCAGCTTCCCCATTTTGTCTTTTGCCTTTTTACGAATATCTTGTTGGGTTTAAATCCGAGTTCTATGGCGTATTCTTCAATTACTTGCTTAGCCTTATTCATTAGGAGCTTTTTGAGCTCTCTCAGAATGATCTTTCGATGTTTTGGGTTTTCAGGGTCTAGCTTTATCTTTTTCTCTGTATGCTCTATTATCGGTTTTTCTATACTAGCGTTTACTATTTCATAGGTTTGACCGAATATCATGAAGTCTTTCGGTGTACCAGCTTGTTTGGCGGCCTCTTGTATGGTTTTCCATTTTCTCTCTATCCACGTCCTTCTCTTTTTGATTATTTTTGATGGCTCGTTTATTTCCGGCGGTACTATGACGAGTAGTTGGAGACCTTTGAACTCCAGCCTTGGATATTTGACTTTTCTATATTCTATCCTATATGGGATTTCCATTTTTTCAGCCTACTTGAGTTAAGTTTTTCATTATTTCGTTGAAGAGCTTCTCTCTTTCCTCGAATGTAAGTTTCTGTTTTCTTAGGAAGGCTCTTATTTTTAAGCCTACTTTTTTAATGGCTTCTGTTTTCTGGCTCCATCCTTGGAAGAGCATCCCCTCTTTTTCAAGCTCATTTATTAAGGCTTTTATTGAATTGGTTAGTTGCGGTGATTTGCCGACAGTTTTTTCTAGGGGTAAAAGTATGCTTAATTCTCTATCTGTAAGCTCTTCTCTTCTTCTTTGTATTTCACCTACTTCTGTTACGATTTGAGTTAGTTTTTGATAGGCTTCTTCAACTTTTGTCTTTCTTTCCTTGATTTCTCTGAGTATTTTGTTTACACGTTCTCCAATGGTTTCAAAGTAGGGGGTTCTCGACTTTTCAACGTATATGAATTTTCTCAAGTCGAATATCATGTTGTAGACTCTTTCGTTGAGGTCTGGGTATGCCTGTTTAAGCTTGTCTAGGTAGTTTTCATCTAAGGTTACGGTTGGGAAGAGCTGTTGGATTCTACCTATGTCTATGGTTTGCTGTATGATTTCAAGGGTTTTTGGAAAGTATTTTTTAACGTATTTCTCTATTTCTTCAAATTCTCTTTTTCGGTGGAGATATGTATAGTAGATTTCTGTTAAGGCTGCGAACTTCTCCCTGTATTCTAGTTTCTTAGGGTGGACGCCGAGAAATTCAAACATTCTTCTTAACCGTTTATAGTTTGTTACGAATTTCTCGGCTTTCTCTTCATCCAGAAGCAAGGGATCCGTTAGCTTTCTAAGGGTTTCTCTGTCAAATTTTAGGCTTTTAGCCGTTTTAACCCCCTCCTTTAACGTGCCTGTCGAGTTGGATGAGTTCTTCTGTCTCTTTGAGGAGTTTTTCGAATTCCTTTGCAAACTTCTCCACATCTTGGAATGATTGAGATATCATTGTGAAGTCTCCTCTTTCATAGAAGGCTAGGGCCTTCTCATAGTCTTCTAGAACACCTACATAGTCAACTATCAAGCCTACTTCTTTTTCTTGAGCTGGGCGGTTGGCTCGGGCTACTGTTTGCAGGAGCATGTGTCCTTTTAGCGGTTTGTCGAGGTAAATTGTCTGGAGCTGTGGGTGGTCGAAGCCTGTTATAAGCATGTCCGTAACTATGACGATTTTTGGATATTCTTCCTCTTTGAACTTGGCTATAATCTCCTTGTTTATTTCGGATGATTCTTTGCCTCTTCCAAACCTTTCTTTCAACTGCCGCTCGTAAGATGCTATCTCTTCTGGATCGTTTTGACTGTAGGTCATTACCACCTCAGTATATTGTTCTGGGTTGGGAATTCCTAGGTTTCTAAAGGCTTGGTCTATTGCTCTCTTATACCGTACACATGCTAATCGGCTGGCCGTGACTATCATGGCTTTAAATTTGCCGTCCACGTTTTCCTTGAAGTGTTGGGCTATGTCTTGAGCTATTATTTGAATCCTCTCAGGCTTTTCCATGAAAACCTTAATCTTCGTCATTTTACTTTTGATGCGCTCCCTAACTTTTAAGCGGTATTCTTCTGGAATTTCTTTGAAGACCCCTCTTTCAACTAGGAAGTCTATTAGCTGTTTGTAGGATTTTGCGTCCAGCCGATCCTCTAAGTCTTCAAAGGTTTCTGCGTCAAGGAAGGTTTGGTATTCTTGGCTTATTTCGCGGTTATACTTTAGCCCTACTTTGTCGAGGAGGCGTGTTGTAAAGGCTATGGGTATGGTATGTCCATCCTTTTGCGACTCCGTTATGAAGTATCTGTGAAGATAATATTCGCCCTTCTCTGGATATGCGAAGTAGGCGTATGTGTCCTTTTTCCCTTTAGCTATCGGCGTGCCTGTGAAGGCGAAGAAGAAGGCGTTTTTAAGAGCACACCTCATGGCTGCTGCTAAAAGACCATATTGGGTTCTATGACCCTCGTCTATAAAGGCGATTATGTTCTTCCTTGTGAGAATCGTTTCTTCTTCAGCTGATGATGAAAGTCTTTCAAGCTCTTCGATTAGGGTTTTTATCTCTTCAGGTCTAAACTTGTGGATTAGGGTTAGGAACACGCCCCTCTTCCCAAGTTTGAGGGTTTCAAGCAGCTCTCTTATGGACTCTATTCTTTCAAGGCTTGGGAGGACTGTTTCTATGGCTTCATACTCGTTCCTCAACTGCTCTTCAAGCTCTATCCTATCAACTATGTAGAATATCGTGGGGTTTTCCGGGATGTTTAATGTCCAAAGCTTGTTGGCTGCGAAAATCATAGTTAGGGTTTTGCCTGAGCCGAGCCAATGCCAGATCAGCCCATTCTTCCTTTCATCTTCACCCTTCAGGTTTTTAATAACCCTTTCAACGATTTTGTTTGCGGCTTGGTATTGCATCCACCTAGCCATAACTCTCGTGTATTCGCCTCTAACTTCTCTAACAAAGATGAAGTGTCTCAGTAAGTCTAGAAGTGTCGCTTTATCAAGCATTTCTATTATAGCGTCAACTTCGTCTTCAACACCTTCAACCCGCCACTTTTCTTGCGGCGTCTCCTTGCCTTCAGTGGTGTTTGGGAAGTAGTTGGCGTTCCACTCGGCGACTATGCTAAACTGAACATATTTGAACAGTTCTGGAACTGTTCGCTCATACCGCTTCACTTGGGCGTAGGCGTCTTCAAGGGTTGAGTACGGTTTCGCAGGAGACTTACATTCTATTAAGACTAGGGGTATGCCGTTCACGTATAATATTATGTCAGCCCTTATTTCGCCGGCTCCTACAAACCTAACCTGCCTACTGATTATAAAATCGTTGTTTTCAAGGTTAGCGTAATCTATAAGTTGAATGTATTTTACGGCTCGCTCCTTCTCCAGCTTAACCGGAACACCAAGCTTTAGACACCTTAAAACTGTTTTAGCTCCCTCCATACTTGCCGGAGCAAGCTTAAGCTCCGATAAAACCCTGTTAATATCTCCTTCGGTGAGCTCCACATCTTTATTCAATCTTTTTATGGCGTCGATTAGATCAGGTATGAGAAGTGGCTCTCTCAAATCATCTCTTTTAAGGTTTCGGGCATCTACGAACCTCCAATTTTTAACAGAAGTTAGACGTTCGATTATATAATCCTCAACTAATCTTCTTTCAGAATTACCCATCGCATTTCACCGATAAATATTACATTTTTCCTCTCGCACATGCGCGTAAAATTCATTCATCAATCCACCTTAACCCTAATTTTTCCAGTAAGAAGCAAATCCATCAAGCCCTGCTTGATTCTCTCTAATCTTGCTTTTTCATCCCTCTCAATTTTGAGCTTTTTATCAATCGTGAAAAGAATTTCGGCGATTCTTTGTTGCTCAAAAAATGACGGGTAAGGTACTTTTAAGTTCTCTAGGTCTTCCTTAGTTATTGCTTTAAAAGTTGACCCCTTCCCTAGATTTTCCAAGAAGTTTTTGATTTTCTGGAAATAATAGAAGTAAAACCAATGGCTCGCTCTATTCAAGTTAAATCTTATGGCCGCTAATCCTCTACCTATACATAACCTATATGGAGCAATGTTGACGTCTCCTACAGGGGCCCTTACTGATATGAGAATGTCGTTCGGTTCTGCTATCTTTATTGGTTGTGAGCAATATAATATAGGTGAAGGATGTATGTCTCCAAATTCCATCTTTCCTTGGAGGAAAGGTAGCCCTTTACCTTCCCTATTATATGTACTTGATGGGGGAGACTGACCCATAATGATCTCAGCCAATTTCTTATCGCCAAGCTTTACAATCTCCCATTCCCTCGGAATCCTTCCAATTTCGGTATCCCTAAACTCCTCATGTCCTATTCCCTTAGTTAAAAGCTTCTGCATCAAGCCCTTCTTCAAACGCTCAGTCTTAGCTATGATTTCATTTGTTTTCTGAATAGCCTTATCAACTGTTAAAAGGATTTCGGCAATCTTTTGTTGCTCTTGAAGAGGTGGAAGTGGTATAAAGAAATTACTAACAATAACGTGATTCAGGTGTAAAACATTGGTCCCTTGAGCGCTTGCCTTCATTCTTATGCGCATTGAGGGATGTGTTAAGTAGTAAAACAAAAAGATACCATCAACCTTGGCTTTGTTAAAAATTAATTTAGTCAAATCCATTGAATATACATATTTTTCATCCATGTTCTTCATCAGAAGGGGTGCGCCTATTATGAATCCTTTCGCCATGTCGGTATTAGCTATAAACACGTCTCCTTCATTTACGAAAAATTCGGGGTCCACTTCCACACCTTCTTTAATGTATAACTTTTCAGCTTCTCTTTTCAACCCTCCTTCTTTTTCAACATCATTGATGGTAAGAAACCTTATTTGGGTTGTGTTAGAAGTGACTTGACTGCTGCGATAAGAGAAACCTCTTTTGAATCTACATAGGATGCCTAACTTTTCTATTCCCCAATCTCTTGGAATTTTACCGATTGGCGTTTCTCTAAAATCAGTTTCTTTATAGAACATCATTCTCGTCCACCAACTGCTCGGGCTATTTCAGAAATGTATTGTTCTAACTTGCTTGCAATCTCTTGCCTTTCCTTTTCCAATTCTTTTAGTTCTTTCCATTCTTTTATTATGTCTATTTGTTCGCTCTCCTCAGCTGATGTGACGTAAAGCGTAACGTTAAGGTTGTAGTTGTTGCTTCTTACTTCTTCAATGTTGACAACTTTGCAGAAGCCGGCTACATCCTCAAATTTCCTATAGGCTTCAACTATACGCTTAATATTCTCGTCCGATAGGGAGTTCAGCTTTCTAACCGTTGGATGTTTAATATACTCGTTTGAAGCGTTGATAAACAGTATTTTGCCTTTCCTCTCCGCTGGCTTATTCTTTCTAAAAACTATTATTGCCCCTGGGGCTCCAGTATTATAGAAAAGCTTCTCAGGTAAAAGCAAAACACACTCCACCAAATCTGCTTCAATAACTTTACGTCTAATATCGCCTTCCCTTCCACCGCGGAATAGGCAGCCGTTATCTATTACGACGCCAACTCTTCCGCTTTCATTTTTAGCCATGGCAAGCATGTGCTGTATCCAAGCCCAGTCAGCACTCTGGCTAGAAGTAAAACCGTAGGGGTAGCGTTGTCTCCACAGGTCGCCCTTCTTCAAAACATCCTCGTCATAGCCGTCCTGATTCCAGGGGGGATTAGCCAAAACAACGTCGGCAAAACCTAAGGGATGCTTGGGGTAAAGAAGCGTATCGCCGAGCTGAATATCCGCATCCTTAATATCATGAATATACAGGTTCATCTTACAGTAAGCCCTAATCTTCGGGTTAGCCTCCTGCCCATATAGGAAAAGCTCCTTAGCCCTATCTCTTCCATAAACAGCCTCAACATGCTTATATGAAAGAATAAGCATACCTCCAGATCCGCAACATGGATCATAAACCTTCTCACCGGGCTTGGGATCCAACATTTCCACCAAAAGCCTAATAACCTCCCGAGGAGTGTAGATTTCACCCTCCTTGGCTTTCTCTGGGGCAAAATACCTTAAAACCCACTCGTAGGCATCGCCTAAAATGTCGGGTGAAACCTCATACAAACGCTTTTCACTGAAAAGCTCGACAAGTTGCCTCAAAATCTCCAAGTTTTCACGGCTTTCCGCAAAACGGACAAAATCCGCCCTATCAACAACCCCCTGCAGCTCCGGATTCTTCTCCGCTAAAACCTTCAAAGCCCTTGAAAAGTTCTCAGCCAAACGGGTAGGCTCCTGCCTAATATTATCCCATAGACACTCATCAGTCAAAACAAAATCATGGTAGACCGCTGAACGCGCTTCCTTATCAGCCTCTTCAGGACTTAAACCATCAGCCAAAGCCTCATCATAAGCCCGCTTATACTCCACAAGCCACTTGTCGCTAACACGCTTCAAGAACAGAAGGATTAGAATAAACTCGTAGTCTACACGCGTCCTAATGAGATCGGCAGCCCTCTTCATTAAACCCTCCAAATCGGCCCTAGACAAATCCTTTTCAACCAAAAAATCACTAAGCTTCTTCGGAGACTTCAACATGTAAACCTTCTTACGGGCATCAAAAAGGTCAGCTTCAACAACAACCAAGCCAGCCTTACGAAGCTCAGAAAGCAAAACATTTAAAGAATCTTCATTAAAAGCATCCCCCTCAGCACGCCTCAAAGCCTCCAAAGCCTCATCCCGCGTAAAACGCCTACCACCAAAAACAGACCACAACTCCTCATAACGGCTTAAAACCCAACGCTGAGACTTCAACTCAACCCCGCATCAAAACAAATATAAACTACAAGTATATAAAGATTATGCTTATTAAATAAGCATAATTAATTAAACTTATTTTTCGTTATAACTAATACCTCCTCATAAAGGGTTTAACATCGGAGATAGTAGCGGGCATTCTAAACATCTCCATAAAATTAATAGTCAAACAAGATATCTTCTTCGAACAGTATTTATGGATTAGCTTTATATCTTCTTGATACTGAAGAAGATATGTTGTTTGACTATTAATTTGTAAGCCAGTCCACCTTCCATAGGAATGTGAAGCCCCTTATGCCGAGGTTTTTCTCATAATCATAGGTATGGCGTATGAGTTCTGAGGCCTTTAGTTTGAAAGAATTTTCAACCTCCCACATGTGCAGATACGGTTTGTAGACCAATATATCCGGCTTCAGCTTAGACATCTCCATCCTCACCTCCGGTTCTAAGAAGGCAACTATCCCCACATCCTCCAGCATTCGGTACAGCACATACTTAAGTTGCTCCTCATTATAGGGGAACAGTAGCTTATTTACTGAAAGAGTTTCACCGCTTCTCCCAGCCAACGGAGTTTTAACTCTCATAGCCCCGACTCCCACCTTTCAACCCAACCTTTAACGTCGTTCATCATATAATGGTCTACCCTTCTCTATTATTAAGCGTTCAGTATAATCTGTGCATAGAAAAAAAAGAGATTTACAGGGATTTAGAAACTCTTCAAAAATGGATGCTAAATCCTAGAGTGGTGTGCTTCTTTAAGGAGCGTGAGCGTGTCCAACCAAAACCTTTTAGCGTTTTCAACGTTGAGCTTGCAGGGCCTGTAGAGTATGGGGTGTGCTGGGTCCCCCCACCATTTAAGCTTATGTTTTAGAGCAAGCTCGTCCATCCTCTCTTCTTCATCTCTCGGTACACCCACAAGCCTAAGCCACATATCCTCACCCGGTTCGCTGACACCCTGCACGAAAACGAGGCATTCAGGTGTGAGTACGAGCAGGCCTGAAGGAGGTTCATCCCTATACAGAAATACCCAGTAGAGGTTGATGAAGCCTAAAGCCTCTCTCCCCTCATTAAGCCACTCTTTAACGTTAGCATAGGCGTTCACAAGCTTGTGGACGCCTCTATCGGTGAACCCGCCTAAAAACTCGAAGCCGAAGCCTTTAAGCTCATCGACAACACCTATAAAGTCTTGCGGCCCTAGGGCAGACGAACCGGCATTAAAGGTCTTTCCCTCATCAAACCTCAGAAGACACCAAGCCTGCACCTTCAACTTCTTCAAAATCCTTTCCACAACATCGTAAGTGTTCAGACAGAGCATGCAATAGCATTATCTGCCACACTACAAAATAAATTTTATACGCCGTATAAGCCTATTTATAGATGGGTTGTGTTTGTTATGCCCTCGCATAGACTTCATAAAGAGGTTGGCCGTATGATGGGTTTGAGGGCGTATTGGCAGCCGACCTGCACTACGCATTGGACTATATCGACACTTTGCTTGATCCAGAAAAGGTTCAAAAAATGCTGGACGTTATGAAAAACGAGCTTCTATATCCAAGAAATAGGAGGGGGTTCGTCGATCCCGTTAGGCGTTGGTGGTATGAATCATATCAATCGTCTCGACGACCTGTGTTACCGATAACCGCTTACCGCATTAAGTGTAGGGGTGTGAATAAACCCATAAACTCACCATTCTGCAACGAATGCTACGTGGGCATGTTTGAGCTGAAGGAGATAAGCGAGATGCCAAAACAGTTCCTCTCATCGATGCTACGTAAGAAGATGGATGAGCGCAGGCTGGATCCGCAAGTAAGGGGTTTCGTCGAGAAAAACCTGCCCACATTTATTGACTGGGTTGTCGAGGATAGGAGAGCCCGCGGGTTATGCTCACTCACAATCGTGTGATCAAGCCTCGAAAAAGCTATTAACAGAAATTTACTATTACCAAATAGGCGTGCACTTATGCTTGACGAAATCGTTGAGCCTGGGGAGAAGGGCTTATCCAAGGGGGAGGTTAAGGCTAGAAACTTCAGGGCTAAGCTCCTAGGCTTGATATACGAGGACTTATTGGAAGTCTGGTTTACTAAATGCACTGAATACGATGTCATTGGCAGGGATGTGAGGAGGGGACTGTATAAGGGGAGGCGCATAGCCGTAGACTTCATCCTGGAGAAGGATGGGCGATTATACGCTGTCGAGGCTAAGTGTTGGCCAGCGTATGCAGATGGGCGTCTGAAGAAGCTCACCCTAAACAATATTAAGTGGATTAGAAGAGAGTTCAAGACGCCATTCCTTGAAGGAGACTTCGTTAAGGAATATAGGGTTGGCGGAAGAAGTATTGATGGAAAGATTCTCGTCTGGTGGGACGTTGACGAGGCGAAGAGTGAAAATATAAAGAACGAGCTAAGCTTAGAAGAGCTGATGTCTATTAAACAAATCTTACATGACATAAAGGGAAAGGCTGAGGTTGTTAAAGAGTACAGAGATATTGTTGAAAAATATAAGATGTGGGCTAACCAGCTCTTCAACGCACTACTTCAGTAAAACAGACGACGACCAAGCGAAAAAATAGGGGATTTTGCGGGGGATTTCTCCACCAGTCCCTAGGTTCGAATCTCCCCCGGGCTACTAGAACGGACCCTGGAACTCCTATCGATACTACTTCCTACTTCTTAGTTCACCTTCATCTTATTCTTTTCCTCTAAATTCTCTCTATGAGATTCTCAGCATCAGATAGAGTCTTCTCACGTAGCCTGGGTCTGTGCTTTCAATTCTCTTTATGAGATTCTTCATAGAGGCGTTCACAGCCCCTTCGGGCGAGCGTTTGCTTTCAATTCTCTTTATGAGATTCTAACATATCTAAACGTGGCATGTCTGGGAAGTTCATCACGCTTTCAATTCTCTTTATGAGATTCGTGCAGTATCAGATAGTAAACTTATTTGATGTTATAACTTTCAATTCTCTTTATGAGATTCCTCTTCAGCTTTCTCAGGCTTGGTTTCGACCTTTTCCTTTCAATTCTCTTTATGAGATTCAAAGTCCATATGATGGCTATTATTATGTGTTTGCATATACGTCTTTCAATTCTCTTTATGAGATTCTGCGATTTCATCACGCAACGGTCTAATCTTGAACACTTCAAGCTTTCAATTCTCTTTATGAGATTCCTTCACACTTGTCTTCTTTCTTTTTCTCTTCATGTTTTCTTGCCTTTCAATTCTCTTTATGAGATTCCAGAAGAATAGAAATGTGGGGAAACAGATTCGAATTATATGAAGCTTTCAATTCTCTTTATGAGATTCCTACATCCGGATGGGTTACAAAGTGGAGTAAGTCTTTCACTTTCAATTCTCTTTATGAGATTCACGATAAGCAATGCTGTTTCAAACGCCGTAGAATGGCTTTCAATTCTCTTTATGAGATTCTTGCGTTAGGTGCTGAGAAAGCCGTAGTCGTCTATCTTTATAAGACTTTCAATTCTCTTTATGAGATTCTGTAAGAAAAGAGGTGATGGAGAAATGAACAAGAAATGTCTTTCAATTCTCTTTATGAGATTCCCCAGAATAGGGAGAGAGTGTTCATTATCGGACATCTTAGAGCTTTCAATTCTCTTTATGAGATTCTTACGAAGCGTTTGACGCTTCAGAAGTGGCATGAAAACGCTTTCAATTCTCTTTATGAGATTCTGAAAAGCTACGAGGATAGCGCCTTCACAGCCTACAAGATACCCTACTCTTTCAATTCTCTTTATGAGATTCTTCGGGAGAACAGCCTTCAGGTCGGGAGACCCTCTAGCCTGCTTTCAATTCTCTTTATGAGATTCATAGGCACATCGCCGGGATTCAACGCTATATTAAGCGTACTTTCAATTCTCTTTATGAGATTCCGGGTTGCATAGGTGCCCGTCTGAGCTAGGGCTGGATCACGCGCTTTCAATTCTCTTTATGAGATTCTTTGGAGCTTCTTTAGGCTTGGTTTCCAGCTCTTCAACCCTCTTTCAATTCTCTTTATGAGATTCAGAAAAGTCTTCGGTCTCATAGACAGCTTCGACAGCATGGCTCTTTCAATTCTCTTTATGAGATTCTAAAATTGTAAAAAAGCTTCAGAAAGAGGGAATAGAGCCAACTTTCAATTCTCTTTATGAGATTCGAGTTTTACGTGGATTTCGAGCGGGCTGAAATAATCTGCACTTTCAATTCTCTTTATGAGATTCTCGAGGGTAGCAGGCTCCTGCTTCCCCCGTTCATGATAATTGTCTTTCAATTCTCTTTATGAGATTCTGGCTTTGTAGACTTCGCAGGAGGACCGGCGGAAAGAGTCGTCTTTCAATTCTCTTTATGAGATTCCTTGTTTGGCGAATAGCCTATGGGAACGCCGAAGCTTAAGCCTTTCAATTCTCTTTATGAGATTCTTGTCACCTACAGCCTTAGCCCACGACCACGGGGAGCTCGTCGACGCCGAGACGCTTTCAATTCTCTTTATGAGATTCAAAGCTTGCAAACGGGGTCTTAGAAGTGAAGGCATGGACTTTCAATTCTCTTTATGAGATTCCTGAGAGACGTTTAGCTATAAGAGGCTCCGGGTTGGAGGCTCTTTCAATTCTCTTTATGAGATTCCGAGGGTTTTTCTTGTTCTATTTTAGTTTTTGTTTTTATTTTTGCATTTAAATTTTATGTTTTTCTTCGGCTGTGTGGAATCTGCATATAGGGTATGGATTTGCGCCGAAGTCCACTGGAAACCGCACAACTTCAACTGGAGAAAACCACACACCCTTACATACTTTTCTGATGGACAGTAGGGCTGATTAACTCCTTCAATTTCACTTAACCAACGATGAAAGCTAATTGCGGGTTCGGGAGGAATTTAGCCCGTAGAGAGACCTAGAGGGGGGTCGAACATCCATACAAAAACCCATACAAATATCCATACAAACATCCATACAATTTTTAATTTACCCTTTGAGAAGAAATACTGTTACATGTCAGTCAAATTGTGATACGTTTAGATTTTCTTAACATGGGAAATTCTATTTTAAAGACGTATTTGATGTTATGTTAATCGATTGTCGTCAACAGCTAGGAGTAAGCTAGACTATGCTATATTTTAGATCATCTTATTATTAACTATTTTAAGCTATGGATAGTGCTGTTGTATTTTAGATTAGTTTTATCTTCGGCTCTCTCCCGGTGTCTATGAGCATCCTCATGTACTTTAAGGCTGCTTTAACCCGTCTATCTACTACGTCTATACCCTGAGGTTTATGGTTTTCAAGCACTGGAGCACATTCTTCTGAAGCAATGAATCCCTCATATCCTATCCTTTTAAGCTCGTTTACAAAAGCCGCGTAGTTTACACGGTCGGCTTTCATCCAATGGTATATTCCACGTTTGATTATTATCGTTCCATCTTCTGCAAGGTCGAAGGAATGTGAACCGTAGTGTGAATGTACAATGCCTATTTCCCTGCAGGATTCTACGGCTCTATGTATATACTCATCGCTCTGATCTATGAACAGTGGTACGTCTAAACAGAGTTTAACGTTATCCATATTTACCTCTTTAACCATTTGAAGGGCATCTTCATANNCATAGTTTATTACNGGAGGATGATTTTGAAGAGCTACTGTAATGCCATAATCTTCAGCCCATTTAGCAGTCTCNCTTATTCCTTTAACAGCAAGCCTCCACATTTCATCACTCGTTATGAAGTTTCTCTTATAATCGAAGACTCTATTGGCAAACTCGTACGTTCCAAGCCCATCATACCTACTAGTACCAGTCCAAGCCGCAAAGACCTTTACAATCGGAACCTCCAAATCTCTAGCCAATTCCAACGCTTCTTTAACCATGCATAGGTTATTCTCCACCTCTTCTATAATCGGGCTTACAAAGTTTGACATCGTTTCTACGGCNCAGAGTTCTATCTGATGAGAATTAGCAAGCTCCTTGATTTTTCTCCTCCTACTACTATCCAGATCGCATGGAAGGGCNACGGGTCTTTTAGTTTCGATGGATAATCCTTCAAAGCCGAGCTCCCTAGCCTTAACTATCTGCTCCTCCAGAGATAGGGCTGGCCCTCTATACCATAAACCACAGTACGTTACAGTAAAAAGAGCCAGTTTAATCAAACAATCAAACCCCCTAGAGTTAAATACTGGTTCTTAGTATTTGTAAGTTTTGGTGTCTGCATGTGCGGTGAACGTGGAGCGTGGTTTAGAGAAGCACGATTTGGAATGTTCCTCCACTGGGGCCTCTACTCAATACTAGGCCGTGGAGAATGGGTTATGTACCTTGAGCACATACCTGTTGAAGAGTATTCAAAGCTTTCTGAGAAGTTTAAACCTACAAAATTCAACCCCGATGAATGGGTTTCCTACGCTAAGGAAGCTGGTATGCGCTACATGGTCTTAACGAGTAGACACCATGATGGCTTCAGCTTATTCGATAGCAAGGTTTCAGANTATACGGCCGCTAAAACAGCAGCAGGTAGAGATCTCGTAGCAGAATTTGTTAAAGCATGTCATAAGGCTGGTATGCGTGTAGGGCTCTACTACAGTCTTCTGGATTGGAGGTGGCCAGAATACTGGAAAGGACCTAAAAAAGACCCGGAAGGTTGGGCTAAGTTTTTAGAGTATGTTCATACTCAAGTTGAAGAGATATGTAGCAACTACGGCAGATTGGACGTTCTATGGTATGATGGAGCATGGCCATATAGCGCTGAAGACTGGAGATCGGCTGAACTCAATGCTAAAGTCCGTAAGCTTCAGCCTGAAATACTGATAAACAACCGCTCCGGGCTTCCAGAAGACTTTGACACTCCAGAGCAGCACGTAAGTTTTTCACCTCCNGGTAGACTTTGGGAGTCCTGTATGACCATGACGGAGTACTTCTGGGGCTACTGTAAGGGAGATCCTTGGAGGTCTACCAGAAGGCTCATTCAAACACTCGTAACCTGTGCAAGTGGTGAAGGCAACCTCCTGTTAAATGTAGGTCCTAAAGCTGATGGGACATTCCCGGCTAGAGCCATAAGAATACTCAAGGAGATAGGCTCTTGGATGAAGGTCAANGGTGAATCTATATACGGNTCTGAAAGATGCCCATTCAGTACGTCTGTAGGTACGTTCACAGCTAAAGGCAACAAAGTATACGTGCACGTATTTAGATGGCCGGGTAGAGAAGTATGTATAGCGGGCGTGGGCAATGATGTGAAAGATGCCTATATGCTGGCTACGGGTGACTATGTGAAGTTTTCTAAGAAGGATGGTAGAGTTTTCTTAAGAGGATTACCTGCTAAAGCCCCAGATCCATACGATACTGTCATAGTTTTAGAGCTTGACGGTAAACCTCAGGGTTTAACGTTCAGAGTTGAGCAGCGATTATAACAGATATTCTATTCTCATTTTTTTATTTTTAAAGTCTAACCTAGCTGAAACGCATTTCCCTCTCTTCAAACAGTTGGTGTTTAAAGTGTTTTCAGAAGCTCTTCTAAACTCTTCTTTAAATTTTCCAATCTTTTTCTGTAATATTCTTTCTCATCTTCAACTTTTCTAAGGGCTTCTTCTAATTCTCTTAGCTTGACTTCATAAGTCTGTTTGATATCGGATTCAAATACAAGTCTTTCAATATGAAACTCTTCAAATGATATTTCACCCTTATCCTTGTCGTAGAATGCCTTAACAGTTATCCTTACGAAGTCTCCCTTACCGAGTTTAAGTTCTTCTACGAGTTTTCCATATAGTATTTGATTAAGTTTAGCTACATCTCTAAGTATTACATCTCGAGGAGCTAAATTCTTAAAAACGGCTAATGCCACTTTCCTAAGCTTATCCGCGTATAGAGCAACTGGTATAACACCAGTTCTAAGCTCAACTTTCTCCAAAGATGATGTAGTAGACATTCAAGAAAAATTTCCGCTTACAAATATATGAATTTTACCGAAATCAGTCTATAATAGCCTCTANAATTAACCTATGAAAAGCTCTTCTCACATCATTTATTCTCTCACANGCGGGATTACTTCTAGATGGATGAATACGATTAGTCAACAATATTGCAAATAAATCCATTTTAGGATTTATCCAGATTGAGGTTCCAGTGAAACCAGTATGCCCATAGGATTCATCGGGAAAGGCCCATTCAAAAGGTTTAGCCCATCCAAGTCCAAATCTTCTGTGGTCATCTTTAACCCAAACTTTCACAGCTTCCTCAACGGTCTCTTCTTTTAAAACTCTAACAGAACCATAACATCCTCTATTAAGCATCATCTGGCTGAAAATCGCTAAATCATACGCGGTGGAAAATAAGCCNGCGTGGCCNGCCACACCTCCTAGAGCATATGCGTTTTCATCGTGAACCTCACCCACTAGCACTCTTCCCCTCCATGGACAATTCTCCGTAGCAACAGCCTTAGCTTTCAGAGAGCCTGTAGGTTTAAACGTCGTTTCATACATTTTAAGCGGCTCGAATATCTCAGAATTAGAGAGTCTATCAAGGCTCAGCCCTGAAACAGCCTCTAGTATAAAGCCCAATAGGATAAAGCCTAAATCGCTATAGACAATTCTAGAACCCGGCTCATATTCACAATCCAACTGGGTTATGGCATTTAGAAACTCGCTTTTACTCTTGCATGTTTTATAAAGCGGTAACCAGGCTGGTAATCCGGAACTATGGGTTAGAAGATGCTTTATTCTAACGTTCCTCCTCCATCCATGGCTCCACCCGTCGAAGAACTCTGATATAGGAGAGTTTAAACTCAAAAGTCCTTTTTCAACCATTTTAAGCGTTAGAGTGGCCGTACAAACGGGTTTAGTGATGGATGCTAAGTCGAAGAGCATCTCTCTAGTAATAGGTTTTTCCTCAGGTATAAGTTGAGCATAGCCTTCAGCCTCGTAAAGAACTATTATAGTCCCCCTAGCCACTAAGGCTACAAAGCCTGGGTAGACTCCATCTTTAACCCCATTCTTTAAAACCTCTAGCACCTCTAGTAGTTTTTCAGAGTTTAAACCAGCTTCCGACGGGCTTCCGAACCTTAAAAGACCACACATGAAATCGTCCTCTCTAAAAAATCTAAAAAATAGGGTTTCAACTGGGCATGCATATTATCTCTTTTACCTTCAACCCTGTAAACCTTCTAGAATACGACGGTTTAACTACAATTGCCGTGTCAGCTCCTCTATCCGTTCCAGCTATAGCGATTACACTTCTATCGACTGGTATAAGCCCCGCGTCAGCAGCCATTAAAACGACTTCAACGCAGACCTTCATACCTTGACTAAACCTATACAACGTTTGAGCTATCACTTCTCTAACCGATAGAAAACCTGTAAATGCCTCTTCAACACCGTCGCTTAAAGAATGAGTACATGTGAGCACTTTAATACCTCTCTTCTGAAGAGCCATTCGTTCATCATTTGTCATAGTCCATCCCTCCTCACTATAGCCTTCAGATATAGTTACGGCAACTACATTGAACTTCGAGGGATCAAATAATTCAGCTAGTTTAAGCGCTGTAGAACCGTGAGTTGAAGCCACTACTACATCTTTTATTCCAAGCTCTAAAGCTCTCTCGTAAGCTAGTCTAATCGTCTCCTCCGTATTCTCCGGCCCCGCTTTTTCAAAATATGTTATAACTTTCTTCATACCGATTCTACTTATAGCCTCAGACTAGAAGATAAGACTTTTCAAACTTGGAAAATCGTTAAGAGTTGAAGCCTACATAATTTTAACTATGGATCTTCATTTAAAAATCCGTGAGTATACGGCTGGGGATGAAGAAGCACTTGTTAACATTTGGAATGAGTTCTTCAGAAAAGATCCAT
>JGI24721J26819_10002714_pt1 | contig 19318 bp, 25 predicted proteins | sample YelNatPaOPGAMG01_FD_26819 | JGI IMG/M metagenome (IMG submission 26819) | reverse complement strand
GTGTATCTTGACTTTACTCCCTTTTTGTTTTAGGATAGATGGTAGAGCATCGGAGGCGCTTCTTAGGTGGTCGAAACCGAGTTGATTTACGTAGTGTTTTGGTAGGGTTGAGAGGAGAGCTGGTTTTGTCTTTTTCATCAGCCACTTCAGGTAAATTATAGATTCTAAACCGTCTATGTAGTTACCTTGTGAAAGATAGGGCTCTATGTTTCTGGTCGCTGCTAAGCGTAGTGCTTCTGAGCCGAGGCCGTCCATGCATTCTGCGAAGAAGACTATTATACTGTCCTCTATAGGTTTCGTTATGTTCCAGAGTGTGTTAAGTGCTGAGGCTAGGGTGGAAGCTGGTTTACGTGATCCCGCTGAGGCTATTATCGCTTCAGGTGGGTCGCTCAAAGCGATTTTACATAGATCTAGAAGTGTTTGAGAAATCTGCTTATGCGCTTTAACCAAATCTCCTACCGCCAGATCAACTAACACATCGTTTATAGAGATGTATTCTAAGCCTAACATCTGAAAGTGCTCGGCTTCTGAGTAAGCATAGAAACTTGCTTCGGTTTCTTCAGCTGGTCTAGGTTCGCTGCTTTGTACGCGCTTAAAAGCTTCTGCTATAAAGTTGGGTCTTAAGCTCTTGAGTAGCGTAACAGGGCCGCCTAAGAAGCCGAAGAGAGGGTTAAAGCTGACTTTTGAGATAAGAAGTTTTGTGTCATATTGTTGCACCTCTGCTTCTGACGCCTCTGATGCCGTGAAGACTTTAGTGTTCACATTTAACCCTTCGCAGACCTTCTTAACCCAAGAGTGTAGGCTTCTTTCTGCACTCACGGTGATGGAGGTTGTTTTACCAATTTCGGTGGATGTGTTGACCACAGCCTTTATGAGAGAGGCGGATGCTTCGTCTGCTTCACACGCAAAGATTAGCGTATTCCCCTTTAGCTCGAGCTCTTTTATCCTGCTCTTCACAGAGTTTTCATCTAGTGGTTTGGTGTTGGGGGTGTGGATCTTTCCTAAGTTCTCCGCCTTTATCTTCAGGGGTACTTCGACTGTGCCGTAGGGTAGCCAGATTTCAGGCATACCGTATTTGGTGCATAGAAGGAAGACTTAAAGATGCTTCTTTATGCACTATAGGATGGCTTGGCTGTGGATTCTGTTGAGCGGGAGAAGCTGGTTAGAGACTTGGGTAAGGTCTTGGTTAAGATGAATGTTATTCAGTTCGGTACCTTCAAGCTTACAAGTGGTAAACTCAGCTCCTACTATATTAACCTTAGAGTAGTCCCTAGTTTCCCTGATGTCTTCAAAGAAGTTGTCGCCTGCTACCTTTACACGTTAAAAAACAAAATAGGTTTAACTGGTTTTGATGCGGTATGTGGGATTGCTACCTCTGGGCTGACGTTTGCTGCTGCGGTCGCATACACATTATCAAAACCTTTAGTTTATGTGCGGCGTGAGAGGAAGGAGCATGGTTTGAGCAAGGTTTTGGAGGGGGTTCTTTACCCTGGGTGGAGGGTTCTGATATTAGATGATTTAGCGACTACGGGTGAATCGATTCTGACCGCTACTCGTGCTGTAAGGAGCGAAGGAGGAAGGGTAGAAGACGCGGTAGTGTTGATAGATAGGAGGGAGGGTGCTGAGAGGGCTTTGCTCAATGAGGGTGTTAAGCTACACTGCTTCACAGACATCTCTGAATTATCTGAGCTACTTTTCGACGCAGGGCTACTTGACTCCGAGCAGATTAAAGCGATAAGGGAGCAGATGAGGGCGGCGAGATGATCAGTATATCATCAAGTTCTTGCTCTCGAGCAGCGCGTGAAGGTTGTTGACTGCTCGGTAGACTTCCTCTTCCTTCTTCGCACCCGTACACACCAGCTTACCACTAGCGAACAGAAGGATCACCGTCTTGGGGTCTTGCATACGGTGGATGAGGCCTGGGAACTGCTCTGGTTCATACATGGATCTTGGGAGCTGCCTAGCCGCCTCTTCTAAGTGAACCCTGCCTCCGAGGCTGGCTGAGGCTACTATATTCTGTATCTCGATTTCGGGTTCGTTCTGTATATCTATACCCCCTTTTCTTAAGCGTTGGACTACTGTCTTAACCGCCTTTATTGCTTGCTCTTCAGATTTTGCTCCTGTGCACACCATCTTGCCTGAGCTGAATATGAGGGTGGCGGTTTTAGGCATTTTGAGTCGGAAGACCAAGCCTGGAAACTGGTCTGGGTGGTATTCAACATCTGTGAAGTTCCGTGTTATCGCATTTAGGTCTACACGCTGGTTTATAGTTGCGGATGCGACAACATTCTCTATGCTTATTATAGGTTTTGTCTGCGGCATTTACCGCCCTTTAATAAAGCGGATGGTAGTATTTAAACCGTATCCGAATCCTTTGAAGTTTACACTCCATTACTTACGCTTTAACTCCACTACAAATATCAGGACAATAAAGAAGAGTATCAGAATATAGTTTAGCGGGGGCTGAATAATCGAGGTTATTCTGCCAAGGTAGGGTAGAGTAAAGACCACCTTGCCTATATAGTGTGATTCTCGAACCACCCAACCGTCTGGAGCTGGGTTGTTGTCGCCTTTGGTATAGATGGCTACACCATATTGGTCTATAGTCATACTGTAGATTCGATGAACTATTACTCTGCCATCGCCAGCCGGGCTGTGAAAGACTATGATATCTCCGACCTGGAGGGACTTGAAGCTATCCTTATCCTTGACTACGATGATGTCACCAACATTTAGTGTTGGAATCATGCTACCAGATGAGACTACGTAGGCTGGGCTTGACGTGCCTAGCGCGAAGGTGAGACCAGCCCAGAAGATGAGGACTAGAAAGACCGTGATAGATACGTAGGCTGCTGCTCGGGCAATGGGTTTCAGCATCGTGCATTCCTAAAGTGGGTTGAAGATTGTTACACTTAAGGTTTATTTTAAATCGATAGCGATAGGGATGTGGTTTGTGGATAAAATATTTAAGAGTGAATAGGGGAGGCTGGTTAGGTATGCTTAGCACACCAAAGCTTGGTTTGGAAGAGGCAGTGGCGACCCTTGGAGATTAGTGTATTAGAGGCTGATAATAGTAAAGTTAGAGTAGTTTTGAGTGGTGTAGATAGGGTTTATGCTAATGCTGTGAGAAGGTTCGCTTTGAGCGAAGTGCCCGTTATGGCTATAGATGATGTAGTAATTCTTGAAAACACCTCCATAATGTATGATGAGGTATTAGCACATAGACTCGGGCTTATACCGATCTACACAGATCTAAGCAGATACACGTTACCAGAGGAGTGTGATTGCAAGAGCGAGTTAGGGTGCCCTAGATGCAGAGTCCTATTTGTGCTCGATGCATCGGCTACCGATAAACCCAAGACCATATACTCAGGCGACCTAGTTTCAGAGGATAAGGAGACCAAGCCAATAAGCCCAAACATACCTATAGTGAAGCTTGCCCCAGGTCAGAAGATTAAGCTTGAGGCGTATGCTAAGCTCGGAAGGGGTAAGGACCACGCTAAATGGCAGCCAGCTACCGTAGCTGTGTTGCGTGACGCTGATGAAGAGGGTAAGAAGTTTGAGCTATTCATCGAGTCTGTAGGGGCTTTACCAGCAACCGAAATACTCCTACAGGCAATAAAGATTCTTCACAAGAAGATAAGCAGTATATATGAAGATTTGAAGGTGAAAGACGATGGTGGTTAAGATTAGAAACCCTCTTTTAAAGAGCGACATAATCGCCTTGAAGAAAGCGGCTAAGAAAGGGGAGAAGAGTGGACTCTGGAAGGCGGTTGCAGAGTACCTCGAGAGAAGTAGATCGAAGAGAATAGCGGTTAACGTTGGGAAGATAGCTAAGCTTACTAAGGCTGGTGATGTGGTTATCGTGCCGGGTAAAGTTCTCGGTGGTGGCGTCATAGAGCATAAAGTGGTAGTAGGGGGCTTCTCCTTCTCTGAGAGTGCTCGCTCGAAGATAATCGCTGCTGGCGGCGAGGCTCTGCCGATAAAGAAGTTTATCGACACATACTCGAGTTATAAGGGGGTTAAGCTGATTGGAGGTTAGTCTGCAGAAGAGCAAGCAGCCCATTGTAGTGGATGGTGCTGGGCATATCGCTGGTAGACTAGCATCTATCGTAGCGAAGAAGCTGCTTGAAGGGGAGCGGGTTGTGGTCGTTAATACAGAGAAGATCCTACTTTCTGGTAGCGTAGATAGTATTCGCAGAGAGTGGGAAGCTAGGCTTGAAATAACTAGTGTAACCAATCCTAAACACACACCCGTGCACCCAAGAAGACCTGATCGAATCTTCGCTAGGATGGTTAGGGGGATGGTTCCTAGAAAGAAACCTAAGGGGAGATTGGCGCTAAAGAGGTTAAGAACGTACATAGGCGTACCAGAAGAATATAAGAATGTGGAGAAGGTGGGCTTTAAAGAAGCTATGATAACAAAGCCTGCGGCATATTATGTCAGTTTAGCCGAAGTCGCTAAACTGGTGGGTTGGAGAGGTGAGTAGGAGAGTTGTCTAAGAAGAAGCAGCAGCAACTTCTGTTAGTGTCTGGAGAAAGAAAGACCGCAAAGGCAACAGCAGCCATTAGACCAGGGATAGGTAGGGTTAGGATCAATAACTTTCCAGCTGAAATATGGATGCCTTATGTCGCCAGAGAGGTTATAATGACGCCGCTCAAAATAGCGGGGGAGCTACGCAATAAGGTCGATATCGATGTGACTGTGAAGGGTGGGGGTGTGATGGGTCAGGCTTATGCTGCGGCGATGGCTATCTCGAGAGCGCTTGTCGAATTCTTCAAATCAGATGAGCTGAAGGCGAAGATAATGGCTTTGGATGAGCATCTGCTTAAGGGCGATCCGCGTCAAACCGAGCCTAAAAAGTTCGGTGGACCAGGTCCTAGGAGAAGGAGGCAGAAATCCTATCGGTGACCACATTTAACAGAATGGGAAAAGTTTAAGAAGATGAGAAAGGGAGTTTGGGATAAATGCTCTATCCTATAAGATGCTTCACTTGCGGCGCACTTATCGGCGATAAGTTTGCTGAATTTGAGAAGAGGGTTAAGGCTGGTGAAGACGCAGCCAAGGTTCTGGATTCGCTTGGGATAAAGAGGTACTGTTGTAGGCGGATGTTACTTACCAGCGTAGATCTAAGTGACGAGATCCTCCCCTACTATGAGGCGATCTGGAAGAGGCATACCGAGTATTCGAGTGAGGGTTGAATAGATGGTTGCAGTTCCTATTAAAGAGGTCGTGGGACGCCTATGCTTCAACTCCCGCGGCCAAGAAACTGTAGAAGTCGATGTAAAGGCTGGGGATTGTTTAGGTAGAGCTATGGCTCCAGCTGGGGCCAGCGTAGGAAGGTTTGAGGCTCAGAACTTCCCTCAAGGTGGTGTTAGAGAGGCACTTAGGCGCCTAAAAGAATATTCTACCAAACTTGTAGGTTTAGATGCATCCGACCCAAAAGCACTAACATCAACCCTAAGGAGAATAGACGGCACACCAAACTATAGCAAGATAGGTGGTGCCGTAGCTTATGCTCTATCTATGGCTGCTGCTGAGGCAGCAGCTTCGCACCTTGGGAAGCCTCTCTATTCGATTATATCACCTAAAGTGGAGCCTAAACTACCATTCCCTCTAGGCAATTTCATAGGAGGGGGGAAACACGCCGGACCTGGTGCGCCCGATATACAAGAGCTGCTTGCTTGCCCTGTTGGTGCTAAGAGAATTGAAGACGCTCTAAGGGCTAACATAACAGTTCACTCAGAAGCTAGGAGACTGATCGAGAAGAAGCAGCCCCTCTTTGCTGGCGGGAAGGGTGATGAAGGCGCTTGGGCTGCGAATCTGGGTAATGAGGAGGCTCTTGAGTTGGCCGCCGAAGCTGTAGCTGCGGCGTCTGATAAACTAGGTTTCCGCATTAGGCTGGGTGTCGATTTCGCTGCTTCGTCGCTTTGGAGCGAAAAAGAGGGGGCGTATGTTTATGCTCGTGGTGGTAAGAAGCTTAGCTCGGAGGAGCAGATTCGGTTTGTTGCCGAACTTAAAGATAGATTTGACTTATTCTTTCTTGAGGACCCGTTGCACGAAGATGCGTTTGAAGACTTTTGCGAGCTGAGCAAGTCGGTTAAGGGTGCCCTTGTCGTGGGTGATGATCTTCTAGTAACAAACCCAAGCCGCTTGAAGACCGCTTTATCTAAACGCTCCTGTAACGGTGCTATTCTAAAGGTGAACCAAGCTGGTTCGCTCGGAGACGCTCTTGAGTTTGCTGAGCTGGCTGCGGCAAACAGCATCGTGCTTATAACTTCACATCGCTCAGGCGACACGGTAGATAGTCACATTTCACACGTGGCTGTGGCGACTGGCTCGAAGATGATAAAGACTGGTATAGTGGGCGGGGAGAGGATAGCCAAGCTCAACGAGCTCCTAAGGATAAATGAGCGTATATATCTTGATACAGGTTCAGAAGCGCATATGGCTTCACTCGCCTACGCTTAGGTGCTAAGATTCTTTGGGTAGAGTTGGGGAAATCTACAGGATCGTACGCGGGCTGGTTAACAGAAAGCCTAGTAGCTTCAGCTGGGTCATTAAAGACAGGCTGGCAGCAAGCGGGAGACCCACTAGCAAAAGAGAGGTAGAATGGCTGGTGAAGCAAGGCATAAGATCCATATTAACCTTGACTGAAAGTCGGCTACCAGATAGCTGGGTAGATGGAATCTGTTATAAGCACGTGCCTATGCTTGATCATAAGCCGCCTCCATTATTAAGCTTAGAGGAGGCTGTAGACTTCATACAGGAGCAGATCGAGCAGAATAAACCTATACTTGTACACTGTGCGGCTGGAAAAGGTAGAACCGGAACTGTATTAGCGGCATACTTCATAAAGTACAAAGACACACCGCTCGATGAAGCAATAAGATATATCCGAAGAATCAGACCGGGCTCCATAGAAGACCCTCAAATAGAAGCGCTAATAGCCTTCGCCAGCAAAAGGGAGAAGAAATGAGAAGTAGATCTGTTTCTAGGGAGGAGGCTGAAGAGATCTATAATAAGCTGCTAAAGAACTGGTCTAGAGATATCTTACCTAAAAGGTTCAAGGGGCTTCTTGCTTTAGAGTTAGATGACAGAAGGGCTTTGCTGATGCTAGATGATTTTAAAGTTGTTAGAGTAGGTGATAAGTTTGTCCCCTTCTTGGCTGATACTAAACGTGTGGAGGCATTCCCGTACGTGACTGTAGACATAGGTGCTGTCCGCTTCATATGTAATGGTGCGGATGTTATGCGGCCGGGTGTGAAGTCATTTCCGACCAGCTTCAAAAAAGGAGATGTTGTGGTGGTTAAAGATGAGAAGTATCATAAAGCAGTAGCGGTTGGCGAAGCGAGCGTTTCAAGCGAAGAAGCCCAACAGCTTACTAAAGGACCTATCATTATTAACATACATTATGTTGGCGATAAGATCTGGGAGATGGCGAAAGAGAAGGGCATAATCTAAAAGGAAACCAAAAGAGATAAGAAATAGGCGTAGGTTAAGAAGAATGGGGATGGAACAAGGAAAGAGTAAGTTGGAGAAACCGCAGATATACGTTAAGGCACTGCCTTTGAGAGATAGGGAAGAGGTTGATGATATAAAGAAGGATCTTTCATCAAACTTCATAGTTATCTTACGCATAACGCCTCTCGCACAGAAGAACATAGAGGAGTTGAGAAAGGCTGTAGAGGAGTTATATAATTATGCGACATCTATAGGTGGCGATATAGCCCGTCTAGGTGATGAGAGAGTCGTTGTTACCCCTCCGGGAGTGAAGATCTGGAGAGGGTTACTCTAATACACCTTGATCGCTTCTTGTATAGAAGGCGCGTAGACGGGTAGCTTAAATATTCTGGCTATAGAGGAGGCTAAGCTCTCTACCTTCTTCTTTTCACCGTGATTTACTATAACCTGTTTGAGCTTTGGTCTAAGTTTAGCTATGTACTTCATTATCTGGTTGTAGTCGCTGTGCCCGCTGAAGCCGTCTATCTTCTCAACCGCACATCGCACATCTATCACCCTTATCTTTTCACCCTCATCTGCTAAACTTATCTGCCGAGCACCATCTAAGATCCTTCGCCCTAAGGTGCCTTGTATCTGATAGGAAACAAATAGGATCTTGTTCTTCTCGGATGAGGCGATTTCGGGTAGATACTCTATAACAGGTCCTCCCTCAAGCATGCCTGAAGTGGCCATTATTATGGCTGGTCCCTCTCTAAGCGCTTCCTCTCTATTGCTTGGATGCTCTATATTCGTGAAGTATTCTGACAAGAAGGGGTTGATGCCATTTTCTATTATCTTCTCTCTTAACTCTTTTGCAAGATACTCTGGGTGTGAAACGTGTATGGCTGTGGCATCAGATAACATACCTTCAGTAAATATCGGCGCCTCTATTATCGCACCCGCGCGCATCAAATTGTCTAAAATGAGCATAATCTCCTGAGCCCTACCTACAGCTGGCGTAGGTATGAGCACCTTACCACCGTTAGAGAGGGTCTCGTTTACAGATTGAGCCAAGGTTTGCTCAGCTTCTTCTCTGCTAGGCATAATATCCTCCTTAGCACCATAAGTACTCTCCACTATGAGGGTCTCAACTCTTGGGAAGTTCCAGCTAGCACTATCTAGAAGCATGGTCTTAGCGTACTTGAAGTCGCTTGTGTAGACGATATTATGCGCACCCTCACCTATATGCAAATGTACAGTAGCAGAACCAAGGATGTGTCCAGCGTTGTTAAGCACAAGTTTAACATCAGGCGAAATATCTGTTACCACACCGTAGGGTAGGGTTATGCAGTGCTCTATAACCGCCCGAACATCCCTTAACTCATACAGAGGTCTAGAGCCAGAGATAGAAGAAACTTTAACAAAATCGTTCTGCAGAAGAACCATCAGCGGTAGAGTGGGTTCGGTGCAGTAGACCGGCCCATCATACCCATACTTAAAGAGCACAGGCAGAAAGCCTTGGTGGTCGATGTGAGCGTGGCTTATAACAACTGCGTCAAGCTCGTCAAGATCTAGATCAAGCCAATCTAGGCGAGGGTAGGCGTCTGGCGGCGTCCTAGTACCTGGGTTGATGCCGCAATCCACCAGAATCCTGCTTTCCTGGGTGGCGACGAGTATAGCTGAGCGTCCTACTTCCTGCGACGCCCCTAGTGTGTAGATCACGATCTCCGTGTTTTCAGCAAGTCTTCTTCTGAATATTCGTTCACCTACATTCCTTAGTATCTGCATTCGTTCTTCTGAAGAAGATTTGAGTGTATGATATATCCACTGCATAGTAGGAGACTGGATATGCGGCGCCTTTCTTATCCTAAGCTTCCAACCGATTTCGTCAACTAACTTATATTGATCGAAGCCCGTCTCTGGTGTAAGAGCCTTGGGGTTCTCGGCCTCCACTAGCACCTCTCCAAAAGCATCATCAAAGATTATAGCTGTGACGTTTGCTTGCTGAGGAAGCTTTGATAACAAAATGGATTTTGCTTCAGGCTCAGGTTTGCGAATCGATTTATCCGTCCTTATCACGACCCTCTTCTTTAGCGTGTTGACTATTTCTGATATGATGACGCTGTTTTCAAACAGAAATCTAGGCTTCTTTGTGTACAGCGCTATCCTCGGCCCTTCATACTCTACCCTAGTGATCTCGGCTTCGGGTGGGATGTTTTGGAAGACTGTATGTATCAGCGTGTTCTGGGTAGTATTGAGACGCTGGCCCAAATCGATCTTCTACCGAAGATAAAGCTCATAGTACTTTCGTTTTTCTTGCTCACTCAGTTCTCGAAAGCCGTTCTTTGTTATGACCGCTATGTCAACACCGTCTCCTGTCCCAGCATTCCTCTTTATAGCCGCGATAACTGCCTTTGCCGCAACATCTATAGCCTCGTCAACAGTTAGGTCTTCGCGGTATTCGCTCTCCAAAACACCGTAAGCTACCGGCGAGCCGCTTCCGGTTGATACAAATTTTGCTTCAGTTAAAGAGCCAAGGAGATCTATGTTATAGACACTAGGGCCATCTTGATCAAAACCCCCAACCAATACATCGGCGATATAGGGGAAGAGTCTAGCCGAAAAGAAGATGTTTGAAGCTAGCCTAGCTGCTGCTTTAACAGGTATAGGCACCCTCTTATCGATCTTATATAGGTTAGAATAGTATCTTATCGTGTCAACCACGTTTTGCGCATCTGCGACTGCACCAGCTATCGTCATGGCTAGGTGGTCATCAATCTTCTGAATCTTCTTTACGTGCTTATGCGCTATGAAGTAGCCTCCTGCTATTGCTCTGGTGTCTGTAGCCAAGACTGTAGCCTCTCTACATACCACTCCTACAGTGGTTGTGCCGTGCACACCTCTTAGGCCACTAAATCTTCTATCATCTGTCGACAACTTAATTATATCACCCACGCGCCGTAAGGAAGACTGAATCTTCTTTAGCGCTCACCTTAGCTGGGTAAAAACATTTAGATAAATCTTCCGTTCTAAAAAGAGAAGAATGGTCTACTTTAGGGGCACATAGAGGCTTGATCTGGAAGCGCCTATACCGGGTGTGCCGTGCACAACCTTCTTGTTGGTTATTACGAATTCGCCTAAGTAGTGCCCAATCATCTCAGGTTTGATCGTGAGTGGCACAAACTCTTTCCCGTTATGCACGTGTATAGTTAACCCCACCATATAGGGTAGTATAGGCATATCTCTAGCGTGTGTCTTTATCGGTTTATTCAGCTTACCATCCCGAGCAGCCCTGACTTCTTCAAGCAGCTTACGCTTCTCATCAGATATTCCTCTATTAAGTGAGCGTCTCTGCCTAGAGGGTAGAAGCATAAGGAGGCTTTCAAAAGACATGTTCTGAAGCTGCTCTAAGGTGTAACCTCTATACTTGAACTCTTTTGGCAACCTACTTCACCTCAACAACTCTTGTAATCTTCTTACGCCCAGTCTTTCTAGGTGCGATGTGACCTACTTTTCTGCCTGGTGGCGCGTTTCTAGGAGTTGAAGTTGACTTGCCTGGATGCTGGTGCCTACCTCCTCCGAAGGGATGGTAGACTACCGCCATCGCTACACCTCTTACTCTAGGATAGGCTTTGCCTTTGGCTTTATGTTTCCAGTAGCTTCTTCCGGCTTTGAGTAGTGGTTTCTCTAACCTTCCTTCGCCTGCTACGCTACCTATCATAGCTCTGCACTTGTTTAAGAGGGTTATCGTTTTGCCCGAAGGCATGCGAATTATAGATTTGTCACCGCTTTGAGAGAAGAGTATGGCTGAGGTACCCCCTGTCTTAACCAACCTNCCACCATCCCCAGGCTCAAGCTCTATGTTGCAGATCGTGGTTCCTTCAGGTATGTTNGCTAGAGGAAGAATGTTACCAACGGTAGGCTTGGCTGTAGCGCCNATCTCTATGATCTGACCTTTACTCATGCCGTGGGCTGCGACGGTATAGAATACCTCGCCATCCTCTAACTCTATCCGTGCTAGTGGTGCGCTTCTTCCCCTTTCGTGTAAAATCTCTGCAACGTAGCCTTTAATGGTTTCTGCCTTGATCGGTGGGTATCTGGCTGGAGCTACTTTACCCTTCTTCGGCGCTCTCCACTGTAATCCTCCTTTACCCCTTCTTTGAGGTATTATCCTCTTACCCAACCTTCTACACCAACCCTAGCTTGGCAGCTAGATCCGCGGCTGAACTCTCTTTTGCTAGTTTAACATACGCCTTCTTGCCTTTAACAGTATTCAGCACGTTCACATTTTCCACCTTCACCGAATACAGCGCCTCAACAGCCTTCTTAATCTTACTCTTATCAGCATTTCTATCCACAATGAACACAAGTTTATTCTCCTTCTCAATAAGATCAAACGTCTTCTCTGTAACATAGGGATATAAGATAATCTTCATAGCATCTTCAGGCCGCAACCTTCTTACACACCTCCAAAACACCTTTAGGCAAAGATTGAAGCGCAGCCCTAGACCAAACAACCAACCTACCAGCGTGACCACCTGGCGCAAGATGTAGTACTGAAAGATCTTTAGCCACTACACATTCAGCACCAGGAAGATTTTCAACAGCTTTCTCCAGCCCCTTCGTCTCAGCGACAACAAACAGAGGTCCCTTCGGAATACGCTTTGTTCGGCCACGCATTCGTGGTTTACCCGACCTGGTTTTAATGCCCTCTTGTGATCTACCAACGTCATCCATAAGACCTAACACTTCAAGCACTGGGAGTAGATCTTTAACCTTACTTATCGACTCTATCTCCTCGCTTACGATCAACGGTAGAGTAGGGATCTTATCCACTTTGTGACCTCTTGCTGCAACAACATCTTTCAAGGCTGTTGCTGCTATAGCAGAGGCTGTGGCTAGCCGCCGCTCTTTCTTGTTTATGGCCTTCCAGATGATCTTCTCAGCCTTAGGAGGGTGGGCTTGCCTACCTTTAACTACACTAGCCACGCCAGCCGCTTGACCAGCTCTAGGACCGCCTCCCTTCACACGGGCTAGCCTTGCGATACCTAATCCAACACCACGTGATTCTGCGGTCGTCCTTTTACCAGCCAGAGGATCGCGCCCCTGAGGCTGTAAGTGGTGTGTGAACAGAGCCCAGAAGACTCTTTGGATCACGTCTGGTCTGAAAGGGGTTTCAAAAACTTCTGGGAGCTCTATTTTGTCGATGACTGAACCATCTAACCCGTACACGTTGGCTTCAACCAACTACATTTCACCCTTTACCAATAGGTATGCTGGCTTCCAGTATCTTAGGAGGTTGAACCTTGAGGTTCTTGGGCCTTACAGCAAACCTTAGTCTGACGAGCCTCTTGACTGGTCCAGACACAGATCCTTTTAGCACGATGTAGTCGCAGTTCACTACACCGTATTTGTGGAAGCCGCCTTTCGGTGTAATCGGAGTTTCAGACGGGTTAGCCACCAGAAGTATCCTCTTGTTGTACTCGATTCTCTTATGGAAGCCGTGTTGACCCGCTCTTGGTACTGTGTACATTATCGTAGCTGGGTGCCACGGGTTAAGCGCACCAACAGCCCTAACACTCTTTCTGGACTTATGCTGCTTACGTTTAATGCCGAATCTTGTAACAGGGCCTTCAAATCCCTTACCTTTCGTTATGGCGGCTACATCAACATACATGCCCGGCTTAAACACTTCACTAACTCTGATCTGCTTTCCTAAAACGGATTTGAGGTATTCGAAACGCTCTTTTATGGTTCCTCCGCCAACCGTAATTTCAAAGAGGAAGGGCTTCTTTTGCGATAAACCGGCATCACGTGGCCTCGTGTAGACCAAAGCAGTAAATTTTACAATCGAGTCTAGGTTCTTTTCTATCTTAGATATGGGCTCATTCGGGTCCTTTACCTGCATCTTTACGAGCCGCTCTATATCTTTAGGCTGAGCCTTAGCGTACACGTCGCAAAAAGCTTGCAGCGCACCGTTTACGCGTGTGTATGCTCTGAATCCATAAACAGTCATAGGAGGGGTAGCTATTATTGTAGAGGCGTTAAAGAGTGGCTTACCGAAGTTAGGCGTCTTTTCTCTATCATCTATTGTTATGATATGCATACAACCAACCTTATAGCCTGCGAATCCGAGAATGGTTGGCTTTTGAACTTGGGGTGTCTCAAATGATTCAAGAGCGGGGACAATACGCCTAGCTCTCGCTCTAGGTCTGTAGGCTAAAGACCCTCTCCGCGGCGCATTGCGCTTCCTGTGACCCAACCTTCACCAGTCCAAGGTTGGAGGTTCATGCCACGCTTTTTAAACCTTTACTACATCTATAGATTAGATGGTTTAGAAGCGGCTATGTAAGGAAGGGCGTGGTGAATAAGTCAAATACATTTTACGAATCCTTTAAGGAAGAGTAGAGTGGTTCTTGGAGTAACTCTAAAACAATAAATATATGGTGTTGTGGAAGTAGGGATGGTAGAGTGAAAAGATAATGGTAGTGGTAGGTTGGGAGTGGATCGTCATAATAGCTATCGTAGCGATATTACTGATCTGGGGTCCGGGGCAGATACCCAAATTAGCCAGAGCATTAGGTCAAGCGAAGAAGGAGCTTAAGCAAGCAGGCGAAGAAGGGGAGGAGAAAGAGGGTGTGAAGAAAGAGGAGGCGAAGGTAGAAGTAGATCCCTTGATCGTCACTGCCATAAAGATGGGCATCGATGTTACAGGGAAAACAAAGGAACAGATTTCACAAGAAATAATAGCTAGAAGCAAAGCGAAGCAATCTTAACCCTACAAATTTACAGCTGCCAAAGACTCTTGGCATTTTATACCTCTAATCCTAGCTATTTGGGATATTTCCACTCACCAGCTAGCTCTGGATGAAGTTTAGATGAATCTACCTGGGTTATCTTCTTGCTGAGGCTGATAAACATCAGAGCTAATCTACATATCTGCGGAAAAAGTGTATAAATATTGGGATTGCCGGTTTTATGCGATGCAGCTTCAAATAGAGGGGTTACTCAACGAAGCGCCGCTGCTTCTTATAAACCTATCCTACTCTCTACTTAGGCAGTTCGCAGCCCTAATCCTATCTTACCTCTTCGCCATCCCCTACGGTATCGTAGCTGCTAGAAGTAGAAGGGCTGAGTCGGTTATGCTGCCTATTCTCGATATACTCCAATCTGTGCCTATCTTGGGGTTCTTTCCGGTAGCGGTGCTATTCTTCATCGCGGTCTTCGGGGGCTCTAGAATTGGTGTTGAGTTAGCAGCCGTCTTCTTAATCTTCACGAGTCAAGCTTGGAACCTAGCTTTCTCAACTTACGAGTCTGTTTCAGCGATACCTAGCGAGCTCCTTGAAGCATCAGGAGCCTTCAGATTAGGGAGAGCGGGGAGGTTAATGAAGCTCTACCTACCTAGCTGCGTGCCTAAACTGGTGTATAACGGGATGATGTCTTGGGCTGGTGGCTGGTACTTTCTGGTAGCGGCGGAGATAATTACAATTGGCTCGGAGGAGTATAAAGTGCCTGGGATAGGTAGCTATATCGCTGAAGCGACCTACTCCGGTAATCTGAGCCACGCTCTCCTCGGGTTAGGTGCGCTCATCTTTTCGGTTGTAATTGTAGATCTTCTGCTATGGGCTCCGTTAAGGGATTATGCTGAACGCTTTAGATACGAAGCCTTCGCGGCTCAAGAAATAGGACAACCTAAACTTTATCAGAGGAGCTTAAAATGGCTTGAAAAGTATCTGAAAAGACCCACTCTACCTACGGTTAGGCTGCGAGGCTTAGAGAAGACCAAAGAGATCATATCAGTCGTTTATACACCTCTACCTAAAGTGAGGACGCATCNAAAATTCATCTCCACTCTTTTGATTATTTTAGTCGCTGCGTCACTTACCATTATTTTGCTATATCAACATGAGAGGATTATTGAGGGCGTTAATGAGTTTATGGGGTCGCTTAAGGAACCTCAATTTTTGAGGGAGCTGAGCTTGCTACCTCAGGCGCTCTTCACATCTTTAGCTAGGTTAGGTTTGGCTTATGTGGCGAGCTTGGCGTGGACTCTACCTTTGGCTGCTTGGCTGGCTTGGCGAGCGCGTGCTGCTGCATTTGGACTACTAGATGTTTTAGCCTCTATACCTGCCACTGCGCTCTTCCCTCTAATAATAAATTTAACAATACATCTGCCTTACGGTCTATTTTTAACCTCGATAATTTTAACGATGACCGGGATGCAATGGTACATCTTATTTAACTTAATTGGCGGTTTCAGAAGCATACCTTCTGATATCGTTGAAGCAGCTCGCTCCTTTGGTTTAAGAGGGTTAAGCCTATGGAGGATGGTTATGTTGCCAGGCGTAATGCCAGCACTTATTACAGGCAGCATAACAGGTTGGGGTGGTGGTTGGAACGCTCTTATCGTCTCAGAGTACATAAACTACGGTGGTGAAACATATGCGGTTTTAGGATTAGGCTCTATGCTGGATAGGGCTGCGTATGAGCTCGGTAACCTGACCCTACTTCTAATCATCCTTGTTACTATGACTTCTACTATTGTGCTTATGAATAGAGTGATCTGGAGGAGAGCTTACCACTATGTGCTAGATCGATATAGGTTCGAGTAGAGGAGAAGATGGATGCCGCTCCTAGAGTTAAAAAACGTAACAAAATCTTTTGCATCTAAGTCCGCAAGACCATTTGTAGTTTTAGAGCATATCACGATGGCTGTGGATAAAGGGGATTTTGTCTGCATAGTTGGTCCTTCTGGCTGCGGAAAGTCGACACTCCTTAGAATAATTTGTGGTCTTATACCCCCTACTGATGGGAAAGTCCTCTACAAAGGGGTTGAGGTTAAAGGTGTTTGCGACGAGATGGCTATGGTTTTCCAAAGCTTCGCCCTATTCCCGTGGCTCACAGTCTTGGAGAACGTTGAGATAGGTCTCTATTCGAAGAAGATGCCTCAAGAAGAAAAGAAGAGGAGAGCTCTGAAGATGATTGAGATGATAGGGTTGAAGGGGTTCGAGGAGGCGTATCCTAGAGAGCTCTCTGGCGGTATGAAGCAGAGGGTTGGTTTAGCGAGGGCGCTCGTCTCTGAGCCCACCGTTTTACTTATGGATGAACCGTTTTCTTCACTTGACCCTTTGACAGCAACCCACCTCAGGGAAGAGCTTGTCGATTTTTGGCTAAACCCTAATTTGGCGCCTGACACAGTAATAATGGTTACTCACAGTGTAGAGGAAGCGGTCTACCTTGCTAATAGAGTAATCGTCTTGAGCCACAGACCAGGAACCATAATTAAGGAGGTACCTGTAGACCTTCCTAGACCACGTGATCCGAGGAGTGATAAACTATATGCGCTCGTTGATCAGATTACATCTTTAATAGCCTGAGTAACATATTTATGCTCAGCAGAAGATAAGGGGTTGAAGGTAAAAGATTGGAGCCTATACCGAGAACCCACCTCAGCATCGTGGCTGGGCTTCTTGAGATATTGGAGGATTACCAAGGTAAGGTGGATGCTGCGAAGATTGCAGACGAGCTTATGTTGGAGCTAGATGATATACTTCCAGCCATAGAGGCTGCGGAGATGCTTGGCTTCATCAAAGTCGACTCAGGTGACCTCATACTTACCGACAAGGGTAAAGAGTACCTAGCGGGCAACTCGACGCAGCGTAAGAAGATTCTAAATCAAACGCTCTCAAGAACCAGCTTGTTTAAGTGGCTAATTGAGCAGCTCAAGAACAGAGGTGACGCGATGAGTAAAGAGGAGTTGATCGCATTGTTAGAAGAGGAGATGCCAGATGTAGATGCCGCCAAGCTGGTTAAGTGGATTATAGAGTGGGGGAGGCACGCCCTTATTCTGAGGTATGATAGCAATTCTCAAACGATTAGGCTTGGGGACCTTGCATAGAGGTAAAATTAAATATTGTCTGAGGTATAGCTAGTGGATCGAGATTGTTACAGCAATCAGCATCTAGGGTTCAAGAAGCCATATCCACTCTAGAAAAGTTAGAGAAAGAATTGGATGAAGTAGAGAAGTGGGTGGCTGAAGCGAAGCGTGCCTTAGTAAGTTTGGCTGCCGCAGAAGGGGAGAGAGCTATGACTGAAGCCTTAAACGAAGCAAACGCGTTAGTGCAGGAGAAGCTGGAGAAAGCGAGGGTTGAGGCTGAAAAGGAAGCGGAAGAGATCCTCCAAAAATCTAAAACTGAGCTNATTGAATTGAAAGCTAAGATAGATAGGTCCATNGAGAAGGCGGTCGATTTGGCTGTAAAAGCCATTATCGGTGAAAAGAAGCTTTGAAGGTTAGAGGCGAGCTTGCCGACGAAACCTATCTAATGGCGAAGTGCTTCGCAGAAAAAGGCATACTTTTGCAGAAAGCGATGGTTGAAACCTTAGCAGAGTCTAGAGGGCTCGAGGATCTAGTCGGCAGGCTTAAAGGGACACCGTATAATGAAGTAGTTTCCAAACTTACCAGACCTTATACCTCAGATAAGCTGGAGATGGCTTTCAGAGAGCATCTAGCATTGACACACTACTCACTTATCAAAGTGTCGCCCAGACCATCCTTCTTAACAGCCTACTATATCAAGCATCTTATCTGGAACCTTAAGACAATAGCGAAGGGGAAGGCTCTTGGTCTGAGCTATGATGAAATAGCTTCAAAGGTTAACCTTTATGCTGAGGAACTGGTCGCCAGAAGGGACCTAATCGTCAGAGCGCTTTCAGCACCAGATTTAGCTGGATTGGTGCAATCTTTGGCTAAGACTGAGTTCTCTGGTGAAATCCTTAAAGCCGCTGAGCTCTATCGTGAAAAGGGTGATCTAAGGATCTTTGACACCTACCTAGACAAAGCCTTCTACTCACTTCTCCTCAACGAATACAACAGATTGACGAGAAGAAGCATATATTTGAAACGCCGTCCTGTAAGGGAGCAGGTGAACGTAAGACCCTTCATATCAATAGATATAGATGGATACAACATTTTGAGCATATTGAGAGCCAAGATCTGGGAACTTACCACACCACAAACAAGAGAACTCGTAGTTGACGCGGCATTCAACATACCTCAAAAGAAGATTCAAGCCATGATAGGAGCACCCAATCTTAACGAAGCCCTAAAGAAGGTCGCTGAAACACCCTACGGCAAACTCATACCAACAGGTGTAGTTGGGGAAGAGGCGGTGCGGAGGCTTGAATCTGAATTGGAGATCTACAGCTATAAGCAGGCTGTGAAGACCTTTCCTTGGCAGATCTCAGGTCTAGGCGTGGCGTTGGCTCTGGTTAAGCTGAAGGAGGCTGAAGTGAGAAACCTCTCCGCCCTAGCTTTCGGTGTGGAGCAAGGGCTTTCAGCGAAAGAGATTATGTCGAAGATGATCCTTCTATCTTAGATTCCCACTTTATCTTGACGTATGTGGTTTCTGGTGCTATCTTAGCGAAGAGTTGACCTGTGCCTTCGTAGAACTTTGTAAACCACTCGTATAGGTGAAGCCTTATGTCCTGAATGTAGACGATCAACCCCTCCAAAGTCATAACACCTAAATTACCTATAATCCAGATCGGCAGCCCTACCAAGCCGCTGCTTAAAGTCATAGTTACCGCGAACATTAGGGCGGCGTGAACTAGAAGGAGTATGCCGAGTCGAGCGTAGCTTATAGTGTTGGCTAGGAACTCAACCAACCTAAGTAGGAATTCAACTATGCCAAAGATAATACCCATGAAGGGGCTTTCTTTTTCACCGTGACCTTTTGCTAAAATGCTCTCTAGTGGTTTGCCGATGACTATCCAAGCAGCAGCCGCCAAGCAGACCGGCAGCGTTATTGTTGAAAGTGAGCTAGCTGTTACAGTTGAGCCTAGTAGATCTGATATGATCGGAACTGGTTTGCTGCT
>JGI24721J26819_10002706_pt1 | contig 19348 bp, 20 predicted proteins | sample YelNatPaOPGAMG01_FD_26819 | JGI IMG/M metagenome (IMG submission 26819) | reverse complement strand
CCAAAATCTTGAAGCACTCGCCAATAACACGGAAAACTTCATCCCAGGACCCTTCGAGAATAGTACCCATCGGTGTCAGGCGATAATTTAGCCCGCTTTTGTCGATATGGTCAATAATCTGCGAAACATATTGGCTAACGCTTTCCCCTTTGTCGGTAGGAAACATTGCAAACTCAACCAGTACCATTTCCCCTCCAATTTTTATTTAAAAGCCTTAAAATATTCATAAGCAAAATTAAAAAAATTGATGCAAAAAGCCTCCGAAACCTGTCGGTAAGGGAAATACCCAAAAATTCTTTTGTTAAAATTTTCTCCAAATAAAAGCGATAGTTGAAAAACCTCTCTTTTATGTTTTTCACAATTTGGCTTATAAAGCAAGATTGCCAAAATTTCACAAAAATTGTAATTTTGGCATAGATTTTTAAAAAATTCTAATTTATCCTTGACAAAATTGCAAAACAACTGAAATTTTGACATACAAAAATCGTTTGGCACACTTTTTCTTTTATTTAAAGTGCATTTGATTTTGAATGTATGTTAAACAAAGAAAGGAGGTAGCTATGGCAATCATCAGATTTGATCCTTTCCGAAGCTTTGAAAGCCTTGCTCGAAGAATGAGCGAAATGTTCGAAGATTTCGAAAAAGGAATTACGGTTACTCCGAGCGACTTCTCCCCGCGAGTCGATATCTCCGAAGACGAAAAACACCTTTACGTAACCGTCGAGATTCCCGGCGTTAACAAGGAAGACGTGAAGGTTACAATTAATGACGACAACATCCTTGTTATCAAAGGTGAGAAGAAGCGTGAGTTCAAGACCGAAGACAAAGAGCGAAATTTTATACGTGTCGAGCGAAGCTACGGCTCATTCCAAAGGTCGTTTATGTTGCCCGACAATGTTAAGAAAGACAACGTCTCGGCTAAATTTGAGAATGGCGTATTAACAATTACTTTGGAAAAAATCGAGCCTGAACCACCGAAACAAATCGAAATACCAATTAGCTAAAAATTTCCTGCCCCCTTCGGGCAGGAACCTTTTATTTTTATTAACAAAATCTGGAGGATAAAATGAAAATGCGAAGATTTAATCCAATGTGGGAAATGGAAAATATGTTACGAAACATCTCGAATCTTATAGATTCGACAATAGAAAAAGATGTCGATATTTCGGCAGAATTCACTCCGATTGTCGATATTTGGGAAGATGATGTCAATGTTTATTTCGAGTTCGAGCTTCCCGGAGTCAAGAAGGAAGACATTAAGATAACAATCAACGACGACAAGGTATTGATAGTAAGCGGAGAGAAGAGGATTGACCCAAATATCGACAACAAGACTTGCTGCCGAAGCGAACGAATTTATGGACACTTCCACCGTGCGTTCCAATTACCCGATGACTTGAACACAAACAAAGTTAAAGCACAATTCGAAAATGGCGTTCTAACAATAAGCATTGCAAAATCCGAAGTTAAAACACCAAAAGAACGACTTGTTGAAGTTAAATAATAAAGTAATATATTGAAAACAATAGCGTCTATTAAAAATTATAAAGATAGCAGAAGTGTGCGGAACACTTTTGCTATCGTTTTTGAAAAAGAAAATTATGTTTCATAAATAAGGGGAAAGATATGGGAAAAATTATCGGAATTGACCTTGGTACAACAAACTCTGTTGTAGCAGTGATGGAAGGCAGCACTCCTGTTGTTATAGCCAACAGCGAGGGCAGCCGAACAACACCATCGGTGGTAGCATTTACAAAAACTGGCGAAAGATTGGTAGGACAAGCTGCAAAGCGTCAAGCAATCACTAACCCTACCAATACGGTCTACTCGATTAAAAGATTTATGGGCAGACGCCCCGAAGAAGTTCAAGAAGAAATGAAGATGGTTCCATATAAAGTGGTTCCATCGCCGGACGGCAACTCTGTGCGAGTGGATATTAACGGTCGACTCTACTCGCCGCCAGAAATTTCGGCAATGATTTTGCAAAAGATGAAGCAAACTGCCGAAGATTATCTTGGTCAAAAAGTTACCGACGCCGTTATCACTGTCCCTGCATATTTTAACGACGCACAGCGTCAGGCAACAAAAGATGCAGGAGAAATTGCAGGATTGAATGTCCGCCGAATTATCAACGAGCCGACCGCAGCCGCTTTGGCTTATGGTTTGGACAAGAAAGGACGAAACCTTACTGTTGCCGTTTACGACCTTGGCGGTGGAACATTCGACATCTCCATTCTGGAAATTGGCGAAGGCGTATTCGAGGTAAAATCTACAAATGGCGACACGCACCTCGGTGGCGATAACTTCGACCAACGCCTGATTGACTATATTGCCGACGAATTCCTGAAACAAGAAGGCGTCGACTTACGCAAAGACCCAATGGCTTTGCAAAGGTTGCGCGAGGCAGCCGAAAAAGCCAAGTGCGAACTCTCGCAATTGCTTCAAACAGAAATAAATCTGCCATTTATTACAGCAACTGCCGACGGACCAAAGCATTTGAATATGACAATCACTCGTGCCAAGTTCGAAAGCCTATGTATGGATTTATTCGAAAAGACCCTTGGTCCAGTTGAACAAGCCTTAAAGGACGCCAAGATTGTGCCAGCACAAATCGACGAAGTTATCCTTGTTGGCGGTTCAACTCGTATTCCCAAGATACAAGAATTAGTTAGGAACTTCTTTGGTCGCGAGCCATCGAAAGGCGTTAACCCCGACGANGTTGTTGCTGTTGGCGCTGCNATTCAAGGCGCAGTGCTCGCTGGTGAAGTCCAAGATGTTCTGCTGCTCGACGTCACTCCGTTGAGCCTTGGGGTCGAAACTCTTGGTGGTGTTATGACTGTGATGATTCCCGCAAATACTACGATACCGACGCGTAAGACGGAAATCTTTTCGACTGCAACGGATAATCAGACCTCGGTTGAAATACACGTTTTGCAAGGCGAGCGACCATTAGCACGCGACAATCGCTCGCTCGGTAGGTTCCATTTAGACGGGATTCCTCCAGCACCTCGTGGAGTTCCGCAAATCGAGGTAACATTTGATATCGACGCAAATGGAATTCTCCACGTTTCCGCAAAGGATAAAGCCACAGGTAAAGAACAAAACATCAGAATTGAAGCTTCGAGTGGTTTAAGCAAGGAGGAAGTCGAGCGAATGAAACGCGAAGCCCAGTTGCACGCCGAAGAAGACCGACGCCGCCGAGAAGAAATCGACTTGAAGAACCAAGCCGACAACTTGATTTACTCGACCGACAAACAACTTAAAGAACTTGGCGATAGATTATCTCCCGAACACAAGGCCAAAATTGAAAATGCACGAAATCGACTTGATAAGGCTGTTAAAGAGAACAACACAGCCGAGATTCGCGCTGCTATTGATGCTTTAAATCAAGCTTGGAGCGAAGCTTCGACCAGAATGTATCAACAAGCTGGCGCAACCTCGCAAGCTTCGACTGGAACTTCCGGCTCGGACGGAAAATCCTCGGACCAAGGCAAATCGAACGTCGAAGAAGCCGATTTTACCGTGGTAGATGACAAATAAGTAATCACAAAATGCTTAAAATAAAGAAGGGGCGAAAATTCGCCCCTTTTTTCATTTCCCTTCTATTATTTCATTATTATCGCTTCAAATTATTAGTTTCAGCAAGTATTGTGTCGGTAATTGTAATTGTTCGTGCAGCTGCTTCGAATGCCCTCTGTGTTGTAATCATATCAGTAAACTGCTCAGCAAGGTCAACATTAGATTGTTCAAGTGCACCAGAATAAATCCTTGTCGAAGAGAAAGTTTCGTTTGCAGTTCCGAAGATTGGAATACCACTATCGGGGGACACAGAGAAGAAATTATTGCCTTCGCGAACCAATGCAGCTGGATTTGCAAAACGTGCGATTGCAACTTGCCCAAGCAATTCTGTTTTGCCATTTGTGAAGGAGCCCCAAATTTTGCCGGTGTCATCCACCGAAAGGTCGGCTAACTCACCCGAAGTGTAACCATCCTGATAAGAAAAGCTAACAGTGCTTGTTCCTGCAAATTGAGTAATACCTTGCAAAAGATTGGCGGTAGGGGCAAGTTCAACATTAATGTTTTTTGGAGTTGTTGCATCGAATACATTCTGCCCCAGTGCAGTGTTTAAATCCGATGCATTAATGGTCAAACTTGTAGGTGTGTTAATCGTGCCGTCGGGGTTGAATGTAATGGTAGTTGTTCCCAAAGTCAGCGCATTCCCATCGATAGTAGCCGAAAGAGACCATTCGTTTGGATTGGAAGTTTTGGTAAAAGTAAAGCTAAGCACGTGCGAAGTTCCATTGTTATCGTAAATTGTTATACTTGTAACGGCGGTACCATTTGTTGCAGTGTTTGCGTCAAGATTGCCAACTAATCGGATATTCTGGGTTTGGTTTGGGGGCGAAATAGTTGTTGTCGGAATTTGNAAATTGGAAATTGTCTTATTTAACGAACTAATCCCGTTGGCATCCCGAATAATAAAACCATTAGCATTTCTGACAACACTGTAGCCTTGCAATATGGCGCCGGTTGTTGGGTCAATCAAATTTCCTTCGCTATCGCGGATTATTGGTGCAGAACGGGAGAAATACTGTTTGCCATAAAGTTGATAAACAAAGAAACCATCGCCTTGAATTGCCATATCGAGCGGTCGACCAGTGTTTTCAATTACACCCTGCGAAAGGTCGGCTACAACAGAGCCAACCCTAACACCAAGTCCAAATTGCAATGGATTCAAACCACCATTTTGCCCTGTTGTGACATTTGGAGCTCTCCCACGATTATATACCTGATTAAACTGTTCTACAAAATTCACACGAGAGCCCTTAAAGCCGTAGGTATTGATATTTGCGACGTTATTTGCAATAACGTCGAACCTTCGCTGATGGCTTCGCAATGAACTTGTTCCGATTGAAAGTGCTCTTGAGATTGACATAATACCTCCCTTTTTTGTTGATAAATATGGTTAAAAAATTCTTGTTTTTAACTCCTCGGTCGTTCGGAGTATCTGGGGAGCCTCCTGCCATCGGGCGAGGTCCAGCTCCGTTACGATTCGAAAATCACACTGTCAATGTTCGTAATTACACGCTCCTCGAGATTGTTGTTCGAAAATACCGTTATAACTGTGCGATTCGGAATTGAAACCAAAAACGACTTGTCCGAAAAAACGACAAGGCTTTCGCGACCGCCTTTTGCTTCGACAGTTTGAATTGCATTATGCAATTTTGCAATGTCGGCATCGGTAAGTGAAATTTCACGGCTTGTTAGCCTTGCTTTTGCATGGGCAGAGAATTTTAAGTTGTTGACCTCTGCTTCGAAAATTTTCTGGAAATCACTTTTGCCAAAAGCGGGATTTGTCGGTGCAGGGACTTTCGTTTGGCGAAGTGCATCGACCCCACCAATTGGTAAAAAAGGCAAATTCACCCCATCGACTTCCATTTCCTTTCTACACTTTTGTTTTGACAGAAATCAAATTCTTCAAAGGAATTTCAATATTATCAATCACCAACACAGTCCCATCGGTTTTAAAACGAATCGCCTCGATTTTNCCAGTGGCGTATGTCGAAACATTAAATGTGCTTCCGTTTGGATTTGTTACAACAATCTGGGCATAATACTCTCCTGCAGGAACTTTGTTGCCCGAATTATCCGTGCCATCCCAAGATATAGAATGTTCGCCCTGTTCGAGGCTTCTGGAATCGAGGGGGAATCTACGAACTTCACGCCCNCTCGCATCTTTGATGATTACTTCCCCCTTTTGAGCAGTAGAATCGAGCGAGTAGCCAATTGTTGGGGTGTTGTCGCCGTTAAAATACATCTTGTTAGAGTATGCGGTGGCGTAATCGCCAAGCACGGTGCCCATAACTGTTCCTTCCAAAGTTTGTTTCAACTCCTGAAAAATTGAATTTTGATTTTCCAGAATTGTTCGAATATTAGTNAATTGCTCGAGTTGGGAAAACTGGGCAAGTTGCGTTGCAAATTCCATATTGTCGATAGGTTTCATCGGATTTTGTGATTTCAACTGTATAGTCAACAATTTCAAAAAATCATCCTTGCCCATCGAGGTTTCCTTTTTTGTGGTAATTCCAATTGTATTACCACTGGCGTTCGCTTGATTGATGCTGGAAATCATTTTCCCTCCATATATTTTCGAAATAATTTTCATTCTTTGTCCTTAAATTGGCAAAGGAGCGAAGGAATTGTCGACGGAGATTTTCCTCCTCGTTTCGTCCTTCATTTCGGTAATTGGCAAATCCCGAAAGCAAATTCCCTTNGCTATGATTAACAAACTCAAAATTTTGTTTGTCGAATCCAAGCGAAGCAAGTTTATCCTTTAATGTCCCAATTTGGCTTTCAAGAATTTGCTGTGCTTCTTTTGTTTCGGTCTTAAACATAACTTTAACTTCGTTATTCACCACTGTTATATCAACAATTACCATACCAAGACTTTTTGGGCTCAATGTAATCTCTGCTCTCGCTGGGAATTGGTTAATTGATTCAACAAATGAAGATATTTTCTGTGGCAACTCGGAAATCCTTGCTATATGAATATTTGCACTGGGTTTAAGTGTTTCCTTTGTTAACTCACTTTCAAATTTAACTTGCGAATTCAGTTGGTTCAATGTTGAAACCTTGCTCGGCTCGGGTTCGGTAGTTTTATCAAAATTACTTATGTAATTTGTTGATTTTTCAACAGGTTTCTGTTCAGTTTTATCCCTTTGTTCAAATTTATGTTGATTATCCGAAAAATTATTAATTTGATTTTTATCTGCATCCTGATTTAGTTGCTCATTTTTAAAATAATTTTGGTCTATTAAATTCAACTTTTGGTTCGGTCTTTCACTTTTTTCCAAAGATTCAGAAGTTTCATTATCTATGATGGATTGAAAAACGCTTGGAATGTTTTGATTTATTTCTTTCCCCTTTTCTATTTTAACCACTGGCTTGGAAAAATCAATATCTCGTGGTGAATTTAAAACAAAGGTGTTGAGCATATCCGAAAATGAGCTATTTGTTTCAGTTTTCGAATTAAAGGAATTAAACATCTTAAGAAAAACCTTATCCGATGATTGGCTTATTTGTTTTGCTACCTCCGAAAGTGACAATTTATGATTGCCATAAGAAGAAAAATTGTTATTCAATACTGGAAACACTTTTTTTGTGTTTTTGTAGCCCAATTCTTGTTTCGAAGCCGAAGACTCTTTGGCTAATTCATTTAATACTAATTTATTCGAATTAATTTGCTTCGAAATCTGTTCCTCCCCAAAATCCTCTAAATACTTGATGATTTGATGTATTCCGTGAGTTTCCTGTTGTTCATTCCCTAAAATTTTAGATTCTGAATTGGTGTTTTCAGTAGGTATAATTTTTCCTTCTTTGATATGACTTGGATTTTCTAACCCAAGCAAGGATTCAATGAATGGATTCAAAAAGTCGACAGCAGTAAGGTCTTCCGAAAATCTATGTTTAATTTTCGACTTCTGGTTTAAAAATTCACCAGAGTTTTGTTGAATATTGTCAATAAAAATTTCAAGCGTCCTTGCATTCATTTTGGCATCCTGCCTAATTTATTTTATTTAAAGAACTTATTTCACTTTTCAAACGAAGCTTCTAAAATCTTGGCGCTTCGTTCAGGAGAAAGAGCATCAATAATCTTGCCAGCTTTTTTCTTTGACATCGATTTCAATATTGCCAGTGCCTGTTGTTCATCTAAATGTTCAAGAATTTTTGCAACTTCCTGTGGATTTGAATTTTCAAATATCTTTGCAAATGTTGAATATACCACTTGCTTGGCGGAATCTGTGGTGGCTTTACCACTTTTCGAAATCTGTTCAAACCGTGAGTTCAGCTCTGCAATCATCTTGTCTTTTTGTTGAATCTGAGCCAAAAGAGTTTGAACTTGGCGGGATTTCTCATCATATTTCCCTTTCCAATCCTTCAAACTATCGCTCAAGTCCTTGTTGAATTTTTCCAAACCTGTGAATTGATTGCTCAACTTCTTCAATGAATCCTGAAGATATTTGGAATAATTCGAAAGAAATTGATTTTCTGCAACAATCGCAGATGCATTAAATGACTTTTGGAGCCACTCGTCATATTCGCGACGAGAAAGAACAATCATAGGCTCATTTTTGTATTCTGTTTTCAACGCCTCGACTTTTTCGGTCTTTGTTTCTTTCTTTAAACCAAAAATCTCGGGAAAAAATTTATACAATCCCAAAATAATGAGAAAAATAAAAATCAACGAACCAACAACGATAGCAAGCACGATTAATGCTTGTTTGATATTCATTCCAGACCTGCGTGGTTTTTCCTAATTTCCTTTTGAACAGTTATTTCATCCAAAAGTTTTGTTTCTTCTCGATTGACTTCGTACATATATGCCTCGAATTGCCGTTCTTTAAGTTTTTGAAGAACTTTTTCCTCTTTCATCGCTTCAACAAGACGCTGACGAAGGATGTTTTCGATTTCTATGATTCGTGCCAACTGACCCCGAAGGTTTTCGATTTCATCTTTAACAGCTTCCTTATGATAATTTAATGCTTGTATTTCAATTGCTTTGAAATGCCCATTTCGGTTGTTATTCAACATAGCAAGATATTCTTGATTTTTTCGAATTTCTTCCTCTGTTTGAGTTCGATAATACAAAACTTTTTGAATATTCTCCTCAATCTCCTTTACTTTAAAGGTTTTAAGGTTTAAAAAAGTTTCCAATCGATAAGAAAACTTCTTTGCCATTTTAACTTCTCGATGTTATTTCAATTAACCTCTTTACAGTTTCTTCGAAACTATGAGTTTCATCAATATCTTGGCGAAGAAAACTGGTAAGAACTTCGTGCATAGCAATTGCACGGTCGATTTTGGGATTTGTGCCTTTTTGATAAGCCCCAACGCTTATTAAATCTTCTGCATTCCTATAAGTTGCAAGATTTTCAATCGCAATCGATACCGCTTGCTTATGTTCTTTCGAAATAATATCATTCATAACACGGCTAATGCTTTCAAGCACATCAATTGCAGGATAATGCCCCATTGATGCCAGCTTTCGCGAAAGAACAATGTGCCCGTCCAATATTCCGCGTGCAGTATCAGCCACTGGTTCATTTAAATCATCTCCTTCGACGAGAACTGTATACAGTCCTGTGATAGAACCTTTAACACTTGTGCCAGCTCGTTCCATAACCTTTTGTAAAAGAGCAAATACACTCGGAGTGTATCCTTTTGTAGTTGGGGGTTCCCCAATTGTTAGCCCAATTTCCCTTTGAGCCATAGCCAATCGGGTGGATGAATCCATCATCAACATTACATCAAGACCTTGGTCTCGAAAATATTCTGCGATTGTGGTTGCAACCAACGCCGCTTTTACCCTAACGAGCGAAGGAGCATCGCTTGTAGCAACTACAACAACCGAACGATTTAATCCCTCTTCGCCCAAGTCCTTCTCTAAAAATTCCCGAACCTCTCTACCTCTTTCACCAATTAAGGCAATAACGTTAATGTCCGCACTGGTCTTCCTTGCAATCATACCAAGAAGAGTAGATTTGCCAACACCCGAGCCCGAAAAAATGCCAATTCTTTGACCTTTTCCCAAAGTTANCAAGCCATCTATTGCCTTGATTCCAGTTGCAACGGGTGTTGTTATCCTTTGTCGTTGCAAAGGACTTGGAGGCGANGCATATACAGAACGCTTTTTGCTACTTTGGATNTCCCCNTTTCCATCAATTGGGTTTCCCAAACCATCCAGAACTCGACCAAGCAATGCATCGCCAACCTTGATTTTCAATGTTTCACCAGTAGCGACAATTTTAGTTCCGGGCTCAATTTCAATCAAATCGCCCAGAACCATCGAAAGAATTTGATTGTTTCGGAAACCTACAATTTCGGAAGTGCTTATTACTTTTCCATTTTTATTTACTAAATGGCAAATTTCTCCGATTTTAGCTTTCGGTCCCTCGCTTTCTAAAACTAAACCTATAACTTTGGTGACCCTTCCAGTATTGACTAAAGTGTCAATCTTTGGTATTTCCTCTATTATCTTATCCTTAATTTTAGAAATCTCAAACATTTTCCTCGTCAATATCGTTTGTCAAATTCGACAAGGCAGACTCAATTCTCTTAAGTTGAGATTCAATTGTTGCGTCAATCTGGCCTATTTCTGCTTCGATAATACAACCACCTAAATTTATTGAAATATCGGGAACGATTTCCACAGATTCGAGCTTTGGTTCAGCCAATAATCTACTGTTAACTTTTTCCAGAATTTCAATATCGTCGGGATTCAATCTAATTTTAAAAATCTTCTCATTATCCAAAATTTCGAGTGCTTTCGCCACTTGGTTCTCAATTACCGTTGGATTTGCCTTGATTTCAGTTCGCAAAATATGTTCTGCAACTTTTATAGCAATTGGTACAATGGCGTTCTTCAACTCTCTAATTTTGTGGGAAAACTCTTGCGTTAAATTTTCAGTGACTTGGTCAATTCGGCGAACCCAATCTTCCAATTTGTTAAAATCCTCTGCCAAAGCCAACTGGGTTGCTTGCTGGCCATCTTCGAAGCCTTTGTCGTAGGCAGATTGGACTTGCCTCTGAATTTCTTCCTTTTCGAATTCGATTTTCTTGACTTTGTCAAGATTTATATCAATAGGCTTACAATAATTAGGAATTGAAAAATAAATTGTAAACAAAGGCTTGGGTAAAACTTTTTTGGCTTGCTTTGGACGTTTGGGTTTGCTCTCTGTAAAATCATCGAAGAAGGACTCAAAGTCGTCGTATTCGGGCTTTACGGCTTCGCGGGTTAGCTCTTCGAATTGATATAATTCTATCTCAGGTATAATTTGCTTAATAACTGAGCTTTCTAATCCACTTTTATTTGTCTTTTGCTTGTCCTTTTTGCTTAATTTAACTTTGAGAGTATGCATCTTTTAACAAATAAAACTATACAAAAATATCTTCTCGACCACGGCCGCCAATAACAATTTCCTCCTGCTCTTCAAGCCTCTTAATAATATCGACAATTCGCATTTGGGCTGCTTCGACTTCTTTCAATCGCACAGGACCCATAAATTCAAGTTCTTCTTTAACAACCGCCGCCGCTCTTTCGCTCATATTCTTGAATATCTTCTGCTTAACTTTTTCATCGGAAACCTTAAGTGCAAGTGCAAGGTCGCGCTTATCGACTTCACGCAAGATTCTTTGAATACTGCGGTCATCCAAGGTAACAATATCTTCGAACAGGAACATCAGTCGCTTAATTTCTAACGCCAAGCCATAATCTTTCTCTTCAATATGTTCAAGGAGAGATTTAGCAATAGTCGCATTGCTCTTGTTCAATATATTTGCTACAAGTTGTGCACCACCAGCAGAAGCCAGACTCTGCGAAAGTGTTTGCTCGGCAATTTGGTCAACAACGTGCTCAACCTCTTGTAGCAATTGAGGCGAAACCTTGCCAAGCTTGGCTATTCTCAAAACGGTTTCGATTCTCAATTGTTCATTAAATTCCGCCAATACTTCTGCGACTAAATCGGGAGGCAAATGCGACAAAATTAAGGCAATGGTTTGCGGATGTTCTTTAACAAGGAAATTAGCTAACTGCTGAGGGTCTGCTTTCTTTAAAATGCTAAAACCTCGTACACTTGTTAAAACACGAATTTTTTCGATTATCTCTTTTGCCCGGTCGTANCCATAACTTTTTTCGAGTAGTTGCTGGGCATANTCCAGACCACCTTCGAGCATAAAGCTTTGGGCAGTCATCAAATGGTAAAATTCTTCGAGAACTTGGTCAACAATTTGGGCAGGCAAGTCCTGTAAGTTGGTGATTTCCAGTGCGATTTGCTCAACTTCTTCGATACTAAGTTGCTTAAAGACTTTCGCAGCTGTGTCTACATCGAGCGACATTAAAAGAACAGCAGCTTTTTGCTTTGGCGTTAAATCTTCGTATTTATATTCTTTCTTTTTCATAAGCCCGTTTTTTTCTTTTAAACGAATTTAATTTTCATTTAATTTTAATAAATCTCTCGTTTTTGTGGTTCTTCTTGTGTTAGATACATCCTGATAAGTTTAGCTGCATCGGTTGGATTCGTTTCGATGAAATCCTTAATTTTATCTTTAATTTCAATCTTCATCAAAGCTTCTTCGGTCAAAGGAGGGGCTTCGGCAAGCTTAATCGAAGGTTTTTTGATAATGGAAAGGTCTATGCCTTCTTCTGGGATTGAAACTCCGCCAGCTTCTTCGGTCAAAAGCAATTGCTCGGGCATTTCTGTTGGCAAGAAAAGCATTTGTTCTTCGGTTGCATTTCTGTTGGCAAGAAAAGCATTTGTTCTTCGGTTGCTCTTAATCCTTCCAATTCTCGCTCAATATCAACTTTTTCTTCCTCGAGCAACTTCCTTGGTTCGGGCAATGCCATTGCTATTCTTGCTGTTTCCTTGATGTGGCGAGAATGGAAGAACAGATAGATAACTAAAGTTGTAATAAGAATAGCGGCAATCAACCCCCAAAGTCGCAAGTATTCAGGTTGTAAATACCACGGGCTCGTTGGCTGTAGTACTTCAGGCTCTGGAACCTGAGTGTCGAATGGAACATTGACAATGCTTATTTGGTCATTACGATTTGGGTCGAAACCAACTGCATTTTTAACAATTTCTTCGAGTTTTTTTATCTCTTCCTCAGTTCGAGGAATATATTCAACTTGCCGTTTTCCGTCTTTCTCGACAACTTTATAAGTTCCGTTTATCAACGCTCCTACAGTTATCCTTTTTATAGTACCCACCCCATTAACAATCTTTTCAATTGTTTGGGGAATTTCATATTCAGCAATAGTATTGGACTGCTCAACCGTTCTGTTCGGTGCGGGATATTGCAAAGAATCAACTGTTTTTGCATTGTTCGAGGTCGATTGCTCACGGCGAGCCACCTGTTTATCGGGATTAAAATCTGTTATTGTCTTTTCAATTTGGGTAAAATCTAAATCAGCCGAGACACGAACTTCGGAGTTTCCCGGTCCAAGGACTCCATCGAGAAGCGATTGAACCTTGTTCGTTAAATATTGCTCCACTCTGATTTGTTGCTCATGTTGAGTTTGGGTCTTTCCAAGAAGTGAATTCGGGTCGAGTTCCGACTCGGAAATGATTTTACCTCGGTGGTCAACAACTGTTACATTGTTTGGTGTCAATCCTTCGACACTCGCCGCAACAAGGTTTTGTATACCTCGAATATTTAATTTGCTAAGCGCATTTTCACCTGCAAGTTGAAGAGTAACAGATGCGGTGGGCTGTTTTTGTTCCTTTTCGAATAAGGCTTTTTCGGGTATAACTATATGAACACGAGCCTTTTTCACACCATTTAACGAACTAATAGTTTTAGACAATTCTCCTTCGAGTGCTCGACGAAAGTTCAACTTTTGCACAAACTCGCTCATCCCAAGATTTGTTTTGTCGAAAATTTCGTATCCAACGACCCCGCTCTCGGGCAATCCCTCGGCGGCAATGCTCACTCGTGTGTCGTAAACTTTGTTTTTATCCACTAATATGGTTGTTCCATTCTCTTCCAACTTGTAATTGATTTTCTTTTCCTTAAGTTTCTCGACAATTTTGCCAGCCTCGTTCGGTTCCAATTGAGAAAACAAAACAGCATATTCAACTTTGTTGCTGGTTTTGACAACGATGTAAATTAGCCCAAACAAAACTGCAAAGGTTACACCAAAAAGAACAATCTTTTGAAGTAAAGACAATTTGCTAATAAAATTTGATGCTTGCCCAAAGATACCAGATTTTGCCATAAAATTTCAACCTTAAACTTGAAGTCGAATAATTTCGCGGTAAAGGTCTAAGAAACGATTTCGAATTTCCATCAACAACTGGAAACTTGTTTTGGCTTTTTCGGCAGCAATCATAACTTCGTGGATATCGACCGGCTCCCCTTTGATGAAGTTCTCTTGCAATTCAGCCGATTCCTTATGCATTTGGTTTACCTCTTCAATCATCTGCTTCAATGTATCGATAAAAGAACCACTCGAAGCAGATGTTTTTTCCTTCGATTTTATCAGTTCCAGCTCAAGTTGCCTTTGTAAGTTTAATTCATCAACACGAATAGGCATAAGCCCTCCATAAATTGTTAAACACGAGCATCGATGATTGTGCCTTTTGCATAGTTGTACGATTGAACCTTGCCATTCCTATTGAAAAGGATATGATTCTCTATTTTATTCGAACTTTCGGGAAACATTTTGATAAAAAATTCCCGTTCCTGACGACTAATGATACTATTCTGGTCTTTCAATTCAAGCGAAAGCTCGTCCTTCTTTTGTTCCTGCTTCTTTTGAGGAGCAACTTTTTGTACGTTGTCGTTAATCAACTTTTGAATGTTTTCCGCTTGGTTCGTATTTCGAACCTCATATTGCGAATACACATTCAAAGGATTAATTTTCATAATCTATCTTAAATATTAAATATCCAACGAATCTCGTGCCACATTTTTTGCAGATTCAATAACCGAGACATTTGCCTCGAATGCTCGCTGGGCGGTTATCATCTCNACCATTTCGGTTACCACATTGACATTTGGATAACGAACATAGCCATTTTCATCGGCATCAGGGTGCGATGGGTCATAAACTAAACGACCTTCGGACATATCTTTCTTAATTTCGATATCTAAATATTGGGTTTCGGGAATTTTCTGCCCTACTTCCAACGGAACTTGCTCCTTTAAAATTTTCAACGGACCCAAATAGTTATTGAATTCTCGATGGAACGCACTATCATCCTCTTTTGCTCGGGCAATTACAATTTCCCTTCGATAGGGTTCCCCATTCTCGGTTCTTGTTGTATTTGCATTTGCAATGTTTTTAGCAATTGAAGTTAGCCTTTGCCTTTGGAGAAGCAAACCTTCGCTACTTATTCGAAATATTTCAAAAATGTTCCCACCCATACAACATCAAATTTATTCTTTTCTATATCACAACAATAAGTATAAATACTTAAAAACAAATCACATTTCACGAATTCCAGTTATTGCCGAATTCAAATTTGCAAAATACCGTTTCAGCAATTTCGAGACAAAGCGAAATTTGATTTGTGTCTCTGCCAAAGTAGCCATTTCTCGGTCAATATTTACATGCGATTGCCCAGCAAAGTATTGCTCGCTCACGCTTGGCTCGACGGTTTCCACTTTTGGCTCTGGCAAACTTTCAAGCTCGCTTGTTATTGCTGTATTTACCTCCGAACCAATCTTTATTTGATTCATTGAATTCTGAAAATATTCTTCGAACTTTACATATTTTGGCGAATATCCAACAGTGTTCACATTGGCTATATTTTCCGCCGTGGTCTTTAATCTCAAAGTATATGTGTCTAATGCTCTTTGCATCAAAGGCAAACGCTCTTTAAACAAATACAACTTTATCGACATTGTTCCTTTAAAATTTTCATAAAAAAAGNAAACAACAAATTTAATGCCAACCAGCATACATTCCTATCCTGTTTTANTTCAAAGATTAAGACAAGAAAGGAGATATTGATTAATGAACAATTTTAACCATTGGCTACTTTTAATCAATAACAAGGCTAAATATGAACAATCTTTGCTTTTCAAATTGGAATTATTTTATCAACAGTTAAAATTATTTCTTTTTTGTGTTGGCGATAGCACTTTCGGTTTTATCCTCAACGGAAATTTCGAGAACATTCTTTATCTTGGCTAATTCAATCAAGAACAAATTCATCTTCTTGGGACTTTTAAAATCGGCGGAAATTCTCCCGTGAAACTTGTCCCGAATATTCTCCTGTGCAATATTCTCCCTCAAATTGATATGGAATTTATCGCTCTCGTCAATGATTTGTCGAAGGACGCCCTGCTCGTCTTTCCCAACATACTTAACAACCTTGAAGAACTGCCCCGTCCTTGTCTCTTTTTCCTTCGCTCTTGCTTTTTCGATAAACTTGCGAATTTCATTTATTGCATTCAAAGAATATGGTTTCAAATTCTCTAACTCTTCGGGTGTCAACAAAATTTCCTTGCTAAAGTAAAACTCAACCTCATCATTTTGTTGAAGAATATAATCGAATTTTTGGTTTTCCTCTTTTTCGGTTACGGGGTTTCGAACCTTTGCAGTTATCAACTTAAATGCATCTTCGCCATATTCTCGGAATGCCAAATCCAATATGGTCCAACCTTTGGGAACATAATTGTATATATCCTTATTAACAATTTTGATAAAAATATTTTCGGTTCGAAACATTCGTTTTGTATAATAAAGAATCTTTTCCATCTTGTTTTCGGATGTGCCCTGAATCAGATAATCCATAATTTCCATTAGTGCATTGTATTCCTGCTCATTGTAAAAATATTTCAGGTCACGTTTGTTTAAAACTTCCTGAATGTTCAGTTTTTCCAAAGTTTCGGAAGGCACGATTCTGACAACTACTTCGAGTATTTTCCTATTGTTAACTCCTAATGTATATTTTTGAATTGGAAACTCTTGCATAATCAATCTTGAAGGAATGCTTGAGTCATTAAGAGTTTCCGATTCAAGAACATTAAAGTATTTAGAAAGAGTTCCCGCGATTGCAATAAGTTTATCCTTGTCGAAAACGCTCAAAGGGATGTCGATAAGAAGATAAAAATGAGAATAATTGTTTGGTAGTTGCCAATTCTCTCGTAAAAGAGCCTGATAGAGGTCGAAAAGCCCTTTGTGTGCAGGAAGCAAAAGTATTTGTTCGGAGATTTTCCGAAGGGCATCACTCAAAACTTCTTCAATTTTATAATCAATTAGAAGATTCACAAAATCTTCGTGTGCTTGGGTGTGAAATTGAATTAGTTTTTGATATTGAGATTTTGCACTTTCGGGATTGTCGGCAATTATATGAAACAAACAATAATCACGAAGTTCGCGGGCTACATCTTCGTATTCCAAGATTTTAACAATAGGCAAGTAGACGTTAATCGTTTGCAGGGCAATTTCCCTCCGACGCTCTGCTCGCTTTATTCCATAGAGTGTTAAGATGTTATGGTATCTATCGGCTAATTTGACGAAGAATATTTTGGGATTTTTTAGCCCATATTGAAGCAACTTCTTAATCGTTGCAATTTCTATGTCATCGAATGTGGCTGGTTTATCGATGGATAAATTAAATGTTCGTTCAATGTCGACATTATTCGTTATCTTTGTGACTCCGTCGACAATATCGGCAACTTCCTTGTTGAATTCCTTCTTGATAAAATCGTAGCTAATTTGCTCGGGTTTATCTTCGATGCTATCGTGAAGTATCGTTGCAACCAATGTATTCAGGTCGTAAAACTTAAATTTCTTCAAAAGTATGTGTGCAGCTTCGAAGAAATGAGTATAAAACATCGTTCCATCGCCACGACGGTCATCCTTAAATAGCTCGTAAACAATACGAGCTGCCTTTTCGACACTATTCTTATAATGGTCAGTAAAATTCTCTTTAACTGCATTACGAGTAGTTTCGAGGAGAATTTCAATATCTTTCTCTATGTTTCCAGTGAATACAGGTTTGTAATCGAAATCGATTATTCCCCGATAAACAGGGGACTTTGGAATGCGAATCTCTTGTTGCTCCTGCTCTTCTAAATTTTTCGACATATTTTAAATCCTAATTCACATATTAAAAACCAAAAATTACTAAATTTATTTTTGATTTTTTGTGAAAATACTTGGATAATTTTAGCTCAACAAAAATCTTTTCCCAAAAGTTTTGTTGTAGGGGCGAATAATTATCCGCCCTTACAAGATATTAAATTACGTGATGGCTTGACGGAAAATCCTCGTTCGTGACCCTAACGGGGTTCATTACAAAAATACATCGGATGTTTCGCAAACATCCGATGCCTGAAAAATTTTCTAAATGCAATTCATAAATTGCCCCAACGATAGAGCAAAATATGATAAATTTTTAAAGTTCAAAAATAGGGTGGACTGCATTGAGAAATTACCATTAGTAAATTGTTGCTTTCTGTTTGTTTCGATTTTGTAATTTCAAAATTTAAATAATTGCAGAATACGATGATTAAAAACATTTTTAAAATATCAAAATTTCAAAAGAAAATTTTTGCTCTTATTCCATTATCTGTTTGCTTTTCGATTTTTCAAATTTACAATGCCATTTCTTTGGAACCTAAAATTAAATGGACATTCGACACAAGAGATGCTTGTTTCGGGCAATCAGCAGCAGGCGACATCGACGGCGACGGAAAATTGGAAATCGTTTTTGGGTGTTATCGGAACGATGGTAACATCTACGTCCTCAACGGCGAAGATGGTTCACTCTTGTGGAAATATTCAACCGCTGTGGGTTCCACCGAAGGATGCAACGACGTCGCACCGTTGCTTTATGACATCGACAAAGACGGCTTGCCGGAAGTTATTGTGCCAAGTTCCTGCACACCGAAAACCTACTGCTTTTCGGGCAAAACTGGAGAAGTGCTTTGGAGCGTTCCAACTCGTGGAAGCGATTCTCCACCAACCGTTGCTGATATAGACAACGATGGCGANGATGAAATACTCCACGGCGAATTCGGCGGATATGTAATCTGCATCAATGCTCGTTCGGGTTCGGTGGAATGGGAACTTGCTGTGGATTTAAATTCGTGGATACAAACTGCTCCCACAATTCTGGATTTAAATGGAGATGGAGCTTTGGATTTTGTTGTTGCAACTTGGAATTTCGACAAAAAGGACTGCATTTTTGCTTTTAATGGAAAAGACCAGAAAAAACTTTGGGGCTACCCAGTGAATAATCATATTTACCACGGCACTGCCGTAGCCGATTTAGATGACGATGGCAAACCCGAGTTGGTTATTGGCTCTTACAATGACACTTTGTACTGCTTAAATGGCGAAGATGGTTCCACGAAATGGAAGTTTTACGGTGGCGGTGGATATTTCGGCGCACCAGCAATCATCGGCGATTTAGATTCCGATGGAAAATGTGAAGTTGTTGCCATCAGCTCCCTCTTTGTCTTCGCAATTTCGAACGAAGGAACGCAAAAGTGGAGATTTGTTGTACCAAATTATGAACAAGCTTTTCGTGGAGCAGTTTTAGCCGATGTAAATTCTGATAAAAATCTCGATGTAATTTTTGCAACCGACGGCGGAAAAGTCTACGCTCTCGATGGATTTACAGGAACACAAATTTGGGCGGTCGACCTCAGAGCAGACTTTAACGACCCACGCTTTGGCTTCGACAATGCACCCTTGATTGCCGATTTCGATGGCGATGGTCAACTTGATTTATTCGTTGTTGGTGGCTATGCAAATTACCCCGACTTCCAGAATAATTTTGGAAGAGCATATATGCTTACCATCGGGAAAGCAAATGGACCGCCTTGGCTA
>JGI24721J26819_10002699_pt1 | contig 19374 bp, 17 predicted proteins | sample YelNatPaOPGAMG01_FD_26819 | JGI IMG/M metagenome (IMG submission 26819) | reverse complement strand
AATTTATTTATGGCTGTAGCCAAGCTTAATTTTCAATTAAAAAATTCAGCTGAATATTCAAAGATTTCAGTAGAAGAAACTTTTAAATATTTACAATCAAACGATAATGGTTTGTCTGATGATGAAGCAGAGAAACGCAAGGCTGTATTTGGAGAAAATAAATTACCTGAAGAAAAAGAATATTGGTGGAAAAGATTATTTAACCAATTCTGGGGACCAATGCCTTGGTTAATGGAAGCAGCTATTATTCTCACAATTGTTATTGGTCATAACTTAGAAGCTTTTCTAGTATTTATTCTTTTAATTATTAATGCCTTAATTAGCTATATTCACGGGACTAATTCTCAAAAAGCTGTTGAATTACTTAAAAGAAAGTTAGTTCTTACTGCTATGGTCTTAAGAGATGGAGAGAAAAAAGAAGTAAAATCTTCTAATTTAGTTCCTGGAGATATAGTTTTTGTTGGTTTGGGAGATTTAGTCGCTGCTGATTTAAAGATTATATCAGGTAATTTAACTGTTGATCAATCAGCTCTCACTGGTGAATCTTTAGAAATTGAGAAAAAAGAAGGCGAACTAGTTTATTCTGGTTCGAGTATTAAAAAAGGAGAAGCGCGGTGTATAGTTTTAAATACCGGTACTCATACTTATTTCGGCAAAACCGTCGAGCTTGTTAAGGTAGCCAAGCCTAAATCTCATCAACAAGAGATTGTTTTTACCTTAGTAAAATATATGTTTTACTTTTCGATAATTATTATTTTTATAACCTCTATTTATGCCGCCGAAATCCAAAAANCTCTTATTTCTATTTTAACTCTTATTGTTATTTTCCTATTAGGGGCTGTTCCCTTTGCTTTACCTACGGTTTTGACCATTCTTCAATCAGTTGGAGCGATGGAGTTGATTAAAAATGGAATTTTGGTTACTAGGCTAAATTCCATAGAAGATGCTTCTTCTGTAGATGTTTTATTTCTTGATAAAACGGGGACTATTACCGAGAATAAATTATCGGTTGCTAAAGTTATTCCTTTTGGTTCCTATAGTAGCCAAGATGTTATTTTTTTAGCTTCTCTAACTATTGCTCCAGGAAGTAAAGATTCAGTTGATGAAGCAATCCTTATGGAAGCTGAAAAAGAAAAAATTTCTTTTTCCCAATATCAACAAGTTTCTATCATTCCTTTTGATCAGAAAACGAAACAATCAGGAGCGATTATCAAATCTTCTACTGGAGAAGAATTTAAAGTCATAAAATCCGCTCCCCAACTGGCTTTATCGNTAGTTAATTNGATGAGTTTAAGGGAAATAAACAACTACAATAAGACAATTGAAGATCTTTCAAAAAGCGGCTATCGTAGTTTGGCAATATTTCGATCGGAAAATAATTCTTTAAATATTGCTGGATTAATAGCCTTAAATGATCCACCTAGAAAAGATGCTAAAGAAATGTTTTCTAAGATTCAATCATTGGGAATTAAGCCGATAATTATAACAGGAGATAACATTTTTATAACTCAGGAAATTGCCAAGATATTGGGTTTAAAATCTAGGATTATATTAATGTCTGATTTAAATAATCTTAATCAAAAAGATCAGATAACTAAATTGGAAAATTCGGATGGAGTAGCTGAGGTGCTACCTGAAGATAAGTATAAATTAGTAAAACTAATGCAGTCTAATGGTCACATGGTTGGAATGACCGGAGATGGGGTTAATGACGCCCCAGCTCTCAAGCAAGCTGAAATGGGCATAGCAGTTGCTAATTCAACTGATGTAGCCAAAGCGGCTGCTAGTATGGTCCTAACAGAAGAAGGGATATCTGTTGTTGTTAATGCTATCTTTATTAGCCGGAAGATTTATCAACGAATTTTAACTTGGATTTTGAATAAGCTTAGTAAGACAGTTAGGTTATTAGGGACCTTAGCGGTGGCATTTTTTATTACCGGCAATATAGTTATTTCGGTTTTGGGAACAGCTTTTTTGGTTTTTGCTAATGATTTTGTTAGCATCTCTTTAGCCACTGATAACGTTTCTCCTACCAGCTATCCCGATAAGTGGGATATCTGGAAAATAAGTATTGTCTCCTTTTTAATAGGACTGCCTTATATCTTCGAGCATTTAGCTACTTTATTTTTCGCTGAAAAATATTTTCAAATTAATTCCTTAATTCAAATTCAAACTTTAATTTTATTAACCTTAATTTTCACTAGCGAACTTAAAATTAATATTATAAGAGAGAGAAAGCATTTTTGGAATTCGTTTCCAGGAAAGGCTTTGTTTATTTCTACTTTATTAACAATAATAATTTTTAGTTTAATGGGCGCTTATGGTATTTTTATGGCTAGAATTCCTATAGAATCTATTTTGTTCTCTTTTGCTCTAGCGGCAACTTTTACCTTTTTTATGGACTTTTTCAAGTATTGGCTATTTGAAACTTTTCAGATTTAGAACAATATTGTTAAACCTATTCTTCTCATCAAGAAGAGCTTATATCTCCTTGACTTAATTATTTTTTTATTCTTAAATATAAAAAGATTGGTAATTTAAAAAAGAATAAGGAGGAAAAAAATGAAAAAAATTTTACCCCAAAAAACAGAGATGGAAGAAAAATTATTTAAGTTTTTAACCGAGAATGTGATAGGGCAGGAAAAAACNATGGAAGATGTAGCGGCAGCTATTAATGTAGTTTACTCAAAATTGAATTATCAGCCTTTTCAATCTCAAAATCGGCCGATATATACCGCTCTCTTTTTAGGGCCATCAGGTGTTGGTAAAACCTTAACTGCGGAGTTGTTGGCTAAGTTTTTTGATTTGAAGGGAATTATTAAAGTAAATTGCGGAGAATATCAGGATGATGGTTCGACTGGTAACGGTGGAAGTATGATATCGAAGCTCATAGGAGCACCTAAAGGTTTTGTTGGTTATTTTGATCCAAAATCAAACGATTCGAAACATAATTATTCAGCTCCTTTGTTTTACAACATATATCGCTACGAAAATGATGCTGACGCTAAAGAAGATAATGCGCTTATGGAATTGAAAGAGGAAGTTTTTAAATTAAATTTGGAAATTGAAAAATATGCCCAAAGATTGGTTGATGCTATTAATTATTATAATAATCCACGAGATTTGAAAGTTATGGCTTCAATATTAAATGGGCTTTTAAGAAGGAAGGAAAAGATAGAATATAAAATAAAACACTCNCAGAATTTACCNGAGGANGTTAATAAAGCACTTAAATTAATGATTAACGGACGGGATTTTCCAATAGAGCCAAGACGAGTAAGAGCGGTTATACTTGTTGATGAGATAGAAAAAGCGAGTGAGGCGGTTTCTAATTTATTTTTGTCTATTTTAGATAAAGGGGAGATAATGCTAAGTTACGGTGAAACGGTAAGTTTTAGAGACTCTCTAATCATAATGACTTCTAATATTGGAGGGAAAGAGATTATCAATCTTCAAAAAGGTAAGGGAAAATTAGGATTCGAAATTCCGGGAGATAAAGATGAAAATCAAGAAATTTATAAAACCGGTAGAGCGATGGCGGAACAATATTTTAAAAAGCCAGAATTTCTTAATAGAATAGACTGGATAGGCGTTTTTCGTCCCCTCTCTAAAGAATCTTTAGGAAAGATTTTTGATTTAAATATTCGAAACTTTCAAGATTATTTAAAAGACGTCTTTCCTATTACTCTTTCTATTTCTAAGGAAGTTAAAAATTTTATTATTAATCAAACCGATAGAGAAGAAGAAGGCGCGAGATTGATAAATAGAAAAATAGATCATTATATTAAGCAACCTCTTATGAGATTGGANGTCTCGGGAAAAATTAAGCCAGGTTATAGAATTGCAATTAAAATGAAAAATAATGAGATTGTCTATTACGCTCATNCCGAAGAGACTTTNGAGCAGTTTAATGAGCAGTTGATGTAAAATTTTATCCCCCGAATTAATCGGGGGATTTTTTTAACATTCTTGATATTTGCATCTGAAAATGATACAATCGCAAAATATGATTGAGGTTAGCAATCTTACTAAAAAATATGAGGACCTTATAGCGGTAAATAATGTTTCTTTTACAGTTAATGATGGTGAGATTTTTGCTTTTTTAGGTCCTAATGGTGCTGGAAAAACAACTACAGTTAAAATGCTTACAACGATTTTGCGTCCGACCTCTGGTAGCATAAAAATTAATGGCATTGATCCGGTTGAACAACCAGAATTAGCTCGGCGGCAGTTTGGTATTGTTTTTCAAGACCCAAGTGTAGACGATGATTTAACAGCTTGGGAAAATATGGATTTACATGGCGTGCTTTATGATGTTCCTGATCAAGAAAGAAAACGTGGTTGCGAAGAATTATTAAAGCTTGTTGATTTATGGGATCGTAAAGATAGTTTAGTAAAAGATTTTTCTGGTGGGATGAAACGTCGGCTTGAAATTGCCCGCGGCTTATTGCACGAGCCCAAAATTCTCTTTCTTGACGAACCAACTACAGGTCTCGATCCTCAAACAAGAAATCTTTTATGGGCAAGACTTCAGGAGGTTAATCAAAAAAAAGGCATNACAGTTTTTTTAACTACTCATTATATGGAAGAAGCTGATAGAATGGCTCAGCGTATTGCTATTATGGATGAGGGGAAAATTATTGCCACTGGTACTTCAGAAGAACTTAAAAAGCAGACCGGGACGAAATTTTTAGAAGATGCTTTCTTGGCGCTAACTGGTAAGACTATCCGTGAAGAAGGTGGAGCTTCAAACGATCGTGTAAAAAGAATGGGTCAAATATTTAGAAGATAATAAGAAGCATAAATATTTATGAAAAAAATTTATTATCTTTGGTTAAGGCAAGTAAAAAAATATCTGCGTTCTAAGGCGCGAATAGTTGGAACGGTGGCTCAACCTATTATTTTTTTAGTAATGCTCGGTTATGGGTTTGGAAATTCATTTGGTATTGGCGAAGGAAATTATCTTGATTATTTAGCTCCAGGAATTATTGGGATGAGTATTATTTTTACTGCTATTTTTACTGGTATGGAAGTAATCTGGGATAGGCAATTTGGATTTTTAAAAGAAACTCTGGTTGCGCCAATGCCTAGAATTGATGTAATGATAGGGAGAACAATTGGAGGCGCAACGGTTGCGACTATCCAAGGAATGATTGTTTTTTCTATTTCGTTATTATTTGGTTTTCAACCAGTTAACTGGGTTTCAATAATCCCAGCAATGTTTATTATGTTTTTAATTGCTCTTATTTTCTCTTCTATTGGTACTATCATTGGTTCTTTGCTTGATGATATGCAGGCTTTCTCTTTAATTATTAATTTTCTTGTAATGCCTTTATTTTTCCTTTCAGGGGCGCTTTTTGAACTTCAAGGTTTACCTTGGTGGCTTACTTTAGTTTCTGAGGTTGATCCTTTAACTTATGGTATTGACGCGCTACGTTTTTTACTTGTTGATATGAGCCATCATGATCTTAGTTTAGGTTTAGACACTCTAGTTCTTGTAATAATGGCATTAGTTGTCTCTTTTATTGGTAGTTATTCTTTTGAAAAAATTCAGATTTGATATTTTTAAAATGAATATATATAATATGTAAATTAATTATGAATATAAGTAATATTATTGGAAAATTTATCATTAAAAATATTTATTTTGTTGCTTTGGCAATTATTTTAATAACCATTATTGGATCTGTTTGGTATATAAAAATAAATTCAGCGCCAGTAATTGGCTATTATTCAGTAAAATTAGGAAATATTACAGGATCTCTTNATGAGCCTGGTGTGGTTGTTGCTGAAAATAAAGCTGACATTTCTTTTCAAGAAGGTGGTCAGATAAAGCACGTATATGTTAGTGAAGGACAAAAAGTCAGCGCTGGTACTCTTCTTGCTGATCTTGATACTCAATCATTACAAAATAATGTTGATCAATCGAAAGCTGCTTTAGCGGCGGCTCAAGCAAAACTTTCTGAGCTTCAAATGGGAGCTACTCCTCAACAAATTGCTGTTTCAGAAGCAGCTCTTAAATCAGCTCAGCAAGCGCTTGCCAATGTTTATGCTAATGTCCCAAGTACTATTAATGATGCTTATGCTAAAGCCAATGATGCTGTGCGCAATCAATTAAGCCAATTTTTTTCTTCTCCAGAATCTTATTTTCCTTTATTAACTTTTAATGTTACCGACCCTCAAGTTTTAAACAACATTCAAATTTTACGTGTTTCTGCTAGTGCTAACCTCAATGCTTGGAANGCAGAAATAGCTAGTAGCACCAACCTTTCTTCAAATTCTGATTTAGACGCTATGCTTGCAAATGCAAATCAGCATCTCTCGGTAATTCAAAATTTAATGAACGAAGCAGTTACTGCAGTAAATGATGAGGCTGGTCTTTCGGCTTCAACTCAAGCTGCTTATAAAACATTAGCGGCAACCGGATTAAACGAAACTAATGCTGCTATAGCAGAGATTAATGCGATTCAACAATCAATTGCTTCTAGTAAAGCTGCTGTCAATCAAGCTCAAGCTGCTCTAAATCTTACTACCGCTAGTTCAACTCAACAACAAATTGAGGCGCAACAAGCTGTCGTCAATCAAGCTCAAGCTGCTTTAGCTTCAGCTCAGGTTATGCTTAATAATGCTTCTCTAATAGCTCCGTTTTCCGGAACAATTCAAAATTTAACAGCTCAGGTTGGAGAGGTAGTCTCAGCGGGAATGCCAATTCTTTCTATTGTTAATAATGGAGGGTTAAAAATTCAAGCTTATGTTTCTGAATATGATGTAGAAAAANTTAAAATTGGCGACCAGGCAAATGTAACACTCGATGCTTTTGGTGTTAATACAATATTTCCGGCAATTGTAACAACTATTGACAGCGCCGAAACTAACGTTAACGGAACCCCATCTTATTTAGTAACTCTTCATTTTATAAANGAAGAGCCGCAAATTAAAGACGGAATGACTGGTAATGTTCATATTATTTTTTCTGAAGCTCAGAATGTGGTAGTCGTGCCAACCTTTCTTGTTTTAAATAATGGTAATGAATATTTTGTACTTCTCAAAACATCATCTGGCGTTAAGCCAGAGCCAGTCCAATTAGGCTTAAGTGGAAGCGATGGTATGACTGAGATTGTGTCGGGTCTCAATCCNGGAGATGAAATTTTAGATTTTTAATTTTATTATGATGGAATTAAATATTAAATCTCAACAAAACAATCGTCTCTCAATTAGAGCTATAGTTATAATTACTATTGTAATTTGCGCTATAATTATTGGCGCTGCTTATTGGTATGTTTCTTCGCGAGTTGTTTATATAGATCTTTCAGTTGTTAAAGCTCCGATAATTAGTTTATCTCCTAAAAATCCTGGAACGCTTCAGGCTTATTTTGTAAAAGTTGGGGATATGGTAACTCCAAATCAACCAATTGCTCGAGTAGGCAATGAAATTGTGAAATCTCAAATAGGTGGTGAAATTGTTTCTGTTAATCAAAACATCGGAGAGTTTGAAAATCCTATGGTTGGGCAAGGGGTAGTAGCAACTATGATTGATCCGAATCAATTAAGAGTAGTTGGCCATATTGATGAAGATAAAGGTTTATCTCAAATTGCCGTTGGAGATATTGCTAAGTTTACTGTAGATGCTTTTGGGTCTAAAGAATACTATGGTGTTGTTGATGAAATTAGCCAAACATCTACAGGATTTACTTCTACTAACATTTTTAATAAACGTCCCACTTACCAATTTGATGTTTATGTTCGTTTTAATCCTGCTCAATATCCTGAACTTAAAGATGGTATGTCAGCGCGTCTTTGGGTTTACGTAAAATAATTTTTTAATATTTTATTTTTTCAATTTTAATAAATCCCCGATTTTTAAAGTCGGGGATTTTAAATTTGCTAAGCTAAAATTAAGTGACTATTAAGCAACTCCTAAAGTCATATAAGACACAAATATATAAATAAAGAAAAGGCCAATAATAATAGCTACGATTCCCGAGGCAATAATTAAAGGCGAAGAATTACATTTTCGATATATTAGCTTAGTGAAATTTGGGAAAAGCATAAATATTCCTCCTTTGATAAGCGTTAGCCAGGCGATGACGGTAATTATAACTCGCCAATCAAAAGACCAAATATTTTGAATGGTGACCAAGATTGTCCCAATTAATAGAAGTATAAATCCAATCGTCCAAAGGATAGCTGGATTTTGCATAAAATTTTCACCTACTTCTAAAATAAATTTTTTATTAAAAACAGCTTGAAGACCACCCACTAGAAATATAATTCCTATAATTGGCGCTAAAATTAGAGAAGTATCCATAATTTAGTAGAATAAATAAAACTTTGACCTTTCCTATTATTATAAATAAAAACACATTATTTTCAACTTTTTGACTACTTCACATTTTTAAATTAACTACTATAAAATTTTATATGCTATAGGCGATTAAAAATACTTTAATAATTTTTGCGCGAGAATTATAACATAGATAATATTTGCAAAACAAAATTTTGGCGGAGGAAGATTTTTTCCTTTACTAAAAATATGCTATACTATAAACAAGGTCGACCCCGATAGTACAGCGAAGCTGGCTATGGAGCAAGAAAATATGGAGCAAGAAAATTTCGTTAATCCTTTATCATTAAAACTATGCAAAACATTAAAGAAAAAATAAACCCTCACACCAATCGAGCGTTGTGCTTTGCGCGAGGTTTTTATGCTCGATTTAGTGTGAGGGTAAAACCGACGCTTAATAAAGTTTTGAGCTTTTTGCTACTTATTGGCATTGCGTTTTCAATCATCACGATTGTTCAGGCAGAAGAGCTAAATCCAGCAGGAGAGCCAAGTTCACAAGTTCCGCAGGGTTTTACCGTGGATAAAAATTTTTACGCCTCTTCTAGCGAAATTCAAATTTCTAACGCTCCGCCGGGCAGCGCCATTGAAATTTATTATCTGGATAATCCCGATACCGTATCTAATACTGATCCCGATTCGATTCCCTCCAATATTTACGCCACGCTAGTTAACGATGACGGCACGGTAAATATAGATACTGCCACGCTTTTACCGGGAAGATATGTTCTCGTGAATACTTTTGAGCCGGACCATTGTGGCGGATTTTACTTGTCGCAGTGTCGGGCAAGGAGTGATTATGTGGGAGAAGTCTTAGTCACTATTAATCCTTAAGAGTCGAAATTTCCCAATTCAATAAAAATTATATAAAACCATAAAAAATATGAAAATTAACATCTCATCAAAAAGAAACATTATATCAAAAAGAAACATTATATTAAGTATTCTTTTACTGGCGGCAATCGCCTTTTCCATCATCACCGTCGTTAGGGCGACCATCCCGAACCCCGGTCACTCATTTACTGAAATTGATGTCAATCAAGTAACAAAGACAAGTAGCGCGACGCTTTTAACTACAGAAACAGTCGTCCTAGCCGACGCTTCAGCTAACCCCATAACTCTCACGCTTCCTCCAGCTGCCAACATAACGCCGCGCACAATTTATTTTATTAAGAAGATTGACAGCTCGCTCGCGAACTTGGTGACGATTGTCGGAAACGCTTCAGAGACAATTGACGGCTCGCATAGCATCACGCTTTCTCAACGCGGGGAAGGAGTAGTCCTCCAGACCGACGGCACAAACTGGCAGGTTTTACAAAGGACAGTTTATGACATATCAGCTTACCGTTCTAAAGGTTCAACTTTAAATCAATGGTACACTTCACCTTTTACCGGCACGGCGCTTACCACCGGCGCGCCAACAGCCAATGTTTTGCGTGCTATTCCTTTTATTGTTTCAAAAACAACAACCATTGACAGTATGGCGATTAATGTGACAACCGCAGCGACGGGCTATGCCCGTCTCGGAATCTATGCCGATAACGGCAACAATTACCCGGGCGCCTTGGTGGTAGAATCAACAGCCACCACTCAGATTAACACCGGCTCTACTGGAGTAAAAACTGCGACTAATAATTTGCCGGTTACGCTTCAGCCGGGTCTTTATTGGCTGGCTATAGTTGGTAACGCCGCGCCAACCATCCGAGCGTTTGCGGTTGGATCTCTGATTCCGGTTCTTGGCTTCGCTTCAACTTTGCCGACCAACGCTCAATTTGGTTGGAGTGTGTCGTTTACTTATGCTGCTTTGCCTGCTACTTTCCCCGCAGGCGGCGCTGCCATAACCGCAACACCAATTCCGGCAGTGTTTGTCAGAACTTCACTATAAAAGGTTTTTAATGACTTTATATGAAAAAACAAGCAATAATTATTATAATTATTATTTTAATCGGCAGTGTTCTTACTCTCTCTCTTTTTTACGGTATTAAAGTATTTGCCGGCACGCTTTCTTGTTCTATAACTACTGACACCGCGTGCACGGGGACGGTGATTTTACGGATGTCGGGAGCTATGAATGCGCACGCGGAACTACCAAGCCAATCAAACGCCGCTTACGCGAGCAATGTTGTTTGCTGTACCGGCGTAACCGGTCTTGGAAATTCTTGTTCTGGTGTTTATGCTAAAGTGCTAAATTTATCAAATGTTACTAATGCCCATGTAGAAGAATCTAATTTGTCAAATTACGCCACAAGCGCTTGCATTTCAGTGCCAACAGGTGGAAGCGTTTCTATTGGCTATGACAGCACCAATAATTGCGCCGCTTTTGACACAACTTTAGCTTCAATAGTTACCACCACAAATTCCCATATTGGAAGCGGAAGCGTTTATCCTCTTAAAGTATGCGCGACAGCCGCTGCCGCCGCCGGCACCGTCTCTTGCGATGTCTCGGCAACATCGACCTCATTTGGCAGTATTGACGCGAACTCTATCTATACCGCGAGTCCCAATATCACCGTTTCGTCTACTTGTTCATATTCTTTAGGATGTACAATTCAAATTAATGATGCTGGAAATGGTTCTTCGGCCGGTCTCTATAAATCAACTACGCCAACTTATTTAATTTCTTCAACGAGCACTACTTTGTCTGCTGGAACAGAAGGGTACGGTATCCAAGCGACAACCACAACGGCTGGCAGTGGAGCAACATTTTCTTTAAATCCAATTTATAATGTCTCCGGAAATTCCGTCGGCGGACTTTCTCTCACCACAATTACCTTAGCTTCAACGACGGCTTCTTATACTGGTAGGCAAGTAGTTGTAACTCATAAAGTTTCTCTTAAAAATACCAGCTATGCCGGAAACTATGCCGATACCATTACTTATAGTTGCTTGGGAAATTGATAAAAAAGTTATCCACACCCCCCATTGAAAACAAAAAAATTTAAATTTAAAATTAAATTATGAATAAAAGTATAAAAAATATAATAATAAATAAAAGTCTTCTCTCTCTCTTATTAGTCGTTATATTATTATTAGTTTTTAATGTTGGGGTTTTTACAACAGAAAAAACTAATGCTAGTAGCGTAACTGTCTCAGCTACAGTTACTCAAACGGTAAGTTGTAATACAAATGTTACCTCAACTTCTTTTGGAGCTTTAAGTTCCGCTTCAGTTAGTACTGCTTCACCTAACGCAACCACAACAGTCGCTACTAACGATCCTCTGGGATTGACGTTGTTGATTAGCGACAGTAATCATGGTTTAGCGACCACTTCNCCCGCTTATACAATTCCTTCTGTTTCAGCTACATTAGCAGCTGGCACTGAAGGTTATGGTATTCAAGCCACTTCAAGCGCTGGCGTTACGGTAAGCGCTACTTATAATAAAACTGGCAATGATGTTGGCGCACTAACAACCTCTACTCAGACTTTAGCTTCTTCTTCAGGAGTTGTTTCTAGTGCAACAGTGACAGTGACTCACTTAGCCGCGATTAGTGCTAGCACTCCCGCCGGCAGTTATTCGGACTCTATTACTTATAGCTGTAACGGTAATTAAAAGTTGTTAATAGAATTTTAATTAATGAAAAAAATAATAGCAGTTTCTTTTTTAGTAGTATTTATATTTTTAGGTGCCATTTCTTTGGTTGACGCTATAACTGTTGGTCCNGTAAAACTACAACTTAACGCTAATCCCGGCCAGACAATAGAAGGAACGATGTTTTTGAAAAATGACGATAATACGGCTGTTACTTTTTACCCCTCTATTGAAACTTTTACGGAAAAAAATGGAGAAAAAGTATTTATTAAAGTTCCTAATGATTTAGAATCTTGGATTAAAGTTCCTTCCTCGGTAAAATTACCGGCTGGTGGTTCTACTAATATTTCTTTTTCAATTACTGTTCCAAAAAATGCCTCACCGGGAGGTCATTTTGCTATCGTTTGGTGGAGCACAACGCCTCCTTCGTCTTCGAGCAATCATCAAGTATCAATTGTTACACGAGCCGGTATTTTAGTTTATTTGAATGTTTCGGGAAATACCATTGAAGAAGCCTCTTTTAATTTAAACGGCCCTATTTTTGCTTTTGGGCTTCCTTTAAATTTTAATATTCATTTTGAAAATAACGGTAACGTTTTCTTAATGCCTCAAGGAAATTTAGAAATTAAAAATATTTTAGGGAATAGCGTTGATAATTTACCGTTTAATCAAGGCGGAGCCATTATTTTACCCAAAACATCTCAAGATTTTACTCTAAATTGGCAAGATAAAGGAGGATTTTATTTTGGACCTTATCAAGCTGTTTTAAATGCAACATATGGGCAAAATAGTAAAACCGCGACGGTCAGTCATTGGTTTTTCTTAATTTCTTGGAATTCATTGATTGTCATTATTATCTTAATAATTTTAATTTTCATTCTGCCTGTTTTAATTCGCCGATATAATAAATGGATAATAGAGAAATCTCGCAATCATTCTTAATCAATTGCTTTTAAATGAAATGTCGCTGGGAATTTTCTAATTATTTATCAAAGTGTTTAGTCGCCATTGTTTTTTCTGTAGTTTTTTATAATTTATTACTTTATAGCGCCAAAGCGACAACGGTTACGGTGACTGCTAAGGTAAATGGAATTTGCGGTAATGGTATTATTGACCCGGGCGAACAATGCGACGGGACTAATCTTGGCGCTAATACTTGTCAAAGTTTAGGATTTTACAGCGGCTCTTTAAGCTGTAATAGTAATTGTACTCTTAACACTTCTGCTTGCACTTTGCCGCCATCAAATGGCGGTGGAGGTGGTGGCGGCGGAGGAGGCGGAGGCGGAGGCGGCGGTTATTTTCCGTTGCCCAATATTCAAACAACCGCTATTTTTTCAGGTTTTGCTTATCCTAATAGCCAAGTAACATTACTTAAAGACGCTCAAGTTATGGCAACGACAATTGCCAGTGATGATGGTAGTTTTTCAATATCTATTTCTGGTCTTTCAGCTGGCAATTATATTTTTTCTTTATATGCTACCGATGCTTACGGAAACAATTCTCCATTAAGAACTTTTCCGATAGGCATTACCGGCGGAGCGACCACTAATGTAAGCGGCATTTTTCTTTCTCCAACTATTACTACGAATTTAATCGAGGTGAAGTATGGAGATTTAATAACTTTTTTTGGACAAACTGTTCCTTATAGCAATATCATAATTTCTATTCACTCGGCTAACGCTTCATATGTTACAACTACTGCTGATAAATACGGAAAATATCTGAAAGAGTTTGATACAGATTCATTAGAAATTGGCCAGCATACAGCTTATTCTAAAGGTGCTACTAGTAGTTTAATAACAGATAATAGCAATATTATTGCTTTTAATGTTGGCACCCAAAATATTCAGAGAACACAGCATGCGGGTTGTAATTTGAGAGGCGATCTTAATTGCGACGGCAGAGTAAATCTTATAGATTTTTCTATTATGGCTTATTGGTATGGCAAGCCGAATCCACCCGCTAATATTCTTTTAGACGGGAAAAATACGGTCGATCTTACGGATTTTAGTATTATGGCTTATTATTGGACTGGCTAATTATGAGAAAATATATTTTTATAATTATTTTATTTTTATTTGCTTCAAACGCCTATGCGGCTTCGTTAAATTTTGTCGTTTCAAGTACAACGGTCAGTCAAAATTCTCTTTTACCTGTTAATGTTGTTTTTAGTCCAGATAATCAAGTTATCAACGCTCTTGGCGGAGAAATAGTTTTTCCAACCGATAAGCTTGAATTGCAAGGAATATATGATGGCGATTCTATTATTAATCTTTGGATTCAAAAACCTCAAGAATCTTCAAGTGGAGTTATTACTTTTAGTGGAATTATTCCCGGGGGATTTGGTGGAATTTTAAATCCTGCTCCAAATAATAATCAGTCTCCGGGAAAAATTTTTACAATTGTTTTTAAAACGCTTCAAGCAGGAGCGGCTGATATAAATTTTCAAAACAGCGAGGCTTTATTAAATGATGGCAAGGGGACACCTGCAAGTTTGGATGTTAATCCAATTGAAATTATAATAAGTTCTTCTACACAAACCGAAGCATCACCTTTACTTTCAGTGATTTCTAACGATCATAATCCTCCCGATCCGTTTAAAATTATCTTAAGTCACGACCAAAATATTTTTGGAGGTAAATGGTTTATTATTTTTCATACTCAAGATAAAGAATCCGGAGTAGCTTATTACGATGTTTTTGAATCCCCACAGGCTGTTCAAAATATAAACGATGTTGAGTGGCATCAAGCAACGAGTCCTTATCTTCTTCAAGACCAGACTTTATCAAGTTATATCTATGTTAAGGCTGTTGATTATAACGGAAACTCGCGTCTTTCTGTCTTAAAGCCGATTAATCCAACAAAACCAATTATTTTTCCAATTAACTTAATTTACATATTAGCTATAATTATAGTAATAATAGTAATTGTTTTATGGATTATCAAAAAAAGGAAAAATATATAAAAAGGTGTTTGATATTTACATCTCTAGTAGTATTATTTTTTATTTCTTCAAGCGTTCAAGCTGCTGGAGCTTCTTTCTCTTTTTCTAGTCAAGGCAATGCCTATAATGTTGGCGATACATTCTCTTTAGGCGTTTATATTCAAAGCCCGAGTCAGGCTATTAACGCTTTTTCTGGGTCAATATATTTTCCCAGTGATAAACTTTCAGTAATATCTATTTCCAAAAATAACACAATCGCAAATTTATGGGTCCAGGAGCCAACATATTCAAACGACTCAGGATCAATTAGTTTTCAAGGGGTTATTTTAAGTCCTGGTTTTATCGGTTCAAACGGTCAAATTATAACCATTAATTTTCAAGCCAAAGCTTCAGGTATAGCAATAGTCTCTTTTACTTCCGGCTCTATTTTGGCTAATGACGGCCAAGGAACGAATATCTTAGACGTCAATGGCTTGCCCTCAGTTCAATATGCCATAAATGTTCCTTCAACAATAATTAGCGATTCTAGTTTATCTGTACCTATTAATACTAATGGTCCGTTGGCTCCGAATATTTTTTCACCAACCAATCCTGATCCGACAAAATGGTATTCTTCAAACGATGTAAAATTAGAATGGCAAATACCGTCAGGGGTTGATGCAGTGCGATTGCTTTACAATAAATATCCGTATTCAGTCCCAACTATTTTATATAAGCCACCAATAAGCGAAAAAGAAATAACCGGTTTAACTGACGGTATTTACTATTTTCACGCTCAATTTCACGATGATACCGGCTGGGGCGCTATATCTAATTTTAAATTTCAAATCGATACTACGCCGCCAAATCCATTTGATATTATTTTTGCTTCTTCTAGCGATCCTACTAATCCGTCTCCAGCAGTTTATTTTAATGCTACTGATAGTTTATCTGGAATATCTTATTATCAAATTAAAATTGACGACCAAGAAGCTTTTAACGTTTCGGCTAGCCAATATAAAAATGGACCGTATATTTTACCAGCTCAAAAATTTGGAGCGCACATAATAACGGTTAGCGCTTTTGATATGGCTGGTAATTATCGATCTGCTACTGCTAATTTTAATATTCAACCTATCAATTCGCCAACGATTAATAATTATGATGTCGCAGGGAATATTTTGGTTGTCAAGGGAACAACTTACCCAAATTCAACGGTGACGGTTTGGCTTCAAAAAGAAAATCAAATATCTACGTCTTTTACTGGTACAAGTAATAGTAATGGAGAATTTACTGTAATAGGAGTCAATCTCGGGGCAGGAAATTATAAATTGTATGCAACCGTGACAGATAATCGAGGCGCTCAAAGTCTTCCAACAAATAAATATGATATTTCTGTCAGCGCTTCTATTTTGGGGATGAATTTTATAGAAATAGCTGAATTCATTACATTTATAATTATTTTAGTAAGTATGTTTTTATTTAATAAGCATCGCGATAAAAGAAATAAAGAAAATATTAAAAAGATAAAGCAAGTGGCTGAACATGATTGGCGAAATTATAAAAAAAATATTGAACAATCGGTAAAAAGCAAGATTGATATTTTAGAAGAAGCTGGGAAAATGAGAACTTTAACTGTTGAAGAAAAAACAATTTTAGAATTATTAAAAAAAGATTTAACAGCTTGTCAAGAAGAATCGATTAAAAAAGATTTAGATAAACTTAAGTAATTTAATAATTTTTAATCTTATCTTTTAATCTATTAATTTAGCTATTTATAATTCTTAATTTTATTAATTTAAACAGGTGCAAAATAAGCAATTAAAAACAAAAGCTAAATAAAGAATTTCTTTTTAGTAAAATTATTTCTGGCTTTTCTCTTTTTCTTTCTCTTCTGCTTTGATTTTCGCTTCCTCTTCTTCGCTTACTGGACCTAAGTCTTTTACAGAGCCAGGCACTATTTTTACAACATCTCCAGTTCTTTCATATTCAATTTCATAAAGATGGGTTCTTGGATCTGGTCCTATAGGCGAAGCTAAATATTTCCCCTTAATCTTCTCTGGGGTTTTGCTGGCGTCGGCTGAAAAATTTTCTTTTGATTTCATTATTATCTTGTATTATAAAACTTATATCTAAGCTTGTCTATATTTTATAAATTTTACACCCATTAAACGATAAATAATCTTTACAAATTAAGTCGGNGTTTAAAAATTTGAGATAGAAAATGGAAAAAAGGAGAAGACAAATTTATTTTATCTTCCAAATCTTTTTTGGCGTTGAGAATAATCTAAAATTGCTTTATCTAATTCTTTTTCATTAAAATCAGGCCAATAAATTTTTGAAAAGTATAACTCGCTATAACTAGCTTGCCAAAGTAAAAAACCCGATAGTCGCTGCTCGCCCGATGTTCTAATAATTAAGTCGGGATCAGGTAAGCCCTTGGTGTCTAGATTTTGAGAAATTAAGTCTTCAGTAATTTGTTTTGCTCGATACCNCTTTTTAATTATTTTTTGAATAGCTCTCTTTATTTCATCTCGTCCGCCATAATTTAGCGCTATGTTAAGAATTATTGATTTATTATTTTTTGTTAAACTAATAGCTCGTTTAATTTTTTTCTTTAAAGAAAGCGGCAATCTTTGTAATTTGCCTAAATGTCGCAGTTGAATTCCTCTTTGGTGAAAATCTCGGATATTTTTATCAATAAATTTTTCAAAAAGTTTCATTAAATTGTTAACTTCCGTTTCAGATCTTTTCCAATTCTCAGTTGAAAAAGCATAAATTGTAAGAATTTTTATACCTAATTTTTGAGCGTATAAAACTATTTTTTTTACGCCTATTATACCTTTAGTGTGTCCAGCCAAAGTCGGCAGACCGNGTTTTCTTGCCCAGCGACGATTGCCATCTATAATAATACCGATATGACGGGGCAGATTTTTAACCGTTTTCATATTTTTAACATTCATAGCAAATATTTTTTAATAATATTTACGAATAATATTATACTCATTATATCACTTAAGTCGGAGTTTAAAAATTTTAGGTTTTAGTTATGATGACCGTTCGGATTTTTTGAAAAAAGTCTAGACTTTGTTCAAGGAAAATCCGAATGCCGATTTCTGAAAAATTACGCTCAGGCGGGGCGAGAAACCAAAACTTTACAAATTGGCTGCGGGACTTGGATTCGAACCAAGATACCGGGCTCCAAAGGCCCGTGTCCTACCATTAGACGATCCCGCATTACTTTATAAATTTAACAATATTCAATTTTTTTTTCAATCATCAGGAGATAGGTTAATTTTTTATAAAATAAAAAACCTCAATTATTTTTGAGGTTTTTTATTTTATAAATCATTTTTCGGTTTTANTGAGTTGTGGAAGATGANGATGTTGNGGTAGTAGTTGATTCTGATTGAGAANGATTATTTTGGCTTAAAGCTGATTCAAGATTATNCTTAGCGGCTATTAAAGCAGCTCTAAAGTCCTCCTGAGCTTTTTTAATGGCTGCATTTTTAGCATCGACTAATGCTTTCATCTGAGAAGAACGGTTAAGGTCGTGTCTACTATACATAGCTCTTATTTGCTCCATAATCGTTTGCATCTGTTTGATGAAATTAGCTCTAGTAATTGCTTGATTGNTAGTAGATGAGCAATCTTGTTGAGCTTGCTGGATGACTGCAGCTATGGTGTTAGAGGCATTAGCTATAGCAGTTTCCGGAGTAGTTGTTGATAGCAACGCTAAAACCCCCCGATGAAATGTGTTTAAAGCAGTTTCGATTGCTACTTTTCTTGTCTCAATAGCTGATTGAATAGCTGATTGAAAAGCCGAAACAGCAGCTTTCTCTTGGGTTGTAGTTGCATATTGATTTAATTTTTCAACATCCAAAGAGGCAAGTTTACTTAAAAAGTCATTTTGATTGTTCATTCTCGCCATATAGTCATTCCATTGATCTTCTAACCTATTTTTCTGATCAGCTTTTCTTTCTTGAATTTTATTTTGTATAGTAGCTAATTGTTTTTCTATTATTGAGGCTCGGTGAGATAAGATTTCGCAAAATCTCGCTGTTTGAATCTGGGTTGTTGTTGGAGTGCTGCTTCCCTCGTGTATGCCGAAAACTCTTGCTTCACTTAATCCCGGATTAATCATTGTGGCCATTAAAGCCAAAAATAATCCTGATGTTAAAATAATTTTGTTTTTCATGTTATTATTATAAATTATTTATATCTACGGCTTGATTAAGACTATCTAAAACATCTGATGAGGAAGAAGAGGTAAGTGATGGATCTGACTCAACTGGAGTTGAACTAACCTGAGAATTATCTAAAAGATTGTTTACAATAGTGTCTGGATTACTGGTTGCTTCTGCAAGTAGTTGAGCTTCTTGAGCTGCTGATAAAGATGAAGCTGGTGATTGGCTACTGCTGGCTTGATTTGCTGTCTGTTGATTAGAATTAGGAGTAACTGCAGTAAGATAATAGGCACCAATAACAATTAACGCTAATACCAACACACCAATTCCAAGATAAATTTTTTTCATAGTCATTAAACTTGTTCTTTCTAATAACTGAATGATAGAGCCTCG
>JGI24721J26819_10002673_pt1 | contig 19504 bp, 19 predicted proteins | sample YelNatPaOPGAMG01_FD_26819 | JGI IMG/M metagenome (IMG submission 26819) | reverse complement strand
TATAGTCGGCTGGGAGTGGATAGTAATTCTAGCAATATTAGCAGTAATAATGATTTGGGGCCCAGATAAGATACCTAAGCTTGCTCGCGCCTTAGGTCAAGCGAGAAAGGAGTTCGAAAAAGCGCAGAAAGAGTTCACAAACCCCGCACCAGAACCTGAGCCAGCATCTACAGCTGAACCTAAAACAGCGAGTGACGACTACCTTATCCAAACAGCTAAGAGCCTAGGCATAGAGACCGCGGGTAAGACGAGGGAGCAGATTTCAAAGGAGATACTAGAGCGTGCACGCACCACACAACCCCAAACGACCACCCCGCCTCAGAGCGGCCAGCAGCAGTAGGCTCTACGCTATTCTGATACTATAAGCCTCAACCCTCTCAACAAGAGGAAGCAAACAATTAAAGGGCGTCTGCTGCTGAAGAAAGCGGCGTAGAGGATATACCNTCAGGTGGCAGCATGTCAAAAGACAAGGAGCTTACGTTCCAAGAGCATCTGGCCGAGCTCGCCAGCAGACTGAAGATCATCCTCTATACACTCGTAGCCTCGACGATCATCTTTATGGCTCTACCGGCAGACCTATCTTTTCTACATAACCCACCTGTGTTCAAGCCTCTTGTTTCGGTTCTGCTGGCCTATATAAGGGAGGACATCCTACCAGCTTCGGTCAAGCTGATAGCTGGTGAAATCACCACCCCTCTAGAGTTATATATACTAGCATCATTCGCACTGGGCGTTGCTGTAACCCTCCCAGTAATGTTCTACGAAGTCTATAAGTTCGTTGATCCAGCACTCTACCCCGAAGAAAGAAGAATGGTTTATCCTTTTGTAGCCGCATTTATCTCCCTCTTCATCGCAGGTGCTGTCTTCGGATACAAGATTCTCTCCGCCCTTTATGATCTGGGCGCTACTGCCTTTCTTCGAGGCGCTTCAGGTTGAAGCCTTGGTTTATGTTATGGACTTCTACACACTCGTTTTTGCGCTGGTTATACTTTGCGGCCTAGTATTTACCTTCCCAGTAATCTTCGTCATACTCGTGAAGTTTAATATTGTCGGCACAGAGATCCTAACCAAGAACAGGAAGTATGTCTACGCAGCACTGTTTGTAGTTACTGCGCTGATTACACCAGACGGCGGACCAATAGCAGACATAGCNCTCTTTGCACCTCTGGTTGTACTATTAGAGGTAGGTATACTTGTGGCTAAGCGTTATGAGAAGCAGCGTGCTGAGAAAGAGCCACCAGTCATAACCAAAGTGTTCCCAGCTGATGTGAGTAAATGTAGATACTGCGGAGCAGAAGTGAAGCCTGATNCAACATTCTGCCCCAAGTGTGGTAAGGCGCTAGTCTAGCTTCTCCTACTCAAATCGGATCTTCTATCTACATCAAGTAGCACATTCGGTGTGCTCGCTTCCACATAGACTACATCTGCTTTATGCCTGTTTACTACAGCCTTAAGCCCGTATCCTGCTTCATCTATCGCTAAGATCTCTGGTATAAGGCTTCGGTCAAAGAGAATCGGATGCCCCGGCTTACCTTGATGGGCTGCTACTACGATCTTCGCCCCCTTTCTCTCATACTCATCAACCACCTTATCTATTACGGTTGCGTCGATGAAGGCAACATCGCCTGGAAGTATCATAACAGCATCGGCGTCCTCATTGACGTGTTTAACACCACACCTAACCGATGAACTCTGCCCCCCAGTAGCGTACTCAGGATTCTCCACCACCTTACACCCTAACCCCTTAAGCGCCTCCTGCACTTTCTCAGCCTCAAATCCTACAACCACTATAACCTCATCTACTGAAGAGGAGAGGGCGGTCTTCACCACCCTCCTAACCATGGGTTCGCCATCAATAGGGTAGAGCATCTTATTCTCTCCAAATCTAGTTGACATGCCAGCGGCTAAAACCACTAGGCTTATCAAACACCAAACACTCTTAGAGGCTATCTAAGCCTTCTCTACTACCGCTTGCTCGATTTTACTTATCTTCTTAGGTGCACCTGTTCCTCCCCTTCTGCTCATTATGATTTCTGCAATTATGCTGACCGCTATCTCCTCTGGGGTTTCTGCGCCTATCTCTAGTCCGATAGGTGCGTGAACTCTTAGAAGCTTCTCTGCTGGATAGCCCTGTTTCATAAGCTCTCTGAAGACAAGTTGAACTCTATTAGCGCTTCCAACCATCCCTATGTATCTTGCTTTAGAATTTATAACCGCTTTTAACGCCTGTTCGTCTCCTTGATGCCTCGTGCATATCACAATGCTATCGTAAGCGTAGATGGGTATCTTAGCTACACCCTCTTCGTAGCCCTCTGCTATAACAGCTTCTGCTTCAGGAAAGTCTTCTGGTTTTGCGAACCGGTCTATGACCACTACCCTCATACCTACAAACCTTCCAGCTTTAGCTACTGCTTTAGCAAGGTGCCCAGCGCCCAAGATTATTAGTCTAGGGTTGGGTTCAACAAGCTCCAACGCTATCTCCACCTTCCCACCACAAGCCATCCCAAGACCAGACCAGCTGTCATCTCCAAGATCCGCCTCTACGATCCTAAGCACACCGTCTTCAAAAACCTTCTTAGACTCGTGAAGCACATAGGTTTCTAAGCACCCGCCGCCGATAGTACCTATGCTGCTGCCGTCCTCGAGAACGATCATCTTTGCGCTTGTGCCTCTAGGTGTTGAGCCGGCTGCGCGTATTACAGAGGCTAACACAAACCTCTTCCCATCTTCAAGTAGCTCGGCTACCTTATGGTAGATTTCGCTTGTTGTGTAGGTTGGCTGCATCTTCTTCTTTTCTTAAGAGCGGCTGGGGTAAAAAAGGTTTCTGGCTATGGCAAAGAAGATAGCCCCGGCACAAGCGCCACATCCACGTCTGTATCTTTCCTTACGACCATTCGGTTCGGCTCGGTCAAGATGTATCCATCAGCTTTTACAAGCACGTTTAGCATTGGAGAGTCTCCTCGAATTGGATGGGCGACTAGCTCATTATCCTTCTTTCTAAGCGAGACCCATGTCATCTTCTTGAAGTCTGGGAATCTGTGGAAGACCAGATCCTCAGCGAGCCTAGCCCGTACTGTAGCTTCGTATCTAGTGGTCTCTTGCCCTGAAAGCTTCTTTATGAGTGGCAAGGCTAAGTAGACGAAGGCATTTACAGTNGATTGAATCAAACCGGGTAGTATTATTACGGCTTTGCCGTTCACAACACAACACCCAGCCACCCTTCCTGGATGTAGCTTTAACCCGTGTTTGTGCATAGTTGGTGTTAGTGTTTGGAGTGTTTTCGAAACCAAGTCTGCTTCGCCTACAGATGAGCCGCCTATTGTCAGAAGTAGGCTGCTTTTAGCCAACCCCTTGAGTACTGTATCTTTTATCGCTTGAGGGTCGTCTGGCACAATACCCAGGTAGAGGGGTTTACCGCCTGCGCTCTTGATTAGGGCTGTGATGGTGTAGGCGTGTGTATTTAGGGTCTTACCCAGCTCAGCCTCTTCCACGCTTTCAGTAAGTTCGCTACCTATTGATGCTACAGCTACTACCGGTTCGGCGTAGACCTTAACCTTGGTGTAACGTAGAAGCCTTAGCATACCCAGATCCTGCGCTCTGAGTTTGTGCCCAGATCTGAGAACGACCATGTCTTTTGCTACATCAGACCCCTTCTTAACAACTTCTGAACCCGCTTTGACTGGCTTGGTGACATAAACCCTGTCTCCTTCTACATATACCTCCTCTTTTCCAACCACGGCATCACAACCTTCAGGCAGATAGCTCCCAGTTCTAACACGATAGGCTTCCCCTGTTTGNACNATCTTGGGGGGTTTAACACCCAACTCAATAGATCCTCTAATGGTTAGCACCACAGGATGTTGAGGCGTAGCATTCAGCGTATCAACAGATCTCAGAGCATACCCATCCAGATGTGAGCTGTTAAAGGCCGGCACATCTATAGGCGACTTGACCTCCTCGGCTAGAACACGGTTAAAAGCGTCCGCAACATCCACCTCAACGACTTTGGGTTGGGCACGCTGCGCACCGAGAAGAGCCTCGAATACCTCATCGGGGTCGGTGTATTCTATGGGCATTTCACAGAAGATCTTTAACAAACTATATTTATACTTATGTAGCTGGGTATTCTAGGGTAACCTCTTTGCTCGAGCGGGTTAAAGCGTATTACGAGGTAACAAAACCGCGAGTATGGTATCTGCTCGTATTCACGGCGCTCGGAGGTTATGTGGTTGCTGCTGGTAGGAGCATAGACCCGTATCTGTTTGCGCTCACTATTATCGCTGTAACATTGGGTTCTGCTGGAGCTAACACGATCACCTGCTATATAGATAGGGATATTGATGCTGTCATGGATAGAACTAGGCTTCGACCTATACCCACAAGAAGAATATACCCAGCGGAGAAAGCGCTCTACTACGGCTTAGCCCTAGCATTAGCCTCAGTCGCTCTAGCACTACTCATCAACCCGATAGCTGCGCTACTTATGGTCTTCGGGCTTGTAGACAACATCATAATCTACAGCAAGATGCTGAAGAGGAGGAACCCTGTAAGCATAATCCTAGGTGGCTTCTCAGGAGGCGCACCAGCGCTCATAGGATATGCAGCGGTCAAGAACACNATCGATCTAACCTCGTTACTGATGGCTGCGCTGGTAGTTTTATGGATTCCGGGTCACATATGGGCACTTGCACTCTATGCGAAAGACGATTACGCCAAAGCGAAAGTACCTATGCTCCCAGTCGTCGTCAGCGAGAGCGTAGCTGTGAGGTGCATCGCCTCAACATCCATACTCATGGTGGCTTTCAGCATAGGCATCTACTTTGCAGGCACCTTCGGAACAATATACCTTACAACAGCNGCGATCCTAGGCGCAGTGGCGCTGGCGGTAAACTTTTGGCTCGTCGNTAAGCCGAGCAAAGAGCGAGCTTGGATCGGGTTTAAGTTATCCAGCCCCTATCTTGCTTTAATATTCCTAGCCATGATGCTTGACAAGATTGTTACTTAATTATCAACAAATGATTTAAATCTGCACATAGAGGAGTCTTAGAGAATGGGTATGAGCAGAGGTCCTATCTCTTGCCTAAAGTCGTAACTTTGCTCTCTGAGAAGGACTTCCTCTTTCTAGCCGCTTTACTAGCCAACAGAGCCGATCTTGCCGCTGCTGCTGAAGAAGGTGGTGCTGATGCGCTGGTTGTAAGCACCGGAGCATCTGACTTCGGAGCAAATAGGTTCGGAAACTTTGAATTAGAAGAGGAGGGTATAAGAGCGGTCACCTCAACGGTAAGCATACCCGTAGGGCTCTACATGGGCGATACCCTCCACATAGATTCAGAAGAGTGGGAGAGGGTGATAGCTGCGAACATAGATTTTCTGATCATGTTTGCGCACCAGATGCCCATCCTCGTCTTATCCGATGAGAGAGTGTCTAAGTTTGCTGCCATAGGGCCTGGGTATGTTATTGAGCAGGTTAGGGCGCTATCTAAGGACCCTAATATTGACGCTCTGGTCGCTGCACTAACCCCGTCACAAGCAGTTGCTCAAGATATGACTGCTCTTGATCTTGGTACGCTGAGGCTTCTCGTGGGGCTTTCTGAAAAGCCTGTTTTAAATCTGCTTCAGAAGATAGTTGAGCCACGCTTCTTACCGATTTTAGCCCGAACTGGTTGCAAAGGGGTGATACTTAACTCCCTTGCACTAGGCTCTTCTGCTGAAAGCGTGAAGCTAGTCTTGGCAGATTACCGCTCCAGAATATTGGTGTAAACTTTAACTAACGGCGTCTCACTTACTTGCTGTGTGAGCAGGTTGAAGGTTGTTATACTTGCAGCTGGTCTGGGCACTAGGCTTCGACCATACACGCTCTTCGTACCTAAGCCGATGCTCCCTCTAGGTGAGAGACCTGTTTTAGAGTACGTGTTAGAGTGGCTTAAGAAGTATGGGTTTGATGATATATGCATCTGTGTAGGATATCTACGCAGAACCATCGAAGAATACTTTAAGGATGGGGCTGAATTCGGGGTTAGGATCACATATATACGCACAAGCAGACCGATGGGTACTGCTGGTCAGCTTAAGAGTGCTGCACCCTACATATCTGACACCTTCCTATGTCTTTACGGCGACACCATCTTCGACTTTAATCTGCAACGCTTTGTGGATAAACATAGGGAGAAGAGGGCTGACGCAACGATAGCGCTAAGCAAGTATAAGGTGGTGCTCAAATACGGCTTCATAGATGTAGATGCTGAGGGGTTTGTGCAGAACTGGCGGGAAAAGCCCGAGCTTCAAGGTTTAATCAACATCGGCTGCTACGTTATGGAGCCCAAAGTCTTAAACTACATACCTGAAGGTGTCGTATACAGTATGGATCTAGCCTTCCAAAATATGATAAAGAGCGGGGAAAGGATTTACGGACACATTATAGAAGATGGCTTCATCGACATAGGGGACAAAAAGTCATATGCCTCAGCCTACAGGAAGTATCTTGAGAGGCTCGGTAAGATCCTCTAGCAAGCCGGTGCCTCCCTAGTTGTATCTAGTAGTCTTCGACGACCCTATAATCTCAAACAACTTCAAGCCACTAACCTACACAAGAGCAGCATTCGAGCTACCCTTTGCTGCAGGTACTGTACTCGATAGACTGCTTAACGCTCTAAAGCCAGATGAGGTGGTTCTTTTAGTGCCAAATTATCTAAAGAAGGTGGTTGAGGAAAGACAACAAAACTTCGCAGTAAATCCAGAATCTGTAAATGAAGACGCCATACTTGTAAACGGCTTTTTCAACCCTAGTTTCAAAGACCTTCTTGAGAAGGTGGCTTCAGAGAATAAGAGGTTTGCGATCTTTGATGAAGACTTACTTGCTGCAGCGAGGCTGGACGAGTTTCACCTAAGTAAGATGATGCAAACCATAAGAGAACGTAAACCTTACCCCAACGCTTTACCGGATTCCTCACCTTCTTTTAGAGTCTCTAACACAGTGGCTGCGAAATATCCTTGGCATCTCCTTGATCTAATCGGACCCGCGTTAAGAGAGCAAGCAAAGGAAATGGGGGAAGCGAAGGAGGCGTTACCCCCTAACATCTTTGTTAAGGGCAGTAGAGAAGGTTTAAGATTTGGAGAAGGGGTCACGGTAGAAGGTTTCGTTACATTTGATACCAGCTCAGGTCCTATAATTTTAGATGATGGGTGCACAGTTGAATCTTTTACTAGGGTCTCTGGACCTACCTATATTGGGATGGGCAGCCTCATCAAACCCTCCTCTATAATCGAAGGTAGCGTGATCGGTGAGGGTTGTAAGATCGGGGGCGAGGTCTCCAACTCCATTATCCTAAGCCACACCAATAAGGCGCATTTAGGCTACATAGGACACTCTATTGTAGGGGAGTGGGTCAACTTAGGCGCTGGTACTTGTAATTCAGATCTTAAGAACACATACGGTAGCGTGAGGGTAAGTGTGGATGGTGCGGTTGTTGATACCAAGCGTGTGAAAGTAGGGTGCTTCATAGGCGATGGTGTGAAATCCTCGATAGGCACCCAGATAAGCACGGGTAGAAAGATAGGCGTNTTTAGCCACATAGGAGGCTTCATAGACCGAGATATACCGCCTTTCACATTCTGCCCAAAAGGTGNTGNGAGAGGCGCTGAGCCTATGCCATTAGAGGAGGTGTTAAAGGTGCAGAGGAGGATGATGAGTAGAAGAGGTAAAAGCCCAGGCGAGGCCTATGAGAATATGATGAAGGCTGTCTTTGAAATGTGTAGAGTTGAGAGAGGTGGTTAGTGTGGAGCTGAGTAAAGGGGAGGTTGAACGAGTAGATCGAGAAGGATTGTACAGAGACTACGAATCTTGGCCTGAGCAGGCTGAGTCAGCCCTCAAGCTATCAGTAGATCTTAAAGGAGTTGATGTGAATAAAATAGTGTATTGTGGGATGGGTGGCTCAGGCTGTGCCGGAGATATTCTACAAGATCTGTCTTTCAGCAGAGCCAGATTCCTTCCACTCTATGTGGTTAAGGGGTATCATCTACCACAGTTCGCTGATAAATTGACACTGGTTCTAGCGGTCAGCTACTCAGGGGATACAGAAGAAACTCTATCTGCCCTTAAGGAGGCGCTTGAGAGAGGATGTAAAGTGGTCGGGTTCTCCTCTGGTGGAGAGCTCGAGAAGATCTGTAAGGAGAATAGCGTACCACACGTAAAGCTTGGCAGCGCCCTAACCCCTAGATCAGCCTTACCCTTCATACTCTACTCAACCCTATCTGCTCTAGAAAGGTTGGGCTATGAACTGGTTTCGGAGAGCGACCTCTACGACACAATAGCTTTGATGCGTAGGCTAAGGGGATCGGTAGGGGTGGAGAGCGAGTTGAAAGATAATGAAGCAAAGCAGATCGCGCACCACCTCTATAACGCATACCCAATAGTATACGGTCCTCAGGAGTTTAGGGGTGTACTTTTGAGATTCAAGAACTCGCTTAACGAAAACGCTAAGGTTCATGCGTCTGTTGANATATTGCCTGAAGCTTGCCACAACAGTATCGAAGCTTGGCNCCCTTATCCTTCAAACCTTCGGGTCCTCTTCGCAATAAACGAATACGATGAAAGGTTAAAGAAGCGGTTTGATACGCTTATGGAGCTGGTTGAGCGGTCTGGTGTCAAGTATAGGAGCGTCCACGCGGGAGAGGCTTCGCTCTTCAAAAGTATGGTGAAGCTCCTCTACATATTGGAGTACGCAACGCTCTACCTTGCTGTGTTAAGAGGGATTCCACCAGCACCAACACCCAACATAGCTTTGTTGAAAAAGAGGTTGAGCGGAGACTAGGAGACACCTACGAGCGCAGCGAACTCTCTTTTAAATGCGAAGCTGAGCTTGCTAGCTACCTTCTCCGGTGGAAGAGGGGTAAAATATATGCCCGTGCCCACGTGAAGCGAGTTCGCTGGTGGAGCGTTCGCATGCACCTCGAGGTGCCAGTGTAGCTGCTTAGATGTCTTCTTCTCTGAGGATGAGTGTAACACGATGGTGTAGGGTGTGAAGTTAAAAGCCTTATCAAACGCACCTAATGCCGCTCGGATAGTGAGGGCGAGGTTATCAAGCTCCTTCTGCCCAACTTTTAGGAAACTGGTCTGATGCCTCCTAGGAAAGACCCAGAATTCGTATAAGGATGATGGAGCCCAAGGAGCGAAGACGATATAATGCTCGTTTAGGTATATCTGCCTTGGGCCGCCTGTTTCAATAGATACAACGTTACACATCGGGCATACAGCCGTTTCTCGATAAGTGTTATGGAAGGCGGTGGCTTCTTGCTCCACTATGGGCGGGAGCTTAGGGAGTGTAACCAAATTGAATCTAGCGTGCCCCTTCGCTCGCTCTGCGAAAACAGAAACATATGTTACACCTTTCTTACCATATAACCACTTCATACGGTCTTGAATGACTCTGAGAAGATTAGACCACTGATTTACGCTTATGGTCGATAAAGTTTCTTGGTGGTCTGGTGTCGCCACCACTTCATAATGGTAGCCGAATGCAGGCTCGCTATAAAGAGGGAGATCAGTAAATCTTGACTGCGGAGATATGCTAACAAATGGTTTCCTACTAGGAATAACTCTGATGGACCAGTTCTTAATTCTCTCCTCTTCAGTATCGCTTTTCTTAACCAGCGAGCCTTGATACTGCACTAAGACCAATTCGGCTGGTTGAGTTAGGTGCTCATTACCCGCACAGTAGGGGCAAACCTCCTCGCCTCCGCCAGCCTCTAGGTAACCGCGCTCAAGATCTTCATCGCTCACTATACAAAGCGAATCTCTAAAATAGTCCTTTCTGATCTCAACCATAATTATTACCTCACCTAACCAAACCCCATAATAGCGGGGAAGCCAACTACTTATGTTTTAACATATGCAAACATATATACCGGATAGTGAGAGGGAGCTTACCGTTATGCAAAGCGAGGTAGACCCAAAAGCAGTCGAAGCGATAATGCAGAGCAGAGCGGAAGGACCTCAGTCTGCGGCCGTGCTGGTGGGTAAGGTTAATGAAGTGGTCAAGCCTAAAAGTGCAATAAGAAGGGTTATAGACTACCTTATAGGCGAGCCGCTAACCTATCTTGTTAACTGGGGTAGACTCTACTCTCTTTGGCCGACTCACGTTGAAACAGCGTGCTGCAGCGTTGAGATAGGGGCCTCGGCTGGTCCAAGGTGGGATATGGAGCGTTTTGGCGTATTGGAAGCCTTTGGGAGCCTTAGGCAGTGCGACCTTATGATAGTTATGGGTACGGTGACCAGAAAGCTAGCACCTAGGTTAAAGCTGATTTGGGATCAGATGCCCGATCCAAAGTTTTGTATAGCCATGGGTGCTTGCGCAATATCTGGAGGGCTCTATGAGCAGTCTTATAATGTGCTCCAAGGGGTTAACAAAATCATCCCGGTCGATGTATACATACCAGGGTGCCCTCCACCAGCCCAAGCAGTTATAGATGGTATCGTGAAGCTTCAGGAGAAGATTCGTTGTATGGATCTTAAAGGGAGGGTCATATCCGAATCTTATCTTCGCCTCTCACCTAAGTGGAGGATGAGATAAGACATGGTAAAACCGATAGCGATACTTAACGCGGTTAAAAGCGGGTTACGCCACCTATTTTATAGTCGTGTTACAAGAAGGTACCCTGAAGTCGAAAGCGGCCTACCTGAAACCTACTACTCCTTTGACCCAAAGAAGGGTGTCGCAGCCGCCGGCTGGAGAGGGCGCCACTACCTTGAGTTAGATAAGTGCACTGGCTGCCAGCTATGCTCATTTATGTGCGATGAAATAAGTAACGCGATTGTGATGGTAGAAGTGCCTGAAGTAAAGTTTGAGCAGAACAAAAAGAGTCTCTTCCCATCTATAGATTATGGGAGATGCGTGTTCTGCGGGTTATGTGTCGATTCTTGCCCCTTCGAGTGCCTACATATGACTCCTGAGATTAGGTTGGCAGACTATGATAGGAACAAGCTTTACTACTCCCCGCTTGAGTTGAGCATACCACCCTCTGTGGGTAAGCCGTCATATCTAGTTGGGAAGCGAAGGGAGGCAGCGAAAACTTGAACGATCTGTTTGAGAAGATTAGAGAGAGAGCGCCAGAAGCCCAGTGTACCGTCAGAGGCAATAGGATTAAGGTCGTNACGCCTGCGGAAAGTGTCGTAAGAGTGGCTGAGGTTGTGAAAGAATACGGTTTTAACCACATAGAGTCGGTCTGTGGCATAGACCACCCTAATGATAACGCAATGGAAGTCCTATATATTGTGGGCTCAGTAGAAGAAGGTCTGAAGTCTAAGGTATTGATCTTAGGCAGCAGAATCTCTCGAAATAACCCTGTCTTCCCATCCCTTATCAACATATGGCCTGGAGCTTACTTTCACGAGAGAGAAGAGTATGAGATGCTGGGTATCCGCTTTGAGGGGCATCCGAAGCTAGCCAAGCTACTTCTACCAGACGATTGGGACGATACCCCTCCGTTGAGAAAGGAGTTTCAAGTTAAAAAGTGGGGGGCGATCGAGCGTGAAGATTCAGGGCTTAAGATAGAGCGGGCTGTCCTACATACCCCTCCGCCAGAATACATACCGACACAAAGCGACTTTATGAAGGTTAAAACACCACCTTTCTTAGAGCGTTTCCAGCAAGCTCTTGATGTGCCAGACTATGATACACTGGGTAGGCAGCTCTTCCAATGGGTTCGGAAGGATGAGCGGAGCATCGCCATCTCTTTCGGCATTCAGCACCCTGGGAGCGGGCATATGAGGCTTGTCTTAGGTGTGGATGGAGACATCATAACCGAAGTCGAACCAGACATAGGCTATGTGCACAGAGGGAAGGAGAAGATGTGTGAATACAAGAACTACTTTCAGAACATACCTCAACTAGAGCGCATGACTGTACACGATTCCTCAGGCATGCTCTTCCCTTATGTGCTCGCTGCAGAAGACATACTTGACATTTCAGATAAGGTCCCTGAGCGGGCTAAGTATCTGCGCATAATAATGGCTGAGTTTAACCGCATACTTAACCACACATATTGGCTTGCAATAATGGGTATCTTCACAGGGCACTCAACAATGTTTATGTGGGCTATGGGCGACCGCGAACTTATTATCGATGCTGCTCAACGACTTGCTGGTGCTAGAGTCACATTCGCCTATTTTGTGCCCGGCGGAGTTAGAAACGACGCCCCAGAGGGTTGGACGGATTACGTGCTGAAGATCTGCGATAAATTTGAGGAGCGCATCAACCACTATAGGGAGATATATTTTGAGAACCCGCTCTTTCTAGATCGAACGGTAGGCGTTGGTGTTTTGCGTAGGCAAGACGCCATAGATCTCGGCATAGTAGGTCCAGCGCTTCGGGCATCTGGTGTCTTTTCAGATACTCGTAAAGATGAACCTTATTCGCTCTACGATACCATCGACTTTGACGTGCCTGTGATGAAAGAGGGTGACTCATATGCTCGCTGTATGGTCTCCTACCTAGAAATGTATCAGAGCCTAAGGATAATAAGGCAAGCAGTCAAGATGATGAAGCCCGGGCCAGTCAGATACCACATCAGAGGGAGATTGAGAGGTAGGGAGGGTGAAGCCTACGCTCGAACAGAAGCGGCGCGAGGAAGCCTCTCATTCTATATAATCAGCGACGGAAAGGAGAAGCCATATAGGGTTAAGATCAGCACCCCCTCGTTCAGAAACCTCTTAGCTGGGGTTAAAAAGCTGCTTCCTGGGCATAAGGTGGCCGACGTTCCAGTGATACACTGGAGCTTGAATTATTGGGCGGTAGAAGCCGACCGCTGATATTAAGGGAGAGATTTTGAGTAAGGCTGTGTCAGAGAAGCCTACCAGCATACAACCCGCAGTTATCTTAGTGTTATATATGGGGCTATACTTCTTCTCTCAATTTCACCGAACAGCTATCGGTCCTCTTGCAGGGGAGTTTATGCGTGAATTCGGTGTATCTGCGGCGAACGTGGGTGTGCTCACATCTTCTTACTTTATCATATATGGTNTNCTCCAACCACTTTATGGTGCTGCGATAGATAGATACGGTTCAAGCAANGTGGTTCTCTNCACGATGCCCATCTATGTTCTAGCGTGTTACCTATTCGCCACATCCCCAACATTTGAATCACTCATCCTATCCAGANTAGGAGTAGCCGCAGCCATCGCTTGTGTTTTTATAGCNGGTTTGAAGGCGACCGCCCTCACATTTAAGAGTGCCACATATGGTAAGGTAGTCGGGATCTACACAGGCTGGGGATACACAGCAAGTCTACTAGGTATGGTTATTCCCAGCATCATGCTTGGGCAAGGTTTAGGTTGGCGCCAAACATTTATCTCAGTAGCTGTGGCAAGTCTAATCTTCTACGTATTCTTCGCCGCTTTTACTGTTAGACACGCTACTAAGAAACAGGCTACCGATCCTTCATCCAAACAGAGTGGAGTTAAATTAAGAACACTTTTTTCATCGAACNTTTTGCTCATTTATCTGAGTACNGCGGTAGCGTATGGATCTTATGTAGGTCTTGTCAGCTGGATACCGAAGTATCTCTANGACGTTTTTGCACTAACTAGAGACGTTGCCGGTATTGTAGCAGCANTACCTGTTGCTATGATGGCCATAGGGAGTCCTCTCATGGGGATTTTAGCTGACAGGACAAAATCCTGTAGCTCTGTGTATAAGTATACTCATCTTTTGACCGCTATCCTCCTAGCAGCGCTACTCTACTCAATTATGTTGAGTGATGTGTATCTTTCTATGTTGTTCTTTTCGTGCTCTGTATTAAGCCTAAGCGGTTTTACGATTTGGCCCACGATCATCAGAAAAGAGGTAGGTGAAAGGAACCTTGCCCTACTCCTAAGCTTGGTTAACACCTTCGTATTCCTAGGCGCATTCGCTTACCCAGCAGCGATGGGGCTGATAATGGATCTGACAACGCCGAAGATGATAATCGCAGGTGAGCGAATTTATGACGTGGGAGCATATTTCTGGGCATTCACTCTCTGCCTTGCTACCCTGGCGATTTCAACCTTGATGCTTTTCGCGCGGATGCGTACAAAAGTTTAGGCTACTGGGGCTCTATGGTCGCTGGGGGTTTGCTTGAGATCACATATGTGACCCAAGTCACACCTGGAACTTCGTTAGTTATCCTATTGCTGATTCTCTCAAGCACCTTATACGGTAGCCTTACCCAGTCTGCAGTCATGGCATCGGTAGATTGGACAACACGCACAGAAACTATGTAGCCGTAGCTTCTAGCATCCCCAAGCACACCAACAGCTTTATCGTCACCAACTATAGCGAAGGCCTGCCACACCTTATCGTAGAGATTGTGCTTTTGAAGCTCCTCCTCCACGATGCTGCTAGCCTCCCTACATATGCGCAGCTTTTCCTCTGTAACCTCGCCTATGATCCTAACAGCCAAACCCGGCCCGGGGAAAGGGTGTCTTTTTACTATACTGGCGGGCAGTTTAAGTAAGGAGGCTATCTTTCTAACCTCATCCTTATAGAGATCTCTGAGAGGCTCAAGCAGCTTGAATTCAAGCTGTTGAGGCAGCCCTCCTACATTGTGGTGCGTCTTGATTCTTGACGCTGGGCCTTGACTTGCAGCAGACTCTATCACGTCAGGGTATAAGGTTCCCTGCGCTAGCCACTCAAATGGCCCATATTTTATGCTGGCTTCTGTGAAGACGTTAGCGAATTCTTCGCCGATGATCCGCCTCTTCTCCTCAGGGTCCACCACGCCTCTGAGTCTATCTAGGAATCTCTTTGATGCATCTATTACGATCAATCTTACACCTAGGGTATCTCTAAACGTTCGCACGACTTCCTCAGCCTCATTTTTTCTGAGCAGCCCGTGATCTACGAAGATGCAGGTTAGCTGGTCTCCAACCGCTTTATGTATAAGCGCAGCCGTTGTCGACGAATCTACACCACCGCTCAATGCACACAAGACTCTTTCAGACCCGACTTTAGATCTGATTTCTTCAACCGACTTTTCAATAAAGGATGGCATAGTCCAGTTCGCTTTGCAGTCGCATATTTCAAAAAGGAAGTTTCTTAGAATCTTTTTGCCGCGTGGTGTATGGGCGACCTCCGGGTGGAATTGTAGAGCGTATATTCTGTGCTCAATATCACGTATGGCTGCGTACGGCGAGTTTTCTGTGTATGCTATGGGTTCGAAGCCTACTGGTATGGTTTTCGCCGAATCTCCGTGGCTCATCCAACAGACGGTAGTGGATTTGAGCCCTTTGAATAGGTCGGTTGTGTCTATTATATGGAGCACAGCTTTGCCATACTCGCGCTTATCAACTCTAACAACCTCTCCTCCAAGCTGATGCACTATGACCTGAAGGCCGTAGCATATTCCTAGTATAGGTATCTTTAGCTCGTAGATAGCGGGGTCTGGTAGCGGAGCATCCTTCTGGTATACGTTTGCTGGACCACCTGATAAGACCAGCCCCTTCGGTTTGAGTTGCGCTATATCTTCAGCCTTAGTGTAATAGGGTATGAGCTCAGAGTACACTCTACATTCTCTTATACGCCTCGCTATGAGGTGGGCGTACTGTGCGCCGAAGTCTAGGACCAGAACCTTGTCTATACCTTTCTGCAAGGCTTTACCCGCTCTTTTCAAGCATCCTTGTAAATGACCATGTTACTGTGCTTATTATCTCATTTAGCCTAGTCTGGTTCCCGTAGTTTCTTATAGTTATCTTCGTCAGCCTACCATTATCCTCCTCTATATTGTAGGAGAGGACTTGATTCGGCACCATCTTCCCCTCTTTAACAGCTTCGTTATCTTTAGCCTTCATCCCCTCAAGTATTCTGTTGATGAAGAAACTCTTGAAAGGCGGTGTATCGACCATCAACCTAACGTCAGAAGCTGGTATTATGACTACGGTGTCTGGTGAGATATACGCATTGCCCAGCAGCAGACCATCCTTTACCCTCTTCAGCGGGCGAACCTCACTGAAGCTCTCAACAGTAGGCGCTTCTGCAGCAGAGGGCTTTGCGATTTCAGCGGCGGTCTTAAAGCTACTCTGCCTAAGTATACTATCGATTATTAGGAGCATCTGCTTTAACCGTTCAATATCAGCTTCATGCTCGGCGATTCTAGCCTCTATCCACATCTTCATATCTGCTGCACGCCTTATCTCTTCCTCTGTAAAGCTCATCTCCACAAATCATCCACACACCTAGGTTTTAACCTTTCTAATAGTTGCTTAGCCAACCCATAAGGATTAAAGTTTAAAAAGAAGATTTTAGTAGCTAAAATAGAAGATGGTAACTCGCATAAACATTAAGGAGCTAGAGTCAGGCGGTTTAAAAATCAAGGGACTTGAACTTACGGTAGGCAAGTTTACAGAGTTCGATGAATGGGCCGAACCAATGGGGCCAACCCCCTACCCTAGTTTAATGGATTTAAGAGAGTGGGATTTGAGGCTTCTTGAACGCTATCCCCCCTTCTACTCCCCCTTAAGTGACTTCTGTGAATTCTGCACCTACGGAAAGTGTGATCTTACTGCTGGAAAGAGAGGGGCCTGTGGGATAGATATGGCTGGGCACATGGGCAAATGGGTGCTTCTGCAGACCGTAATGGGTACTTCAGCACATACAACACACGCTCACCACCTTTTGAACTTTCTAATCAAGCAGTATGGTCCTGATCAACCTATAGACTTGGGCGGCGAGGTTGAAATCGAAGCACCCATCACAAGGTTAATAACAGGTATAAGACCGAAGAAGCTTTCAGATCTAGTGGATGTTGTGAACTACCTTGAGGGGCAGATAACCCACCTTCTATCAGCTACCGCAACTGGACAGGAGCAGAACTACCTAGATTACGAATCTAAAGCCTTACATGCTGGTATGCTTGATATCCTGGCGTTAGAAGTAGCGGATATAGCGCAGATATCAGCGCTCGGCTTCCCAAAAGGAGATGCTGAAACACCATTCATTGAGGTTGGTATGGGGGTTGTGGAGCGCGAGAAACCAGTAATACTATGCATAGGTCATAACGTTGCGCCTGGTAGTGAAGTTATAGATTATCTGAATGAGACTGGGCTTTATGGTAAGGTTGAGGTCGCTGGTGTATGCTGCACAGCATCGGATCTTGCACGCTTCTCTAGCGGTGCTAAGATCGTTGGACCAATCTCTAGGCAGCTTCGCTTCATAAGGATGGGTATAGCAGATGTTGTGATAGTGGATCAAGAGTGCGTTAGGGCTGATGTAATAGAGGAGGCGACGAAGGTTGGATCTAGGGTTATAGCGACTTCAGATCAGCTCGTAGGAGGCTTGCCTAACTACACAAATATCGATGACGATATCGTGGTTTCAAGACTAGTTTCAGGCGAAGAGCTAGCGGTTGTCATCCAAGACCCGGTCAAGGTTGGTAGAGTAGCGGTGAAAGCTGCAAGATTAATCGCCCCACTTAGGCTTAATCAAAAAGGGTACAATAGGAACGAGATAGTAGCCAANGCCGCAGCTTGCTCACTTTGCCTAAGCTGCACAAAGAACTGCCCTATCGGGATAAATGTGGGCTTAGCTGTAAACACGGCTAAACGAGGTGACCAATCTTTACTCCTAGAAGTCTTCGACGAATGTCTAGGCTGTGCAAGATGCGACGCAGCCTGCCCCAATGACATACCTGTGCTTACTGTGATAGATGCTGCCTCAGAAGACAAGATCAGGAACGAAAGGTTCAAGATCAGGGCTGGAAGAGGACCAATAAAGGATACCGAGATCAGAAATGTTGGCAGACCAATAGTTATGGGCGAGATACCTGGGGTGGTAGTATTTGCCGGATGCGCAAACTATCCTGGCGGAAATTATGATCTTGCTAAGATGGCTGATGAATTCGCTAAGAGAAGGTATATCGTTGTTACCTCTGGCTGTTCTGCTTTAGATATAGCGCGTTACAAAGATGAAAATGGGCAGACCCTCTACGAAAAATATCCTGGAGCCTTTGACGCAGGGTGTATAGTCAACTTAGGTCCATGTGTGTCTAACGCCCATGCTGTAGGTGCTGTAGTGAAGATAGCGAGCATATTCGCTAAAAGAAACCTCAGAGGGAACTTTGAAGAGATAGCAGACTACATATTAAATAGAATCGGCGCCGTTGCTATCGCTTGGGGTGCTCAGCATCAAAAGGCTATGTCTATTGCTACTGGAGCCAACAGATTCGGGATACCCGTCATCTTAGGGCCACAAGGAGTCAAGTATAGAAGAGCCTATCTGGGGAGAAGTGAAGATTACGAGAGGTGGTTGGTGTATAACGCTAAGGACGGGAGAATGGTCTATGTTGGACCTACCCCAGAGCACCTATTATGTGTAGTTGAAACGGCAGAGGAGGCCATGGTTACCGCTGCCAAGCTCGTCATGAGACCCAACGACACACCTAAAGGGCGGATGATCAAATTATCCAACTATGTCAGCCTGCATCGCCAATTTTATGGTGGCTTACCTGAAGATCTGCATCTATTTGTTAGGGATGAGAACGATCTGCCAATAACTATGAAGGATGAAATCTTAACTCTCATTAAGCAGAAAGGTTGGAAGCCAACAGAAATACCTGACCCCACTTTGCTCAGCAGAATGATTTTTGGAGGTAGGTAAAGATGTCTAAAGCTATAGCTTGGGATGAGGCTGAAATTAGGGGTCCTANGACTGCTTACACCTTAACNCCTGAGAACTGCGGTAAGATGCTGCGTAGAGCAAAGAGNCTTCTGATAATAGTTGGTGGGAACATATTGGATGAAGAGTACGTTAAAGTAAATATGGTCAACNCCATAGAAAGGATCGCTAAGAAGTTGGGCGCAACTCTAGCGGTCTCTCCANGTGTCTTCAGAGCCTTCCAACACTATGATGGCACAAAGTATATGNTTAATGTGGAGAGCGTGGTGGAGAGGCTCTTGGATCCGAATTGGTTGGGGTTTGATGGCAGAGGCAAATATGACTTCATACTATTTGTTGGAGGGCTATACCCATTCCAAAGTATGATGTTAGCTTCATTGAAGCATTTCTCACCAACCCTTAGAACGATTACTATAGAGCGATACTACCACCCAAACGCAACGTTTTCGCTAGAGAATCTTAGCTTCGAAAAATGGTGTGAGGGTTTAGAGGATCTGCTTAAGGCCGTAGAAGCTTAACCTACCTTTCACGCCACTGAGCCCTATAGGTCGCCAAGAGCAAAAATGCTATTGTGTATGCTATGAGGATAAGCCAGCTGTAAGTTATGTTCGTGGTAGAGGTAAGCCCGATGGAATCTCTTAGTATCAACGCTGCGTGTGTGGTTGGTGGTATGTACGCTAACCAGAGTAGAGACTCTGGTACACGCTCTATTGGGTAGAAGACTGGTGGAAGCACGGCTAACACGAGCCCTACGAGCAGAGAGATCTGCCACGCATTTCTTATGTTGGGTACGTAGGTTGATATGAAGAAGCCGAGCGCTGATGTTAAGAGCCAGACTAGTAGTGTAATGGAGAGTAGTGTGC
>JGI24721J26819_10002667_pt1 | contig 19517 bp, 23 predicted proteins | sample YelNatPaOPGAMG01_FD_26819 | JGI IMG/M metagenome (IMG submission 26819) | reverse complement strand
AAAGAGGCTAGAAATTATATTGAAGAGATAGAAAAAATTCTTCAAACAAAAATATCCATTATAGCAACAGGCACAGATAGAAACGAGACGATTTTTAGGTAAATATTATGAACTACAACAAAGCTAAAATTTTAAAACGTATTAAATCTATTATGAACGCAAACAAACATGATATAAGAGAAAAATTTTCTATATCACGCATAACCCTTATTGACAATTTGGTCGATATTTCATCAGATAGCAATAATGTCTATGTAAGAATAAATGTTATCGTGGAATTTTCTCAGCGAAAGAGTCTTTTAGAACTAATTAGAACAGAGGTAGCCTTATTTAATTTACTGAAAATGAAAGTGGACATTTTAAGAAAAGAGACACTTGAGCATTATTTAATGAACTCCGAAATTAATAAAGGCTTTACAATGCAAGGGATATTGGAATATAAGTTAAATTTTTTTGAGATTAGAAAATATGCCATATAATACAATGTTTACTAAAGAAAAAAAAGATATACGTTTGCCAAAAATAAAATTCTGGTGTGAAAACTATCCAGGTACAAGATGTCCTACATTTATGGAACCATTTATTTTATTATGTTTATACCAAAAGCCTTTATGTGGATACGAGATTATACATATTCTTAAAGATTGTGGTATTAATTATAAAGTTGAAGAATACGGTTTTTTTTATAAAACTCTCAATATTATGAAAGAAAAAGGTTTCATATTGCCAGCTTGTTCATTAGATAATAAAACAGAAAATGTTTGTAAGATAATGTATTTTATTAGTGATAAAGGTGAGAGTAAACTTAAAGAATGGGTATTTAGTTTAAATGTTATGAAAAATGACTTAGATACTTTTTTAAATTATTACGACGATTTTTATAAAAAATAGATTTCGATATAGCAACACATTTTAAGGAGGTTTTAGATGGCAGGCACAAAACACAAAACGCCCCTTTTAGATGATCTAAAAGAGGGCAAATGGCCGAGTTTTGTTAAAGAGCTTGAGAGGGCTGCTCAAAAAAGCCCAAGGACAGATGATCTAATTGGTCTGTTGGAAAAGTCTTATAGGGATCATATTCCGCATTGGAAACATGGTGGCATGGCAGGTGTCAAGGGTTATGGAGCTGGCATAGTTGGTAGATTTTCTGATTCTCCCGAAGATTTCCCTGGAACTCAAGAGTACCATACGGCAAGATTGAATCAGATTGAAGGTTTTTTCTACACATCGGATGTATTGAGAAAGCTTGCCGACATATGCGATGAACATGCAGGTGGTTTGTTTAACTTTCATGGCTCAACGGGTGATATCCAAATTCTTGGTTTCAAACAGGAAGAAGCAGAAGAATTATTCCAGAAATGCGCACAGTTAGGTTTTGACCTTGGTGGCAGTGGCTCAGCGCTAAGAACCCCAAGCTGTTGTGTAGGGCAAGCTCGCTGTGAGTGGGCAAACTACGACACAATGCATGTAACAGACAACTTGACAAGAGAATTCCAAAACGAAATGCACAGGCCTACATTCAACTACAAGTTTAAAATCAAATGTGCTGGTTGCCCAAATGACTGTATAGCGTCTGGCGCAAGGTCGGATTTATCCATAGTTGGGGTATGGAAAGACAATATTAGGATTGATCAAAACCAGGTTGCAGAATATGCAAAGAAGTTTGATATTAAAAAATACGTTGTAGACAAGTGCCCAACGCACTGCATGGATTATACAGATGGCAAGCTAGCGATCGATGATTCAAACTGCGTTAAATGCATGCACTGCATAAACTCAATGCCAAAGGCTCTAAGGCCAGGTTTACAAAAGGGTGCTCAAATTAGAATAGGTGCAAAAGTGCCAATGGTGCAGGGTCCTAGATTGGGCTTTATATTGGTGCCTTTCTACGATATCAACAAGGACAAAGAAGAGGACTACGCTTTCTTAAAAGACTTGATTCAAAAGATCTGGGATTTTTGGGATGAGTATGGGACAAGCAGGGAACGCGTTGGGGAGCTTATCCAAAGGGTAGGAGTAGGTAACTTCCTTGAGGCAATCGAACTAGAGCCGCTACCAGAGATGGTAGAACATCCAAGGGCAAACCCATTTATTAAATTTGAAGAATATTTAGTAGCAGATGAAGAAGAAGAGAGTAAGGAGGGTTAAACTATGCCAGATGTAGATAAAGGAACAGTAAGGATTACGGATATTGGTCCACCTAACTACGAAAACTTTTTGCCACCAATAATAAAGAAAAACTACGGCAAATGGCTTTACCATGAGATACTAAAGCCTGGCGTTATGGTTCATGTCTCAGAGACAGGCGATAAACTCTATACGGTAAGGGTAGGCTCAACGAGGATAGTAAGCAGTGATTTTGTAAGAGAAATATCTGATATTGCAGATAAGTACTGCAATGGCTATTTGAGATTTACTACAAGAAACAACCTAGAGTTTCTTCTTGACAAAGAAGAAAATATTGAACCTTTGATTAAAGAACTACAGGCATTGGGTTTCCCTGTAGGCGGGATGGACCATTCTTTGGGCAATATTGTTCATACACAAGGCTGGCTGCACTGCCACACATCAGCAAGCGATGCATCAGGCGTAGTTAAAGCGCTGATGGATGAGTTTTATGATTACTTTGTTGGAGACAAACTGCCAGCAAAGGTGAGAATGGCATTTGCATGCTGCCTTAATATGTGCGGATCTGTAGGTGCTTCAGATATTGCAATTGTAGGCATGCACAGAAGACCGCCAACTGTTATGGCAGATAGGGTGAAGGATTTATGCGAAATACCAAGCACGATAGCAGCATGCCCCGTAGATGCAGTAAGGCCAAAAACGATAAACGGTAAACCTTCTGTTGAGATTGATGAAGATAGATGCGTCTTTTGCGGTAACTGCTATACCGTATGCCCTGCGCTTCCAATAGCCGATCCTCTAAATGATGGTTTAGCAATATTTGTTGGAGGCAAAGTTGCAAACGCAAGAACCAAACCAACTTTCTCTAAACTTGCCGTGCCGTGGCTTCCAAACAACCCACCAAGATGGCCAGAGGTTATAGAAGCTGTAAGAACTATATTAGAAGCTTATAAAGATGGAGCAAGAAGAGGTGAGCGTGTTGCAGAATGGATCGAAAGAATAGGTTGGCCGAAGTTCTTTAAGATAACGGGCTTTGAATTTACAAAGTACCATATTGATGACTTTAGGTTAGGCGAAGCAACAATGAATTACTCTAACTATGCAAGACTGTAAGGAGGCCTGCTATGACTGACGAGCAAAAGCAAAAAATAAAGGCTTTTACTGTTAATTTAGTGAAAGAATACCATGGTAAAAAAAGATTTAAACCTCTTGATCTAGAAAGAGAAATTGAGCAAAACTTTCAAAGCGAAAATATAACAAGAAAAGACGCAAAAGCTGCTATCAAAGAGCTTACAGATAGCGGAGAACTGATTTATGGATATGCGGGAGGAAGCTTTCTGGCTTTGCCGGAAGATCAAACACAATAAGGAGCTTTTATGGCTGTAGTGAAGGTTAAAAAAAGTATAAAGAGTTTTAGCAAACCAAGTGGCACAGAGTATTCTTCAGATAGGCCCATTTATGTAGAAAAGCGCCCCCCTTGTTCTGATACATGCCCAAACGGCGAACAGGTTAGGGAGTTTTTGCAATACATTGCGCAAGCGCAAGATTACGGTAGAACATACGAGGAAGCCTTAGAAGGCGCCTTCTACATCATAGCTCAAACAAACCCCATGCCTGCAACTACAGGTAGGATTTGTCCGCATCCTTGCGAGTCAAGGTGCAATAGAAAGGATAAAGACAGCGCTGTAAACATCAACGCTAGTGAAATGTTTATTGGAGATTTTGCAATTCAAAATAAACTGCCTCTAAAAAAGCTCGATGAAGCATACGATGCAAAAGTGGCTNTAATTGGCTCTGGTCCATCTGGTTTGTCTTGCGCATACCATCTAGCAAGAAGAGGTGTAAAAGTAACAATATTTGAAAAAGAAGAAAAGCCAGGCGGTTTGCTCTACTACGGCATACCTAATATTAGACTGCCAAAAGAAATTGTCAGCGCTGAAATACAAAGGATTGTAGATTTAGGCGTAGACATTAAATATGGCAAAGCTGTAGGCAAAGATATAGACATCGAAGATCTAAAGAAGGAATTTGACTGCATATATGTGGCAGTTGGCGCATACAAACCAGAAAAGCCCAACTTGGAAAATATCGATAATATAAAAGGCGTCTTTAGCGGTCTTGAATTTTTATACCGTTTTGCCAAAGGCGAACGCATAGATATTGGTAAAGATGTGGTGGTAGTTGGCGCAGATACTGCAGCAGATGCGGCAATGATAAGCAAAAGATGGGGCGCAAACGTAACATTTGCCTATAGAAGAACCGTCCCAGACAAAGAGACTTTTGATAAAAAAGCCTCAAGAGAGGCTATTGACGCCTACGAAGAAGGCATAACATTCCAATTTGCAACGGTGCCTATGGAGCTTGTAAGCGAAAATGGCAAACTAACAGGCGTTAAATTTCAAAAAATAAAAGTAGGTGCAAAAGATGAACGCGGTCATGCAGCACAAGTAGAGAATGTAGGCGAACCATTTTTGGTAAAAGCCGATACATTTATTTACTCAGTAGGTCAAAAACCCGATTACAGCGGTTTGGAAAAACTGCTTGGGCAAACCGAAGGATTTGTTAAAATTAAAGATAACTACCAGGTAGAAGGCCAAGATAAAGTATTTGCAGGCGGCGACGTAGTAGGTCCAAGGCTTATGTATGTAACCACGGCTATTGGGCATGGCTTTGCTGCAGCAGTAAATATGATTGAGTATTTAACAGGTAAAAAGATTATAGAAAAGGATACAAGAAAAGTAATAGAATCTGACAAAATGCACCTTGATTTATACGAAACGAAACCGCGTCATGAAAGAAAACTAAAAGACCCAATAGAGCGCATTAAAGATTTTGAGCCTTTCATGAACGGCTTATCTATGGAAGAATTTATAGAAGAAACAAAACGATGCATGAGCTGTGGGCTTTGCTTTGACTGTGGAAATTGCTTTACTTACTGCTCTCACAGCGGTGTTAAAAAGCTGCCAAAGGGCCAGCATTATGAGTTTCATTTAGAAACGTGCGATGGCTGTATGAAGTGTTTTGAGAACTGCCCGTGTGGCTATATAGAAAAAATGTAATAAAGGAGGTTTAAATGGCTTTTTTAGATTTTAATGGCAAAAAAATAGAGATAGACGATGAAGGATACATTCAGCATCAAGAAGAGTGGAGCAAAGAGTTGGCAGAATTCATGGCAAAGCAAGATGGAATAGAACTAAAGGAAGAACACTGGAAGCTTATTGATTACATAAGGGAATACTTTAAAGAATATCAGGTGGCACCTTCAATCAGAGCTGTTGCAAAGCAAACTGCTGAAATTTGCAATTTGCCCAATGTCAGGGAAGGCAACAAATATATTTATGTACTTTTCCCGGAAGGGCCAGCAAGGCAGCTTGTAAGGTATGCAGGCTTATCAAAACCAACTGGCTGTGTATAAACAGCTTTCAAGGGTAAGAAAGAGCTTTTCTTACCCTTTTTTGGGAGGAAGCAATGGGGAATCTTGATTTTGTGAGTTTTATATACGTTATTCTTACATACGCTGCTTTTGCTATCCTAATTATTGGTATAGTGTGGAAAATTATTGTATATGCAAAAACGCCAATGCCTGTAAAAATCCCTCTGACGCCTGCTCCAAAGACTAAAACGGGTGCGTTTTTTAGGGTGCTTGGTGAAGTCTTTTTCTTTAAAAGCCTCTACCGATCAAACAAAAGCACTTGGGTTGGCGGGTATGTATTTCACATCAGTTTAGCCATTGTTTTAATCCAGCATGTTTTAAGACACTATGTGTATGATTTTTACAATGGTAACCCTCCTGCCTNGTANAACCTTCTTGTGCCTATTGGTCTTGTGTTTGGTACACTGATGCTTATAAGTTTAATTTACTTATTTTTTAGACGAATATTTGTAGAAAGGGTGAAGTTTATAAGTGTGCTGTCAGATTACTTTATACTTGTGCTTTTAATGCTTATTACAATAGCAGGTTTGTCTGAAATATTGTTCCAACCAGCAAGTGCTTTAGAAAAAAGCGTTGTACAGTTGGATGCATTTTTTAACAAACTGTTTGTTTTTCAACCAGTTGATATACCGCACAACCCATTTTTCTTACTGCACTATTCATTAGTTTTGATTCTTATTGCTTATATACCGTTTAGTAAGATTATGCATTTTGTTGGTATATTTTTTAGCCCTACACTGTCTATGAGTGATGATGTTAGAGAAAATCGATATACAGATGAAAAAACTACAAGGCTAACGATTTAGAAGGGGGTAAAAATGTCTAAAGAACACTATCATATTCATAAACTAACGGGAAAGATCGAAACCCCAAAGCTTTTAAGAAAAGGCAATCAGGCTAGTGAGTTTACTTTTCCAGCCCTTGAGCAGGATATGGAAACGCTGGGTTTTCCCAAAAGACTTCAAGAAGGCTGGCAGGATAAAGCTGTTGGTGTTTTCAAAGAGCTTTTAGATAACAATAAAGCCTTAAAAACATACATGGACATATGCGTAAGGTGTGGCGCCTGCACTGATAAATGCCAATTCTTTTTAGGCAGCGGTGATATCAATAATACGCCTGTTGGTAGAGCAGAGCTTATGCGTAAAGTTTACAGGTACTATTTTACGCCATTTAGCTCAAAAGGCTCAAAAGAACCTTTTAGCGAACATGTTTTAAAGCAGTGGCAGTCTTACTTCTACCAGTGCTCTGAGTGCAGGAGGTGTTCTTACTTTTGCCCATATGGTATAGATACAGCAGAAATTACAATGGCAGCAAGAGAAATTATGGACTCAATAGGCGTTGGTGAAAAGTATGCAACAAATACCATAACGCAAGTCTATAGAACGGGCAACAACATAGGCATAGATGCAAATGCGCTAAAAAATACAATAGCAGAATTTGAAGAGGATTTAAAAGACGAAACGGGTAAAGACATAAGAATACCAATAGATGAAGAAGGCGCAGATGTTTTGCTTGTNCCGCCATCGGCTGATTTTTTTGCCATACCGCATATTGAATCTATGTTTGGTTATGCAAAGGTATTTTACAAGGCAGGTATCAGCTACACACTATCATCTTATGCTTCTGAGGCTGCAAACTTTGGTATGTTTATTGGCAGCTACACAAACACCAAAGAAATTAACAAACGCATCTGGGAAGAAGCAAAAAGACTAAAGGTAAAAAGAGTCATTATAGGTGAGTGCGGCCATGCNTGGAGAGCNGCTTACAATTACTCAAATACAATGAACGGTCCATTTGATTTTTTAGACCCCAAATATCCACAGCCTTCTCATATATGCGATTTTACGCTGGGACTTATCAGGGATGGTGTAATTAAGGTTGACAAAAGCGCAAACGACGATAAAGTAGCAACCTACCATGACCCTTGCAACGTAGCAAGAGCCTCGCGTATGGGTACTCAGCCAGGTGACCAATTTAGCATACCACGAGACTTAATTAAAGCCGTATGCAATAATTTTGTAGATATGCAAGAAGGTTCAATAAAGGCGCAGACATTTTGCTGTGGGGCAGGTGCAGGTTTGCTTACAGATGAAATTATGCAAACGCGTATAAACGGTGTAATGCCACGAATGCAAGCTTTCAAAGAAGTTGTGGATAAAAACAACGTAAACTTTTTTGCCACGATTTGCGCTATATGCAAGACGCAGTTTTACGCTATGTTTCCATTGTACGGCTTTGAAAGAGACTGGGTAGGTGGNATACATCAGCTTGTAAGTGCAGCAATCGTTTTATAAGGAGCAAGTATGTGTAAGGTTTTGTTTCATATTGAACTTGATGCTATAGAACCGCTTAAAATTGCAATAGGAAACATCAATAACCTACTTAAAGAAATTCCAAAAAACCAATGCGATATAGTGGTTGTGGCAAATTATAAAGGTCCGCTATTGTTTGTTAAAAATAATTTTGATGTAGAATTACACAGTGATATAAAGAAACTGCACAACATAGGTGTGCAGTTTCTAATGTGCAATAATTCTTTGAACAATTTGAACCTAAAAGCACAAGATTTAATTGAAGAAGTAGGCATAACAAAAGCTGGCATTTTAGAGATTATTAAACGCCAGGCTGATGGTTATGCGTATGTTCGAACTTAAAAAAAGGAGGAAAGATGGAAAGGAAAATAAAAAAATTATCAATAATTATATCAAGAAACGGTTTTGAAGAAGTTTTACCTGGACTTATTATGGCAAATGGCGCAAGAATGGAAGGCATTAATGTAATGCTATTTTTTACTTCTTTTGGGTTAGATGCTATAATAGAATCCACTATGGATAACTTGCCGTTGATAAACAAAACGCACCCAGAGCTAACGATAGAAACAATGAAGCAGGCAATGGAAAAGTACGATTTCCCAACAATTAGGGAATTTGTAGAAATGATACATGATTCAGGTGCCAAAATATACGCATGCAGAGCTACTGTAGACCTATGGGGTATAAAAAAAGAGGATTTTTGCCCAGAAGTTGATGATATTATATCGGTTGGACAATTTTATACATTTTCAGATGATGCGCAGATAATATTTACTTAAGTTATGTCTTATTTTCCGATTTTTGTAGACCTTAAAGATAAAAATGTAGTTATTGTTGGGGCAGGGGATATTGCTTATAGGAAAATTGAAGTTTTGCTGCCTTTTTGCCCCAAAATAACTGTAATTGCTAAAGAGGCAAACGAGCAAATTAAAGAGCTTTTTTTATCAAAGAAAATAGATTTAATAATTAAAGAATTTGATGAAAACGATATCCAGCAAAACCCTTTTTTAGTAGTTGTTGCTGTGGATGATTTAAGTTTGCAAAAAAAGATTTCTCAAATATGTTTTAAAAAACATATACTTATAAATAGTGTAGATAGCAAAGAATATTGTAATTTTATTTTTGGCTCTATTATTCAAAATGGAGATTTGACTATTGGGATAAATACTTCGTCAAAAGCTCCAGCTGTTTCAAAAGCTTTAAAGGCATATTTAATGCAACTTTTGCCAAAAAACATAGAAAGTCTAATTGAAAAAGTAGCTATTTTAAGAAAAATTGATACTAAAAATATGCAAATTGAAATAAAAAGGTTTTTTAACAATGTTAAAAATTAATGTTCCGCGTTTGTATATCAGCGCTATAAAAAAAAGTTCTGGTAAGACAACACTATCAATTGTGCTTTCAAGCATTTTATCTAAAAAATACAAACTACTTACATTCAAAAAAGGTCCAGATTACATTGACCCTATGTGGCTTGAATCCGCAAGTAGAAATTATTGCTATAATTTAGACTTTTTTTTCTTGAAAGATAAAATTTATACCTATTTTGTTAATAAAGTTCATCAAAATAAATGTGATTTTTGTTTGATTGAAGGTAATCATGGTTTGTTTGATGATATATATGCAGATGGAAGGACAAGTAATGCTAGCTTAGCTAAAATTACTAAAACACCCGTTATACTTGTTATTGATGTAAGTGAATTTGGAAGAAGCATTGCTCCCTTGCTCTTGGGTTTTATAAATTTTGATAAAGATGTTTTAATAGCTGGCGTGGTATTAAATAAAGTTCAATCGTCCCGTCAAGAAAAAAAGCTTATTGAAGCAATAAATAATTTTGTGGGTGTGCCTGTTTTAGGTGTTTTCCCACAACAAGACACATCTATTACACAAAGACATCTAGGACTATCATCTACGCTAAAGCCAGATCAAAAACAAGAGCTAATTGATGAGATTACCTATAAGCTAGAAAAGTATATTGATATTTCAGAAATCATCAAAATTGCAAGCACAGCACCAAATCTCTATGCAGAAAAAAAGGTGATTTTAACAAAGAAACTGAACAAAAAAATAAAAATTGCTATTGCTTTTGATGAAGCGTTTAATTTTTATTACAATCAAAATCTAGAAAATTTGCAATCTTTGGGTGCAGAAATAAAAAGATTTTCACCTATTTTTGATGAGGAATTGCCAAATGCGGATGCTATTTACATAGGAGGCGGGTTTCCTGAGTTGTTTTTGGGCCAATTAGAAAAAAATTTTAAGCTTAGAAGTCAAATTAAAAAAGCTTCTAAAGAAGGTATGCTAATTTATGCTGAGTGTGGTGGTTTAATGTATTTGACAAATAATATTAGTTATAATGATAGTATAAGTAAAATGTGTTCTGTATTTAATCTTAATACATATCTGTCAAAAAAACCAGTGGGTCATGGCTATACAGTGTTATCGGCAAAAAACAGAGGTAGTTTTTTAGATGGCAAAAAAATATATGCTCATGAGTTCCATCATGGTTTTTTTAAAGAATTTAGCGGCATTGATTGTTTTTTTAATATTGAAAGNGGCTATGGAATAAATGGGATTTGNGATGGTGCGACAATAAATAGGACCTTAGCTAACTTTTCTCATATATTTGATTACGATAACGATTTTTTTTATAATTGGTTTAAGTCTAATGGGCTTGATTATTAATCAATTTGTTGTATAATTTTGAGTATGTTATCAAAAGCGTTTAGNTGGCTCTCGCAAGGTTTTGAGCTTTTTAAGCAGGCTGGGTTTNTTTTTGTATTTCAAACTCTATTTATATTTCTTACTATTGTTGTTTCATATTTAATGAAAATATTTGTTNTATCTGTTTTTTTGTATGTAATNCAGCTGCTTTTGACTGCGGGCATGTTTATAAGTTTTGATAATGTCAAAAACTCTAAAAAAATAACATTTGATAATCTATTTGATGGGTTTTCAAATAATTTATCAAATTTAATAATGTTGAGCATTATTTTTTTGCTTTTTAGTTTAATTGTTTCATATTTTTTAGTCCAGTTTGTAAATATTGATNCTATTTCTAGCTTTAAACATATAGATCCTAAAAATTACACACCAATTTTTATTATTATGATTNTTGATGTAATAGTCAATTTTGTTTTAATGCTTGCTATACCATTTGTTGCTATACAAAAGCTTAGTGTATTTAATGCAATCAAAGAAAGCATTATTGTCTGTGTTAAAAATTTAATATCACTTATTTTTTTACTTATTATTTATTTTGTTCTCGCGATACTAGCAACATTTTCAATTATTGGCTGGCTTGTGTTGTTTCCTGTTTTGATAGGCTCAACCTATATAATTTTTAAAGAACATTACAGTATATAAAAAAGAGATTTATCTTTTTTTGCCTTGTATAGTGCTTCGTCTGCTCTTTCTAAAAGAGAATTTTTGTTATCATTTAATCGAATTGATGTTGTGCCTATTGATATAGTGGTTTGAATTTCATCTAGAGGTGTTTTAGTTGCAGATAAGATTTTTTTAATATANGGTTTNATTTTGTTAAATGGTGTATGTGGTAAAATTACAGCAAACTCATCTCCGCCCCACCTGCACAAAATATCACTTGTGCGAGAATTTTCTATCAGAATATTAGCAAAGTACTTTAAGATCTCATCTCCTTTTAAATGCCCGTATGTGTCATTTATTTGCTTAAAGCCATTTATATCCATCATACAAATGGAAAATATATAACCATATCTCTCAAATCTACATATTTCTTTTCCTAACTCTTCTTCAAAATATCGGCGGTTAAATAGTTTTGTTAAATGATCTTTGTATGCCATTTCTATAAGATTATTAACAATAGCAGTGTATTGTTGCTCAATGTTTTTTAAAGCAGTTTTTCCAATTTTATCACATATCTTGTTTAAAAGATGCACATAAATATCTTCCTTTTTTTGCATAATATTGCTACCTCCATGCATACACATGTATATTTGATGGNAGNGATTATATGAAAATTGTTTTGATTAATCAATAAAAAAATGATAAAATTTTAAAAATGTTTGAGTTTAAAAATGTGGTTGTAGAAAAAAAAGGAGAAAAAATTATAGAAAATGCTAGTTTTAAGCTAAATCAAATAGGTTTAGTATGGCTTAAAGGTGCATCAGGCAGTGGTAAATCAACTATATTGAGATTGATGTGTGCCCTAGAGTCGCCTAGATTTGGAGAGATTTTTTATAAAGGCATATTGATCGATGCACTTGATATACCCACATTTAGAGCAAATTGCATTTATGTGCCACAGATGCCTAATCTTGGTCAAATGAGTGTTATTGAGTGTATTAGAATGCCCTTTAACTTTAAATCTAACTCAACAAAAATCTTTGATGAAAAAAAACTCTATGATCTACTAGAATATTTTGAACTTAAAGAAGTACTGTTAAAAAATATTTTTCAGTTATCCGGCGGTGAAAAACTACGCATCGCGCTTATTAGGGCTATTTTGCTTGATCCAGAGTGTTTATTATTTGATGAGCCAACAAGCGCACTAGATGCCAAAATGGAGCAAAAAACATTAAAACTATTAAAAGAACTATCTGAAAAAAAACTTATTATTGCTTCGTTTCATACTGATTCTATTAGGCAATATTGTACGCAAATAATTTCAATTGAGGATCGCTATGCAAGTGCAAGTTGAAACCATATCGTTTTCGCAGTTAATTATTTCATATTTAATGCTTAGTGTTGCTTTCTTTGTAAATTATACAGAAAAATTAAAGCTAACAAAAGACATTGTATTTTCATTTGCAAGAATGAGTATTCAATTGTTGCTTATTGGGTATATTTTAAAATTTATATTTCAGATAAATAATGTTGCGTTAATAGTTATATACTATGCTGTTATGGTAATGTTTGCAGCAAATATTATAAAAGAGCGAACAAAGGTAAAATTTACGCATGCAAATATTATTATTTTTGGAGCTATTTTTATTACTGGTTTAATTGTTACGCTTTTTATGGCTATTGTTAGCATTGGTTTAAAAAATCCATTTGAGGCAAGATATTTTATTCCATTGGCCGGTATGATTGTTGGTAATTCTATGAATTCTACAACTATCGCAGTTGAGCGTTTTTTTAGCGAAGTGCAGCAAAATAGATCATACATTGAAGAGCTACTTTCTTTAGGCGCAACACCAAAGGAAGCAGTTATTGAGTTAAAACAAAAAGCTTTTCGCTCAAGCCTTGCGCCACAACTTGCAAGCGTAAGCGCAATGGGTATTGTAAGCCTTCCTGGTATGATGACAGGTCAGATTTTATCTGGCATAAACCCTATAGAGGCTGTAAAATATCAAATGACAATCCTTCTTGCTATTAATACAGCTATTTGTTTATCTGTTTATATTTTGCTATACTTTGAGCAAAAAAAGTTTTTTAATGCTTTTGCTCAATTAAACATTTAAAAAGCTTTGTGGTATTTCGTATTGTATTTTATTTGTATCTATATCAAGTTCAATATTTTCTAACCAACTGTAAAATTTCTCTATATTGTTTTTGCCTTTTATAATGGCTCCATGTTGGGGTGCAATTAATTCTATATCTAATTTTTTTACCATATCAAGCCACTTAAGTATAGCGTTTTTGTTTGACATGTACCTTTTGTGAAACCCAGCCATATACTGTATATGATTTTCAAAATCTTCAACAAACATATAGTTTTGCCCAAGAGATGCTCCTAAGTCACCACTGTAGAGTATTTTGGATATGGGGTCATAAATTTGAAAGTTGCCGGGCGAGTGCAAAAAGTGTGCGGGTAAAATGTACAATTCACACTCATTGAGTTTAATTTTGCCACCTTCATCAAGAATACCTATAAGCCTATTGACAAATAAAGAATCAACGCCGATATGTGGCAAAAACCTTATCCACAAATTAGATATTAGCGCTTTTGTTTTTGATAAGGTCATAAGCCAACCATTTATGGCAGATACTATATCTGGGTCTTGGTGAGACAAAAAAATGTACTCAATATTACCTATGCCACTTATTGCACCAATCTCGGTAAGCACATTTTTAAATACTTTGTGTCCGCCTGGATCTAATATGATGCTTTTTTTCCCATCTACAATTAAGTGTACATTGGCCTGCACCATCTGGCCTTTACCAAAATCTTCAAGCAGTATGTTTTGATGTGATTCATTTTTAAAAAATACAGTATTATTCCCCATTCTAANACCTCCTAAATGATTTTAATTTTTATAACTATTTTAGATTATTATTTTTGACTATAATTGTCAAGTNTTTTTTTAAAAAAAATTGGTGGAGCTAAGGGGGATCGAACCCCTGACCTCTTGGCTGCCAGCCAAGCGCTCTCCCAGCTGAGCTATAGCCCCACACTTTTGGATATATTAGCCAAATTTGACTATTTTGTCAATTTAAATATCAAAGCCTGTTTCTGTGTGTGTAGCGATATCTAGACCTTTTTGNTCATCTTCTTCANTAATGCGCAGACCATTTGTCAATAGTGATGTAAATTTCGCAATAACAAATGTTGAAAAAGCAGCATATGCNATTGTTACAAGTAAAGCGAGTAGTTGTATTAGAAGTGTTTTATNATTACCAAAGAAAAATCCATTTTTTGGTCCTATTAATGTTGTGGCAAGAAGTCCTGTTGCAACTATGCCAAATATACCGTTTAAACCATGTACGCCAAATACATCTAAAGAATCATCGTAAGAAAATTTGTATTTTAAAACAGTCACACCCAAAAAACTTATTATTCCAGCAATAGCACCAATAATTAAGCTAGAGCCTATATCAACAAAACCGCACGCAGGGGTTATAGCTACAAGACCTGCAATAGCACCACTTGCTGCTCCAAGCATTGTTGGNTGTTTGTGTAAAATCCACTCAATAAACATCCAACTCAAAGCACCAGCCGCTGCTGCTGTATTTGTTGATAAAAATACATAACTAGAAAGGGCGTTTGAACCAATAGCACTACCAGCATTAAATCCAAACCAACCTACCCACAACAAACCAGCACCTATTAGCGTTAAAGCTATTGAAGAAGGTGGTATTATCGTTTTTTTAAAATCTCTTCTTTTTCCTACGCTAAGAGCTAACACTAAACCAGAAATTCCAGAGTTAGCTTCTACTACCAACCCACCTGCAAAATCCAAAACGCCCAGTTTTTGCAAAAAACCACCGCCCCAAACCCAGTGGGCAATGGGGGCATATACGAATATTACCCATAAACTGCCAAATATTATCCATGAAGAAAATTTTATTCTTTCCACAACGCTTCCGCTAATTAGTGCTAGTGTTACAGCAGCAAATGAGAGCTCAAATGCGCAGTATAAATATGTAGGTATTGTATTTGTTACAGAACTTAATGAAATATTATTTAACAATAAATATTTCAAATTGCCAATGATACCATAAGTATCTGGGCCAAAAGCCAAAGTATATCCAATAAAAATCCATATTATGCTTACAATTGCCAAAGAAATTAAAGACATACCTATTGTGTTTAATATATTTTTTGAACGCACCATACCACCATAAAATAAACCTAACCCAACTGGTGTCATAGACAATACAAGTGCAGTTGAAATAAGCATCCAGGCAGTGTTTGCTTGGTTGATTGCATTGCTTTTTTGGGCTAGAGCAATACCTGGTATAAAAGTAAAAAAAACAAACCAAAACAATTTATAAAAAAATTTATAATTCACGCTAAACCCCCACAAAAAACTACACAAACACATAGCAATATCTATTCTAATTATGAAATAACAACATTTATGAGGAATTTATAGTTAAATATTCAAATAATGAAATACAAAAATGTAAACAAATTTACAATTTTGTTAAAGCCACCTGCATAAAAAAGCAGATGGCTAAATTAGAGGGGGGTACTTATTTTTTCATTCCTTTGCCAGGGCCTTCTGGGGCGCCTTTTTCAACTGGTTCGCCAGCTTTTTCCCATGCATTAAAACCATCTTCGAGGTTTACCACGTTATTGTAGCCTAACTCTTTTAATTCATAAGCCACAATAACACCCCTTCCGCCAGTTTTGCAGTAAACTAAGTATGATTTATTTTTATCGGGAAACCATGTAGGAGCTTGAAAATCAATTAATCCTCTTGGTGCCCAAATTGCACCAGGTATGTGGCCAGCAGCATACTCTGGATACTCCCTTGCATCCAAGACTATACTTCCGTTTTTAATGAGCTCTTTAGCTTCTTGTACACTTACATTGTGTACACAAGTTTTAGCCTCTTTTATCTTTTTTTCAGCAAGAGGCGTTAAACTGTAAGCATATTTAATGGGCACCGATCCAAGCAAACCAATTAAAGCTAACAATACTACCAAACGTTTCATAAAATACCTCCAATTGTAAATTTATTACATATATTATACAATTGTGTTATATTAATGCAATAGTTTTTTTAATTAAATCGACTTTATTTTTTTAATTATGTTATAAGAATTGCTTATACAATCATTAAACCCAACACCATAAAAAGCATTGCCAGCAAAGTATATACCTGGGTTTTTTGATTCAAACGCTTGAATTATATTAATAATTTCTTTATGGTTCATAAGATACTGAGGGATTGCTTTTGTGTATTTTATTATTTTGTAATATTCAAAAGGTGCAAAGATTTTTGCGCTACGCTGTAATTCTGCAATAGCACCTTGAAGTAATTCTAAATTGTTTTTTTGTATAACCTTTTGCCTTAGGGCACCACCCAAAAACATTCTTACCAAAAACCTGTTGTCATTGCTTCTATAATCAAAGATACTTGAATCAAAAAGCACACCAATGGCGCTATTGATTTTGTTTAAATCAAATAAATATCCATAAGAGTCAAGTGTGCTATTTGCAAATTTTTTACTAAAAGCAAGGGCAACAAGGACTATTGGCGAGTAAGGGATACTAAGAAGATGATGTGGGAGTTGATTATCGAGATTTTCTATAATTTTTGCTATCTCAAAAGACGGCGCAGCAAACACAACGATATCTGCATCAAATTTGTGAGAATCAGTGTAGATAATATACTTTGATGTTTTTTCTATTGACACTACATTATATCCATTTAAAACATTTAGGGATTGTGATAAATAATCTGTGAAAGATTGCATACCGTCTTTAAACGAGTATAACTGCTTTGAGAATTGACCACTTGCAGAAGAAGCGGTTGCCTTTTTTTGACTCATAAGTTTTACTAAACCTTTAATAAGAGAGCCATATCTCAATTCTATTTCTTTTATGCGTTTAAAGTTTGAAGTTATGCTCATAGTATAGGGGTTTGCTGCATATATGCCAAGCGACATAGGACCGATCAATTTATCCAAGAATTCTTTGCCCAAGCGTCTTATTACAAACTCTGCAACGGTTTCATCATCTGGGTTTGGTTTTACAAATGGCTCTTTTAATAGAGATAGTTTTGATTTTATACTCAAGAAGTCGTCAAATAGCAATTTTTGCTGTTTTTGAGGGACTTCATACAGCCTGCCGTCATATATAAATTTTCTATTGGAGGATTGTTTGGCTTCTATGAGGTTATGCGAAAAGCCAGTTTGTTCAATAAATTTCATTGTATTTTCATTGTATAAAAAGCCATTAGGTCCTGCTTCAACTAAATAGTCATTTTCTTTAATAGTCCTTATTTTTCCACCGCTGTAATTTTCTTTTTCGAGTACAGTAACTTCAAAGCCTTCTTTTTGAAGCAAATAAGCGCAAGATAACCCAGAAATACCTGCTCCAATAACAATTGCTTTCATATATACCTCAACAAAATCTTAGATAAAACTTCTACAAAATCATCACTATCATTGAAACACTCTAATCTTTCTAGTTTTATATTTAAATCTTTGGCAACTTGAGTATAAGTATAATCTATTTCAAAGAGTGTTTCTGTATTATCCGACACAAAACTTACAGGTACAATAAGGACACTTTTATTTTTTAATAATTTTAGAACATTAATTGTAGAAGGCTCAAGCCACTTAATAGGTCCTAGTTTTGATTGAAACGATACATAGTATTCTTTTAGGTTGAGGTTTTTTGCTAAAAGATTGCAAAAAACGTATGTGTCTTTTTCGTAAGAATCTTTTTTTGCAAGACTTACAGGCAGACTGTGGTTAGAAAAAATTACTGCTTGCGGTTGAACTAGTGTATATTTATCCTGTAGTTTTTTAATATAAAATTCGTTGAATTCTTTAAAGGTGCACAATGGTGGTAAGATTTTTTGTGGTTTTTTATCAAATAAAAACCCATAGAGTGTATTTGAATATATAGTGTATAGGGGGAATATAATGGTGTTTTTGTCTGTGCATAGTGGTTTTGAGTAAGAAAAGCAGTAATTTACTTCTACATTTAAAATTTTTTGCAATTTGCTAGCCTGGGATTTTGTAATTTCAAGCAAAGGCGAAGGTGTTTTTTTTAGAATTTTGCAAGTTGAATAAGCTCTATTTAGCATCAATGCAGCAAACATATTTCTAGCAATGGGATTTTTGATATTTGATATATGTTTATCTTTGAACATACGAAATAGAAAACTAAAGCACTCTATTTTTTTTGAGACATAGCCTAAGTTAGTTATTGTTATACTCATGTACTAAATCCGCTAAAAATTTCAAATTATCTTGTGGCGTTTGTGGCAGTACCCCGTGTCCTAAATTAAAGATATGTAAAAGNCCCTGCATATCGTTTAGTAGGTTATGTGCATGTTTTTTGATTGTTTCTTTATTGGTTAAAAGGATAGTGTTATCAAGGTTGCCCTGCAGACATTTGTTNGTTTTTTTTGAAATAGCCTTTAAATCTACTTTCCAATCAAAACTATANGCATTGACTGGCAAACCTAAAATATCATCTATTAAGTGGTTTGCTGAATGTGCAAAATATATGGATGGTTTTTTAAGAGAACTTAATATCCTTAAATTGTAATCAAAAACATATTCTTTATAAGCTTTTGGGGATAAAATACCTGCCCAACTATCAAATAACTGATAACAATCACAACCGCTCTCAAGCTGTGCGTTTAGATAATCTATAGTAAGTGCGCTCAAAGTTTCCATGATTTTTTTAAATTTTTCTGTTTCTTGATAGAGAAAGGCTTTTGGGGAGTAAAACTTAGCATCGTTAAAAAGATAGCAAAATAGCGTAAAAGGGCCTGCAGCAAAACCAATCAGTGGTTTATTTGTTTGGGTTTTTATTAATTTGATACCTTCAAAAACAAAATTTAGTTTATTTGAAAGACCGTTGTAGTGCAGCTTGTTAATATCAATTTCTACAACGGGAGGTGTGCCTTCATGGTAAAAAATCTTGGCATTCAAAGCAAGCAGGGGAATTAGTATATCAGAAAATAATATAGCAGCATCTACACCTAATACATCAACTGGAAGCAAAGTTGTTTTTGCAATAAGTTCTGGCATTGTNCACATTTGCAAAAAGGAATAGTTTCGCCTTAAATCCCTATACTCTTTAAGCGCTCTACCGGCCTGCCTCATAAACCATACGGGTGTTTGTGGGCCTTTTATACCATTTAGCCTATCTAGAAAAATCATACATTAAGCCTTTGCTTCATGCCAGTTTTTGCCAACACCAATGTTAACCTTTAGCGGCACATCAAAATTTACCGCTTTTTCCATTGAAT
>JGI24721J26819_10002653_pt1 | contig 19589 bp, 20 predicted proteins | sample YelNatPaOPGAMG01_FD_26819 | JGI IMG/M metagenome (IMG submission 26819) | reverse complement strand
CGTGGTCAACCAGCAACATTCAGGGTAAATGGAGTTATAAAAGGACTTGCGGAGGCCTTGCAACTTATGAAACCAGGTTCGAAGTGGGAGATATTTATTCCAGATAATCTCGCTTATGAGGATCGGAATATAGGTATGATCGAGCCTAATTCAACGTTAATATTTGAGGTTGAGTTAGTGTCTTTTGAGAAGGTTCAAAAATTTCATACTGATAAGATGGACCTTTCACATCCACAGATTAATAAATGATTAGATTAATCTTTTGGTTTTTAAGAATCAATCTTTGTTTATTTTTTTCACAGGTATTTATATTTTGTGGCCTTGCACATGCATTTCCTGATAGGAACGTTAATTGTTTTAAATGTCACAGTTTAAATAAGGGAGAGGCATCAGAGATTCTGAGGAAAATAAATCCTGAAATTAGAGTAATAAGTATTAAGAGAAGACGATTGGGTATTTTTGGGAAGTTGGAATTGAATTAAATGGGAAAAAGGGGATTATTTACATTGATTTGCCAAAGAGGCGTCTTATTTCAGGGAATGTTATAGAGATAAGTTCAAAAAAGAATTTAACAGATGAGAGTCTTTCAGAGATTAACAAGGTTGATGTTTCAAAAATACCATTGGGTGATGCATTGGTGCTTGGTAATAGGAATGCAAAATATAAGGTTATTGTTTTTGATGATCCTGAATGACCATTTTGCGCTAAACTTCATCAGGAGATGAAGAAGATAGTAAATGAGGATAAAAATATTGCATTTTACATAAAGCTATATCCTTTAAAAAGTCATGCTAATTCTTATAATAAAGCTGTAACAATTGCTTGTAAAAAGTCTATTAAATTACTTGAAGATTCTTTTGAAAATAAACAATTTGAATTAGTGAAATGTAATACAAAGGTTATTGATGAGAATGTTAAGCTTGCTGAAAAGATTGGTATATCCGGAACCCCTACTATGGTAATGCCTGATGGAAGATTAGTAGTTGGCTATCGTGATGCAACCTCTTTAAAAAATTTGATATACAAAAAGCAGGTTTATTGATGAAAGATTGGATAATTGTTCTGATTATAATTGTAATCTGGTTGGTTTTACAATTTGTGATATTTCCTAAGATTGGTGTTCCAACTTGAAGTATTAATAAAAAGGATTCAGAGAATCCTAAAAGGAAGTGTTGAAGAAGNGTCTAATAGTACTCTTTATATTTTCTTTTCTNTTTGCTTCTTGTGAAAAGAAACCAGATATTAAATATCCTAATAGCATTACTGTTGGCTCGCTCGCTGANGCTAAGAGATTATTACCCATTTTTGCTTCTGATAGTGCGTCTGCAGATGTAAGTGGTTGGATTTTTAATGGTCTTACAAAGTACGATAAAGATATTAATATAGTAGGTGATCTTGCTGAATCATGGGATATTACTAAGGGTGGTCTTGAGATTGTTTTTCATTTAAGAAGAAATGTATTATGGCATGATGGTGTAGAATTTACTGCAGATGATGTAGTATTCACATATGATACAATTACTAATCCTAATATACCAACTCCATATAGCAGTAATTATGGTCCTGTAAAAAAGGTTATAGCACTTGATAAATATACTGTGAAAGTAGTTTATAAGGAGGCTTATGCCCCTGCACTTGAATCTTGGAGTATGGGCATATTACCCAAGCATATACTTGAAGGAAAAGACATAAGTAATGATTATTATAGTAGAAATCCAATAGGCACAGGTCCGTATAAGTTTAAGGAATGGATAACAGGTCATAAAATAGTTCTTGAGGCGTTCGATAAGTACTTTGAAGGAAGACCAAATATTGATAAGTTTATTTTTAGGGTAATACCTGATACTGCCACGATGTTTCTTGAGCTTAAGTCTGGAGGTATCGATTTTATGGGTCTCACCCCACCTCAATATAAATTACAGGCAAATAAAAGTTCTTTCAATAAGGTATTTCAAAAGTTTCGTTACCCTGCATTTGGTTATACATATCTTGGCTACAATTTGCTCGATCCGAGATTTGCGGACAAAAGAGTTAGAAAGGCTATAACATATGCTATCAATAAAAAGGAGATAATATCTGGGGTTTTACTTGGATATGGAACGCCATGCACAGGCCCATTTCCACCAGAATCATGGGCTTATAATAAAGATGTCAAAGATTATGAATATTCTCCTGAAAAGGCAAAGAAACTTCTTGAAGATGCCGGATGGAAGTTGGGGAAGAGTGGTTTTGTCGAAAAGGATGGGATACCTTTTAGGTTTACGATATTAATAAATCAGGGTAACGAGGCACGAATAAAAACAGCACAGATTATTAAAGAAAATTTGAAGAAGATTGGTATAGATGTAAATATCAAGGTACTTGAATGGCAGGCCATGTTACATGATTTTATTGATAAGAAGAGGTTTGAAGCTGTTATTCTTGGATGGGCNTTATCAAGGGACCCTGATATCTATGATATATGGCATTCTTCGAAGACAAAAGAGGGTGAGTTCAATTTTATTTCATATAGAAATAGAGAAGTTGATGAACTTCTTATACAAGGAAGAAAAACCTTCGACAAGGAAAAGAGAAAAAGAATCTACCATAGAATTCATGAAATTCTTGCAGATGAACAACCACATACTTTTTTATATGTTCCCGATTCATTACCAGTCATTCATAAGAGGTTTAAAGGTATCGAAAAGGCACCACTTGGCATATGGCATAATTTTATTCATTGGTATGTGCCCAAGAACCAAATAGATTGGTATAATTAAGTTAGGGTTTTTCGAATTGAAGATAATTAAGGTTGAAGATCTTGTTAAAAAATTTGATGGTATTACTGCTGTTGATAAAATTTCTTTTGATGTAGAAGAAAGGACGATCTTTGGTTTTCTCGGGCCTAACGGGGCTGGGAAGACGACAACGATAAGCATACTGTGTACACTTATAGCACCAACCTCAGGAAAAGCTTTTATCTCTGACTATGATTGTTTTAAGAATCCTTCTGAAGTGAGAAAACAAATTGGGATTGTTTTTCAGGACACCACACTCGATAAAGATTTAACTGCTTATGAAAATCTTGTTTTTCATGCTTATTTGTATAAAGTGCCTAAGAGTGAGATAAGACAAAGGGTTGATGATGTATTGAAATTTGTTGAACTTTACGATCGTAAAGATGACCTTGTTAAGAAATACTCAGGTGGTATGAAAAGAAGGCTTGAAGTTGCAAGAGGGTTAATACATAANCCAAGGGTTTTATTTCTTGATGAGCCAACTTTAGGTTTAGATCCACAGAGCAGGGCAAATCTATGGGAGTTTATAACAGAATTGCCCAAAAAACACAATGTCACAGTATTTATGACTACTCATTATATGGAAGAGGCGGAGGTTTGTGATAAGATTGCAATTATAGACCATGGCAAGATAATTTCAATTGGTTCNCCAGAGGAGCTCAAAACAATTGTTGGAGGTGATGTTGTCTTGATAGAAACAACTGATAACAGAATATCAAAGACTCAGATAGAGGGTCTTTTTAAACTAAAGGTTTCAGAAAAGGACCATTATTTGTATGTTACATGTGATAGAGGGGATACATGCATCCCTGAGATTATAAGAACACTTGGGGACAAAGTTAAGTCAGTTAAGATACAGAGACCTACACTTAATGATGTTTTTTTAAAGTTAACTGGTAAGACTATTCGAGATGATGAGGAAAAAACAAATGGGTCAATACTTGAATCTATTCGCAAGTATAAAAGAAGCAGATGATTGAGATTAACGCAGTTTATGTTATTGTAGCTCGTGAATTAAAAAAGTTTTTTAGAGAAAGAAGTCGTTTATTTTCTTCTATTGCAAGACCTTTATTATGGCTTTTTATAGTAGGTGCGGGTTTATCTAAGCTCGTGACAGGAGATAGGGATATTCCGTATATACAATTTATATTTCCAGGTATAATTGGCATGACAATCCTTTTCAGTTCTATATTTTCATCAATATCTATAATCTGGGATAGAGAATTTGGTTTTATGAAAGAAATACTCGTAGCACCAGTATCAAGGATTTCAATAATTATTGGTAAGGCACTGAGTGGAACATTTGTATCAATTTTGCAGGTAATAATCATATTAGCGCTTTATCCTTTTATTGGTTTCAAGTTAAGTTTTCTCCAGGTAATAGGGGCTATCGTTATTAGCTTATTATTATCTTTCTGTATTTCGAGTTTGGGTATAGTCATAGCATCATTTTATGAAAGCTATGAGAGTTTCAGTGTAATAATGAATTTTATTATTATGCCNATGTTTTTCCTTTCTGGAGCAATGTATCCTGTTAAACTTCTTCCTGAAGTATTAAGATTGGTTTCTAAACTTAATCCCTTGACATATGGTATTGATGCCTTAAAATACACATTATTACCTATAAGTGAAAAAGATATGGGACCAGATTTTTCGTTTTTGACAGATCTGATTTTTATTATAGTGAGTTCTATTATCTTTGTTTTTATATCAAGCAAAATCTTTGAGAGAAGAAAATAATGAGTATTTTAGATTTATATTTAAAAAACAATTTTATAAATTATAAAGTTTGGTAGACTAAATTCAAATATTACTAAAATATTTATGTATAAGAATATTCTTGCTACTGTTAATGAGTTTACAAATTCTGAGATAGCATCACATTATGCAATTGCAATGGCAAAAGCTTGTGAGGCTAAACTTGCTTTAATTTTTGTTTCTGAGGAGAGAAAAAGTAAAGATGTCTTTAAACATGCAGAATCTTCGCTGGAGAGGCTATTTTTAAAAGCTGAAAAGGAGGGTGTTGATGTAAAAAGCATTACAGAAAAAGGAGATCCCTTTACGAAGATTATAGAGTTTGTTAGAAATAATAGTACTGATATTGTTTTCATAGCTACAAGAAGAGAAGATGTGCATAAACGTTTTTTTATTAAAACGCTTTCAAGAAAATTAATGTTAAAGCTTCCATGTTCGGTGGCTATGGTTAGAGTAGTGAGAATGGCAAGGATTCATCCAAAAAATATTCTTGTGCCTGTTGGTTCTCACATGACACATATTGAAGAAAGAGCTTTTTTTGCGGCAAAACTTGCGTTAGTTTATAATTCGAGAATAACGGTTTTCCATTTATACCCTCGAATAAAAAGTTTATTTGATTCTAAATTGTATTTTGAACATTTGCGTTCAGGGGAGTATCTTAACAAAAATATTGTTAGGTTTGTTAAGTATCTTGAGAAATATAACTTGAATATTGAAAAGAGAGTTTCATATGGGTCCGTTTCGAGGGCAATAACTATAGAGGCTGCGCAAAGAAGAAATGACCTAATAATAATGGGTGCGAGCGAGAGAGGAATTTTCAGAAGCATGGTTTATGGTAATCCAGTAGAGGAGGTTTTAAGAGAAACACCTTGTAATCTTATAGTATTGAGACCTAATATGTAGTTTTTTACAAAGGAATTTTTCTTTTGTCTATTATAAATCTCTAAATGAAGATACAAAATCTTGAGATTAAAGAGGTTTTTGAAAGTCTTGTTACCTCTGAAAAAGGCCTTTCTGAATATGAGGCAAAAAAGAGACTTCATGAGTATGGTTTTAACGAGATAAAGGAAGTTAGAAGAGATTCTTTATATCGTAAATTTATATCGCAGTTTACTCACTTCTTAGCAATACTTCTCTGGGTAGCATCTGGTCTATGTTTTCTCTCAGAGTATCTGAATCCGGGAGAAGGTATGTTATCCCTTGGCTTAGCAATACTCGGCGTTATTTTTATAAATGCAATTTTTACATTTATACAAGAATACAGGGCTGAGAAGGCAATAGAAGAGCTAAAGAAACTACTACCATATTACGTTAAGGTTATAAGAGAAGGTTTGTTGAAAGAGATACCAGCAAGGGAAGTGGTTCCTGGGGATGTATTCTTGATAGCAGAAGGAGATAGGGTTCCAGCTGATGCAAGGCTTATTGAGGCCAATCGATTAATGGTGAATAATGCACCACTTACAGGTGAATCTGATTCTAAGATTAGAAATCATCAACCTTTTGAAGGAGATTCTCTTGAGAGTCCAAACATTGTATTTGCTGGCACGCTTGTTGTGAGTGGTTCAGGTAAGGCTGTTGTTTTTGCTACTGGAATGTCCACAGAGTTTGGTAAGATTGCACATCTCACAAGCGGCATTGAAGCAGGACTAAGTCCTTTGCAAAGAGAGATAATAAAGGTTACAAGGATTGTCTCATTTATCGCAGTAGTTTTAGGTGTTATGTTCTTTGTTATTGGAACATTTATAGGTAAGACATTTTGGCATAGCTTTATCTTTGCAATAGGAATAATAATCGCTAATGTGCCTGAAGGACTTCTACCTACTGTCACAATATCTTTAGCAATGGGTAGTCAGAGGATGGCAAAAAGAAAAGCCCTTATTAAAACGCTAACATCTGTTGAGACCCTCGGGTCTGTAACAGTAATATGTACTGATAAAACGGGAACACTGACACAAAATAAGATGGAAGTGAAGAAAAAGTGGACATTAGATAATGAAGTGACATCAATAAAATGGCTTATGAGGATTGGTTATTTATGTAACAATGCTTCGTTTGATAATGGGAATTATAAGGGTGATCCAACAGAAGCTGCGATATTAAAGATAGCTCGAGAAGATTTTAAAGGTGAAGATATAATTGCAGAAAGAATTTATGAAATTCCTTTTGATTCTGACAGAAAAAGAATGACCACCATTAATATTATTGATGATGGAAAGTTTGTTTTAACAAAAGGTGCGCTGGAGACTGTATTACCCATTTGTAATAGTATATTTGAGGAAAGAGGAATAAGGAAAATCACTGAGGAGGATAAAGCATCTTTACAGAAGGTTTATCATTCTTTCATGGAAGAAGGTCTAAGGGTAATTGCATTTGCTTTCAAACGTGTAAGTGGTGATTTCGATAGAATAAAAGTTAAGGACGAAAATATAGAGTCTGATCTTGTTTTTGTTGGTATTATGGGTTTGGAAGACCCACCGAGGCCTGAGGTTTATGAAGCAATAAGAAAGTGTCGTGAGGCTGGTATTAATGTCATTATGCTGACAGGAGACGCGAGTAAGACGGCAATTGCCATAGGGAAACAGATAGGTCTTATTAGTGAGAATCCTGTTGTCCTTGAAGGTAAAGAAGTAGATTCAATGGATGATGATATATTGAGGAGTTACCTTACCTCAAGGGAGATTATTTTTGCACGTATGTCTCCAAGGCATAAGTTAAGGATAGTATCTATTCTTAAAGATATTGGTGAAAGGGTAGCAGTAACGGGCGATGGTGTTAATGATGCTCCAGCATTAAGAAAGGCTGATATAGGTATAGCTATGGGTATTGCGGGGACAGATGTAGCGAAAGAAGCATCTGATATGATAATATTAGATGATAATTTTGCGACAATAGTTAATGCAATCGAAGAGGGGAGAGCAGTATATGAGAATATTAGGAAATTTATCAGTTACATCTTTGCATCGAATATCCCGGAGATAGTTCCTTACATTGCATATGTTATTTTCAAGATTCCTCTCCCATTGACAATTATACAGATTCTTGCAATTGATCTTGGAACTGACATGTTTCCTGCTCTTGCACTTGGATCTGAAAGACCGTCGGAAGAGTTGATGAAACAGCCACCAAGAAGTCCAGATGAAAGATTATTGAATCTCAAGATCTTATTTCGTTCTTATTTATTTCTTGGACCTATAGAAGCTCTTGCAGGGTTGTATGGATTTTTTTATGTACTTAAAACTGGTAATTGGCATTGGGGAGATATGCTTGCTTCAAACAATATATTGTATATTCAGGCTACAACGGCATGTCTTGGAGCTATCATTATTACCCAGATTGGAAATGTTTTTGCATGCCGCTCATTTAAGGAGTCCATTTTTAAGATTGGGTTTTTATCTAATAAGTTGATTTTGATAGGTATATTGATAGAGATAGTTATTTCAGTCTTTATAATTTATCATCCTTTGGGGAATAAAATCTTCGGTACAGCTCCTCTTGGACTAAAAACATGGGTAATTCTTTTACCTTTTGGAGTTCTGCTTCTTATAGCAGAAGAGATAAGAAAGATTATCACGAATAGATATTTCAGTAAAAAATAATTATGAGTTGTTTTATGATAAAATATTAGCAAATTCATATAATAAATCGATTGGAGAATAATATGTTTGATGATAATCTTGAATTAGGATTAACGTATGATGATGTCCTTTTGATACCTGCAAGGTCGAATATTCTTCCAAGAGAGGTAGACATTACAACAAAACTCACAAGGAATATTAAAATAAATGTGCCTATTGTAAGCGCAGCTATGGATACAGTAACAGAGTCTGAACTTGCGATTGCTATTGCGAGAGAGGGCGGTATAGGAATAATTCATAGAGCGATGAGCCCTGAGAGACAAAAGTCTGAAGTAGATAGGGTTAAGAAATCGGAGAGCGGTATGATTCTTGACCCTATTACGATACCACCAGATGCACCTATTTCACAAGCTATGACATTAATGGAGAGGTATAGGATATCGGGTGTTCCAGTTACTGTAAAAGGGAAATTAGTTGGGATTATAACGAATAGGGATCTACGTTTTGAAACGAACTTTGATAAAGAGGTATCAAGGGTTATGACTAAAGAAAGATTAATAACTGCTCCTGTTGGTACTACATTAGAAAAGGCAATGGAAATACTGCATAAATATAAGATTGAGAAGTTACCGATTGTTGACAAAGAAAACAACTTAAAGGGTTTAATTACAATTAAAGACATTGAGAAGAGAAAGAAGTACCCCAATGCATGTAAGGACGAAGTTGGTAGATTAAGGGTTGGAGCTGCAATAGGTACTGGGAAGGATTCTATTGAAAGGGCAGAATTACTTGTCAAGGCAGGAGTAGATGTTATAGTGATAGATACTGCACATGGTCATTCAGAGGCTGTACTCTCTACTTTAAAAATAGTTAAAAAAAGATTTGGTGTGGATGTTGTGGCTGGAAATGTTGCAACAGCCGAGGCAACACTTGACCTGATTAAGGCAGGGGCGGACGGTATAAAGGTTGGTATAGGACCTGGGTCGATATGTACTACAAGAATAATTGCAGGTGCCGGCGTACCACAGATTACCGCAATTAAAAATTGCTATGCGGTTGCAAAAAAATTTAACATTCCGATAATTGCTGATGGTGGAATTAAGTATTCAGGGGATATAACAAAGGCTATAGCTGCTGGTGCACATTCTGTAATGATAGGAAGTTTATTTGCTGGAACTGATGAATCACCTGGGGAGCTCGTTCTTTTTCAAGGGAGGAGTTACAAGGTATATAGGGGAATGGGTTCTATCGGAGCGATGGAACAAGGTTCGAAGGATAGATATTTGCAATCAGGTATAGAGTCTTCAAAATTAGTTCCTGAAGGTGTTGAGGGTAGAGTACCTTATAAGGGTCCACTTTCACACAGTATCCATCAATTAACTGGTGGTTTAAGGTCTGGTATGGGATATTGTGGATGTAAAAATCTTGATGAATTGCGGAAAAAAGCAAAGTTTATTCGCATTACGAATGCAGGTCTTAGAGAGAGTCATGTACATGATGTCATAGTAACAAAAGAAGCACCAAACTATAGACCAGAGTGGTGATGACAGAAGATAAGGTTCTTGTTCTTGATTTTGGATCTCAATACACTCAACTTATAGCACGCCGAATAAGAGAGAATAAAGTATACTCTGAGATTTTCCCTTTTAATGTTTCCATACAAAAGATTGAAGAATTCAAGCCAAAGGGTATAGTTCTTTCTGGTGGACCGTCGAGCGTTTATGATAAGGAAGCGCCAATGCCAGATGTAAGAATATTTGATTTAGGGATTCCTATACTTGGTATATGTTATGGAATGCAATTGATGGCATATTGCCTTGGAGGCAGAGTTTCAAGGGCAAAACGAAGAGAATTTGGTAAGGCAATTCTAAGGATTTCTAAACATATAAAATTATTTAAGGGCATATCAAATGAGATTGTAGTCTGGATGAGCCACGGCGATAGGATTGAAAGGATGCCACCAAATTTTAAGAAAGTAGCTTTTACTGAAAACTCACCAATTGCTGTTATGGCAAATATTAAGAAGGATTTTTATGCTCTGCAATTTCATCCAGAGGTTGTTCATACACAAATGGGTAAAAAGATTATAAGAAACTTTTTGTTTGAAGTTTGTGGGTGTAAGCCATCATGGACTATGAAATCGTTTATTGAAGAATCGACTAATGAGATAAGAGATATAGTTGGTAATAAGAAGGTTGTTTGTGGTATAAGCGGGGGGGTTGATTCAACGGTTACTGCTGTTTTAGTAAATAAGGCTATAGGTAAACAGCTTACATGTATTTTTGTCGATAATGGTGTATTAAGAGCTGGAGAGGCTAAAAAGGTTGAAGAGACACTTAAAAGACATTTTCATATGAATATAGTCTGTGTCGATGCTTCAGATAGATTTTTAAGAAAGTTAAAAGGTGTAACAGACCCTGAAAAAAAGAGAAGGATTATCGGTAACGAGTTCATCAGGGTGTTTGAGGAAGAAGCAAGAAAGATCAAAGGTGTTGAGTTTCTTGCACAAGGAACGCTATATCCTGATGTTATTGAGAGTGTGTCTTTTAAAGGGCCTTCCGCAAAAATAAAGAGTCATCATAACGTTGGTGGATTATTAAAAAGGATGAGGCTAAAACTGATCGAGCCATTGAGGGAATTGTTTAAAGACGAAGTTCGGATTCTTGGTAAAAAGCTTGATTTGCCTGAAGAGATAATAAATAGACATCCTTTCCCTGGACCGGGTCTTGCAATTCGTATAATAGGAGAAGTTACCAAACAAAGATGTGAGATATTAAGAAAAGCGGATATGATTGTTCTTGAAGAGATAAAAAAGGCAGGTNTTTATAATAAGCTCTGGCAGGCTTTCGCCGTTTTGCTACCGGTTAAGAGTGTTGGNGTGATGGGAGATGAAAGAACTTATGAAAATGTGGTAGCAATAAGGGCTGTTAATAGTGTTGATGGCATGACTGCAGATTGGTCAAGATTACCTTACGAACTTCTCGGTATTATATCTAATAGGATAATAAATGAGGTAAGGGGAGTGAATAGAGTAGTTTATGATATAAGTTCTAAACCTCCAAGCACTATTGAATGGGAATAAGATAGATGAATATCAAGGGATATATCTCCGATAAAAAAAACTTAGTAGATTCGTTTTTAAGGGATTATTTTAGAGAGTCATTTAAACCATCAATACTTCATGAAGCGATGACGTATTCACTTTTTGCAGGTGGAAAAAGAATAAGACCGATACTTGCAATAGCATCTTATGAAGCTTGTGGTGGTAAGGCAGAGGACATCCTACCTCAAGCCTCAGCTTTAGAACTTATACACACATATTCACTTATACATGATGATTTGCCGGCAATGGATAATGATGACTTAAGACGAGGGAAACCAACAAATCATAAGGTTTTTGGGGAAGCTATAGCCATTCTTGCAGGAGACGCTTTGCTTACAGAAGCATTTGTAATGATTACAAGTAATAAGTCTAAAAAAGTAAAACAAGGTAATTTACTTAAGGCGATAAGGGAATTGGCAATCTCAGCAGGTTCTTATGGAATGGTAGCTGGACAGGTTCAAGATTTACTTTCCGAGAATGCAAAACCTGATAAAAGGACACTTGAGTTTATACATACACATAAGACGGCTTCATTACTTTCTGTATCAGTTAAGATTGGTGGTATTCTTGCTGATGCTGATTGTAATAAATTAAGGGCATTAACAAAATATGGTAGAAATATTGGACTTGCTTTTCAGATTATAGATGATATTCTTGATATCGAAGGTGATACGAAGATATTAGGTAAGTTAACTGGTTCGGATATCAAGAAAGATAAAATGACATATCCTTTACTATATGGAATAGAAAGGGCTCGTGAGGAGGCTGACAAATTGGTAAAAAATGCAGTTGATTCTTTATGTATATTTAATAATTCTGCAGATATACTCAAGGGGTTAGCAATCTATATATTAGAAAGGAAGGGATAAGTGTGTATCTTGAAAGGATAAAATCGCCATCGGATTTGAAACTCTTAAATTATGAAGAACTTAAAAGACTCGCATGTGAGGTCAGAGAGGAATTGATATATAGAGTGTCAAAAAATGGNGGTCACTTAGCATCTAATCTTGGGGTTGTTGAATTGTCTATAGCCATTCATTATGTTTTTAACTCNCCCAGTGATAAGATTATATGGGATGTTGGGCATCAATCTTACACACATAAGTTATTGACAGGAAGGTATGATAGATTTTCAACATTGAGGAGATTTAAAGGGATTTCTGGTTTTCCAAGGCGACAAGANAGCGAACATGACCCTTTCGGTACAGGGCATAGTTCTACGTCAATATCCGCAGCTGTTGGGATTATCGAGGGGAGAGATAAAAACAAGGATAAATTTAAGGTTGTAGCAGTTATTGGAGATGGTGCTATGACAGCAGGGCTNGCATTTGAAGGCTTAAATAATGCGGGCGAGTTAAAGAAAGATTTGATTGTTATTTTGAACGATAACGAAATGTCTATATCTCATAACGTAGGTGCCATATCATCTTATCTTAACAGGATATTAATAGGAGAACGTTTTCAAAAGTTTAAAAAGGATACAAAAGCGTTTCTTGAAGGTATACCAAAACTTGGGGATAAAGCTGCGAAGATAGCTCAAAAGACTGAAGAAGTATTAAAAGGGTTCTTCTTGCCAGGTATCATTTTTGAAGAGCTTGGGTTTAACTATGTAGGTCCAATTGATGGTCACAATTTAGAACTTTTGATAGAAACATTAAAAAGGGTCTCTAACTCTACTACGCCAATCCTNTTACACGTTATAACGAAGAAAGGAAAAGGTTATGANTTTTCTGAGAGTAATCCCTCTCTTTTTCANGGAGTAGGTCCTTTCAAGATAGAGACTGGTACATTTCCTTCAGACTCAAGGATGACATACAGTGAAGTCTTTGGTGATTCGATTGTTGAACTTGCAAAGGCTGATGATCGGATTATTGCGATAACGGCTGCGATGAAAGAAGGTACAGGACTTTCTTACTTTGCAAAGAAATATCCTGAAAGGTTTTATGATGTTGGTATAGCAGAAGCCCATGCAGTGACATTTGCAGCGGGTTTAGCTACTCAAGGATTTAAGCCAGTTGTTGCTATATATTCGACTTTTTTGCAAAGGGCATATGATGAGATAATACATGATGTCTGTCTTCAGAACTTGCATGTTATTTTTATACTTGATAGAGCAGGCATTGTAGGTGATGATGGGCCAACTCATAACGGGATGTTTGACCTTTCATATCTCAGACATATACCAAATATTGTTGTCATGGCACCTAAAGATGGCAAAGAATTACAATATATGTTAAAGCTCGCATTAAAACATAAAGGCCCTGTTGCTATAAGGTTTCCCAGAGGGAGAATACCATATAATAGTGATAGTGCTTTTATTTCTTACGAGTTTGGTATTGGAGAGGCAGAGATATTAAAAGATGGAAAAGATGTTGCCTTAATATCCATTGGGAGCATGGTTTATCCTTCCCTTAAAGCTGCACAAAGACTTGAGGGTGAAGGAATTTCAACAATGGTCATTAACTCAAGATTTGTTAAACCTTTAGATAGTAATTTGATTATAAATGTAGCTAATAAAATTCCAATAATTGTTACCGTTGAAGAGAATGTGTTATTAGGTGGATTTGGGAGTGCGGTGTTAGAGTTAATTAATGATGCAGGTCTTGGAAATATTAGAGTGAAGAGAATAGGCATTCCAGATGAGTTTGTTGAACAAGGAGATCGGGAACAGCTTCTTAGTTTTTATGGAATCGATGAAGATGGAATTTATAACACTGTCATTAACTTAGTAAAAGGTTCCATTTATAAATATTGAAAGATAGGTTGGATAAAATAATAGTTATGAAGGGATTAGTTGAAAGTAGAGAGCGTGCAAAGGCTTTGATTATAGAAGGTAGGGTTTTTGTAAATGGAATGAAGATAACGAAGCCAGGTCACGCTGTAGATAGTGAGTCAGAGATTATTATTAAGAAATCTATTCCATATGTAAGTAGAGGTGGTTTAAAGCTTGAAGAGGCTATCAAATATTTCAACATTAAAGTTAAAGATAAGGTTATCATGGATGTAGGTGCATCTACTGGTGGCTTTACAGATTGTCTTTTGCAGATGGGGGCTAAAAAGGTTTATTGTGTAGATGTTGGCTATGGACAACTCGCATGGAAGTTACGTAATGATCCAAGGGTTGTATTATTAGAAAGGACTAATGTTCGTTATATTGATGAATTTATTAAACAAAATAGATACAAAAATGAAAAGTTAGAGGATATAGTAGGAAAAAATATAGATTTGATAACTATTGATGTGTCTTTCATATCACTTACAAAGGTAATTTCTGTAGTAATGGGATACTTAAAAAATAATGGAGAAATGCTTGCACTTATTAAACCTCAGTTTGAGGTTTGTAAAGGGGAGGTTGGTAAAGGAGGTATCGTTCGCGAGGAAGGCAAGAGACTTGAAGTCGTGCAGAAGATAAAAAGTTTTGTAGAAGAGCATCTTCTCGAAGTGATTGGTATTTATGAATCACCGGTAAAGGGGAAGGATGGGAACATTGAGTATTTTATTTATATGAGAAGGAGAGCAGATGTATCAGGAAATACCACTTATAGGTATTGACCTTGCGAATGCTTCTGAACTTTTGATTGAGTTGTTAATAGAGGATGCAATGGATCCATCAATATATATGGAGATAGCTAAAGCGAATTTAAATAGAAGAGAAATACTTGATATTCTTCTTGAGAACCCCGAAACACCTGAAGATGTTAAAAGATTTATAATTGATTCAAAGGGTTTTCTTGATAAACCAAAAGTAGCTACAACCAAGATTTACAAAACGCCTGAACAACGACAAGAAACCATTTTTCAGAGGATTCAGAGGCTAAGCGTTTCTGAAAGGATACTTCTTGCTTTACGAGGTGGTAAAGATGTTAGAACACTCTTGTTGCGTGATCCTAATAAAGAGGTTGCGCTAACAGTGCTACAAAATCCAAAGATTACCGAGACGGAAGTTGAGATTGTTGCAAAATCAAGGTCTGTGCCAGAAGAACTGTTAAGAAAGATTGCGAAGAAAAGGGAATGGATTAAAAATTACAATATAGTCCTTGCCCTTGTGACGAATCCAAAGACACCAGCAAATATTTCTCTTTCACTTGTTAACGATCTGAGGACAAAAGATCTTGCATTACTTGAAAAGAACAAGAATGTTTCAGAGGGTTTAAGAGCGATGGCAAAAAAGTTATTGCGAGCGCGTAAAGCTCATTAGATTATTTAGTGATGATTTGTTTTTGAGAGATGGTAAGAAGATTTAAGATAGAAAAATATCATACTAATATTATATCAGAATCTACCTTGTTCAAAGCCCTGAAATATTTGGATAAAAAAATTACTGATACACCTTTTCTCCTCGTAGATAAAGAAAAGATAAGAGAAAAGGTATCTTTAATAGGTAAGAATATTAAGAATTCTGAGTTATATTATGCTGTTAAAGCAAATCCTGATATTAAGATTATTGATTATTTGAACAAGCTTGATGTGGGTTTCGAGATATCATCCGAAGGTGAACTTGAGGTGCTTGAAAAACTGGGGGTAAGTCCATCAAAGGTTATATCAAGCAATCCTGTAAAGACAATTAAATTTTTAAAAAAGGCACATCGTTACGGTATTAAATATTTTTCTTTTGACTCATCTGAAGAAGTGGATAAACTTGTTAGGTTTGCACCAGGTAGTAATGTTTATATAAGGCTTACAGTTCCTAATGAAGGAAGCGAGTGGCCTTTGAGCAAGAAGTTTGGTGTCGAGATTGAAGATGGTTTACAATTACTTTTGTATGCAAAGGAGAAAGGTCTCAGGCCTGTGGGTGTTACCTTTCATGTTGGCTCACAATGCACAAATATATATAATTGGAACATAGCACTTGATAAGGCTAAAGTATTATGGGAGATATCAAAGAAAAAAGGTTTAGATTTGAGAATACTTAATATTGGAGGGGGTTATCCAATAAAATATACTAAAAACGTTGTGAGCATTGAGACCATCGAAAAAAACATCAGCAAGCTTGTTTATGAGAGATTTCCAGAAGATATGCGGATACATTTAGAACCTGGTAGAGCAGTTGTTGGAGATGCAGGTGTTTTTGTAACAACTGTTATAGGAAAGGCTAAAAGAGGAGATGAAGATTGGCTTTATATAGATGTAGGGGTATTTAATGGTTTAATGGAGAGCATTGGTGGAATAAAATATTCATATATTGTTGAGACATATAAACAATTAAGATACAAAAAAAACTGGACGCTTGCTGGTCCAAGTTGTGACAGCTTTGATGTAATAGACAAGAATGTTTCGTTATATGAACCAGATGTTGGAAGTCTGATGTTGATCTTGTCAAGTGGAGCATATACAATCTCTTATGCTTCGGAATTCAACGGATTCTCTATACCCAAAACTATATTAATTTAAGAATAGAGGTGATGAAATGATTAAATTCACAGAAAGAGCACCTTATGCACCTGTTGAATATTTATATGATGTGGAGGAGATACTTTATAGAGGTAGGAGTAATTTCCAAGAGATTATGGTGATAAGAAACCCATATTATGGAAAGATGCTTATTTTGGATAATGTTGTACAGCTTACGGAAAGGGATGAGTTCTTCTACCATGAAATGCTTACACACATTGCTTTATTTTCTCACCCATTGCCAAAGAGAGTTGCGGTAATTGGTGGCGGTGATGGAGGTGTTGTCAGAGAAGTCTTAAAACATAATTCTGTTGAAAAAGTTTATTTTGTCGAGATAGATGAAGAGGTTATAAATGTTTCTAAGAAATATTTCCCTAATATTTCCTGCGGCATAGAAGATGTGCGTGTGGAGCTTAAAATTATGGACGGTGCTGATTTTATTAGGAAGAGAAAGGCGCAGGATTTGGATGTTGTGATTATAGATTCGACGGATATTATTGGATTTGCAAGGAGTTTATTTACAGATGAGTTTTTNATCTCTGTAAAAAATTGCCTTACTGAAAACGGTATTTTTGTAACTCATACAGAATCAATTCATTTCCATAAAGATATGGTGATAGAAATCCATGGTATACTTAAGAAGATATTTCCAGTTGTTGATTTATACACAACTTGTATAGCAACATATCCAGGAAATTGGTGGGCATTTGCAGTAGCTACCAAGGGGTTATCTCCAAGGGAGGTTAGAAGGGATATGGATATTGAGACGAAATACTATGATAAAGATATTCATGTACATTCATTTGTGCCCGAGAGTTTTTATAAGAAACTGATGGACAAAAAACTTTTCTGGTAGACATCATGGAAGGAAATGAATGGTTTATAGATAGGGATAGTCGTAATAGACTAATATATCATAGAGTAAAAAGGTCAATATTAAATAAAAAAACAAAGTATCAAAAAGTTGAGATATTTGACACATTTCAGTTTGGCAGAATTGTAGTTCTTGATGGGAAGATTCAATCTGCAGAAAGAGATGAGTTTATATATCATGAGGCGTTGGTACACCCTATAATGATAACTCATCCAAAACCAGAGAATATTCTAATACTTGGGGGTGGTGAAGGTGCTACATTAAAGGAAGTTCTTAAGCATAATACAGTTAAAAGTGTATTAATGATAGATATAGATAAGGAATTTGTTGAGCTTTGTAGGAAGTATTTGAGAAGATGGCATATGAATACTTACAGGGATAAGAGGGTTAATATTATTTATGAGGATGCATTTAAGTATTTAAAAGAAAATAAATTGAAAGCAGATATTATAATTGCTGATATAAGTGACCCTGCAAGTAGAGGGCCAACGAAAAATATTTATAATAAAGNTTTTTTTACTGTCGTTAAAGATTCTTTGCAAAAAGATGGGATGTTTGTTACACATNCTACAGCGATTGAAGAATGGAAAAAAGGGGATGTTTCTCGAAAAATATTTAAGATAGTTAAAGACATTTTCCCAATATCTTCTGCATATTACGAGTATATACCGAGTTTTGGTTGTTTATGGGCTTATGTTATTGGTTCATTTAAATATAATCCAGAAAGTTTATCAACAATTCAAGTAAGAAAAGCAATTCAGGAGAGAGATATTAAAGAGNTAGGTTATTATAGTCCCGAAGCTCATAAAAGGTTATTTTCACTTCCGAAAAATATAATTAAATACTTTTCCTCATAAAGATAAGTTTTTTATTTACTACCTGTTGATGACTGTGTTGGAGTTTGGGGTGTTTGAGCTGGTTTTTGGGATGTAGGGAGTTGTTTGGATGTTTCGCTTTGCTTACTTTCGGNNAAAGGAATTTGTTGATTTGATTTTGAAGGTGTTTGTAAGGGAAGTTGNAAGGGAATTTGTGGTGCTTGGGTTGGTTGTTTTTCTGAAGGCGTGGGGGGCTTTTTTATAATAGTAGAACCTTTTGTTGTTATAATAGCGAGAGAAAGCGATGTCACCATAAATATTACAGCAACTATTGTTGTTAATTTACTCAAGAAGGTTGACGCACCTCTACTACCAAAAAGGGTTTGACTTGAACCACCGAAGGCAGCACCAAGTTCAGCACCTTTACCACTTTGTAATAATACAACAGCAATTAAAAAGAAACAGACCATTATATGAACTATTACTAATATTGTGACCATTTACACCTTCCTAAAATTTATAATTCTAAAAAAGCTTTCAACTTTAAGGCTTGCTCCTCCAACAAGAACACCNTTAATCTCTTCACAAGCCATTAAAGAGTCAATATTTTCTGGAGTAACACTACCACCATATATTATACATGAATCTTCAAAATTATTACCAAATAATATTTCTAATTTATTNCTTATATATTTATGTGCTTCTAAAATTTGGTTGATTGTTGCTGTCTTTCCCGTTCCGATTGCCCATACAGGTTCATAGGCAATAATTAGATTGTTAGGTTCTACATTAACCAATCCCCTTTCAATTTGTCTGTTTAGTATGTCAAATGTCATATTTTTTTCTCTTTCGTCCAATGTCTCACCAATACAGAATATTACTCCAAGTCCTGCCTTTTGTGATGCCCTTATCTTTTTATTTATAATCTCATCGTCCTCATGAAAATATTTTCTCCTCTCCGAATGTCCTATTATTACATATTTACAGTTAACATCTATTAACATGGATGGGGAAATCTCACCAGTATAAGCACCTTTATCTTCGTAGAAAACGTCTTGTGCTGCAAGCATGATATTTGTATCTTTTAGTATCTCTGAAGCTTTGTAAAGTGAAGTGAATGGCGGGGCTATTATTATATTCCTATCTGATATTTCTTTGACTAAAGNAAGAAGTTCTTTTAAGAAATTCTCGGTTTCGGAAATGGTTTTATTCATTTTCCAGTTTGCTGATAAGAACGGTTTAATCATGAATATAATTTATCTTATGTGTTCTTATGTGTCAATAGAGATATTGTTCCAT
>JGI24721J26819_10002652_pt1 | contig 19589 bp, 19 predicted proteins | sample YelNatPaOPGAMG01_FD_26819 | JGI IMG/M metagenome (IMG submission 26819) | reverse complement strand
CCTAAGACCAATATTTAGATCTGTGGCGGCTAACTTGAATCACAAAGGGATCTTTCTGGTCAATACGGTGAACCGACTCTGTCTCGCGGAAATAATGATTTTTATGTTGAAGGGNAAACTCTCAAAGGCGATGCGGAGAATTATCAGCAGAAGAGCCAGGATAGGTGGCAGGTATGTCGAACTGTATTATCATTCCAAACGAACGTTCATTAGTGAAGCTAATCTGGCTGGTTTTAAACTGATAGACTCGTTTGGCTTGAACATATTCGCGCCGCCATTATGGGCTAATGATTTTTTCGAATTTCACAAGAAATTTGCGACTTTTCTGGAGAAAATTGATAATAAAGCCAGGCGGATTGNACTTATTAGATCGTTAGGCGATTTTATGATTTTGGTGTTTCAAAAGGTTGTATGATTTTCAAGTTGAATTAGGATTTGCAGTTACCATTTGTCAAGAGAAAGAGCTAGTATTTTTCCCTTCGGAAAGAGGAATTGCAAAGGGGGTGTACCAATGTCGAGTTGGGACGATGAACTGATAATCGTAACGCTTACAAGTGCGTTGCCTTTCCATGGAAAAAGTTTTATATTAATAATTGGATGATTGTATGAATGTCCTCGTAGTGGAAGATAATGCAATAAATCGTCAACTTGCTGTCTATCTCCTGAAAAAAGCAGGTTTCGATGTATATGAGGCAGATTCGGGGAAACAGACTTTCGAGTTTCTATCAATGCGGACNCCCGATGTTATCTTGCTCGATATACAATTGCCAGAAATGGATGGCGTTGAAATCTTAAAAAGGATAAGAGAGAAAGAAGGAACCAAAAATATTAAAGTTATCGCGTTGACAGCCTATACTATGCGCGGTGACAGAGAAAAATTTGAATCGGCAGGTTTTGATGGCTATTTGCCCAAGCCGATTGAGCCTCAGATATTTGCTAAGCAGATACTCGACATTGTTAACAATAACTCTGAAGGCAATCTTTCAGGAACATTATAGAACTCCTCCGGGTTATAATATGTCGAATGTGGAAAAAGATGCGTATGATTTGTTCTTTGAAAATAATAGTTTGCTAAAAATCGTCTGAATTGCTATGCTCATGGGGATGATATTGGAATCGACGGAGATTGGGATGGTAGGAGCAGCATGCCGCGGTTACCGAGTCCGCGTAACAAATCGGTGAAAACAATAAGTGCGAACTATAATTACGCATTGGCTGCTTAATTAAATAAGCAACCCGTCCACTCAAAAGTTTTGCTCGCCGGCTTTGAGATGGGCGTCGACCAGACGAGCATCTCATTGCCCTGTTCTCAGTGGGGCAACGAGATTACAAACTGAGATATTCGGGTCACAGCTCTGTCCCACGAGTAGTGCCCGAAGAAGTATCAAGATGGGACTACGCATGTAGAAGCTTCTATGGTCCTATCTTCGGACCGGGGTTCGAATCCCCGCATCTCCACAAAACTTCCTTTAGAGACATAATAAATTGAAGAGGTCACGGGTAAAACAGGGTGTCCTGGTTAAAGGGGTGTCGTTTCTCCTCTAGTTTTTGTTTTTGTTGCCCAACTTCTTAACTTGAATTGTCATGTGGACGCGAGAAAGATTATCTGAATTGGTAAAATCGAGAATAGGGGATCGATTACTTGTTGTTGTATCAAATCGCGAGCCGTATGTTCATGCTTTTGACGGAGAAGAGATTAAGTACTATGTTCCCCCAGGGGGTCTTGTAACAGCTCTTGAACCAGTAATGGAGGCAAGTGGAGGCTACTGGGTGGCTCAGGGATCTGGGGAAGCAGATTCGTTGGTCGTAAATGATCAAAATGAGATAGCCTGTCCTCCTGTCAATCCCAGCTACACTTTGAAAAGGGTNTTTCTAACAAAGGAGGAGGAAACAGGGTACTATTACAATTTTTCGAACGGAAGCCTTTGGCCATTGTGCCACGTTGCCTATATACGCCCACAATTTGAGGAGAGAGATTATTTGATTTATAAAAAAGTGCAGGAGAAATTTGCCGATGCTGTTGCCGAAATCGTTCAAGATAAACCAGCCTTTGTCTTCATTCAAGATTACCATTTTGCAAATCTCTCGAGGATGTTGAAAGAGCGTTTGCATAACATAATAACAGCTCAGTTCTGGCACATCCCCTGGCCTAACAATGAAGTGATACGAATTCTACCGTTTAAAGAAGAGATACTGCATGATTTATTGTTTAACGATTTACTGGCCTTTCAAATTCAGTACCATGCAATCAATTTTCTCGATACGATCAACAGATATCTCGAGGCAAGAGTTGAGTATGACACAATGAAAATCAGTCGTGGTGGTCGTACTACTTTAATTAGGTCATTTCCAATAGGGATTGACTTTGAAAAAATGTCAGAAATATCGAATTCCCAGAATGTGGCGGAGATAAGAAGAGATCTAAAGAGAAAGTACAGGCTCGCTGGGTCAAAGGTCATTGTAGGAGTTGATCGGATCGATTACACAAAGGGTATCGTTGAAAGGTTCAAAGCCATAGATAGGTTTTTTGAAAAAAATCCCAATTATGTGGGTAAGGTGAATTACGTGCANCTAGGTGCTTTGAGCCGAATGCAAATCATAGAATATAGAATTCTAAATGATCGCTTGAACGACCTGATGGTGCAAATTAATGATAAATATGGGTTTAAGGGGTGGAAACCAATTATTTTAATTCGTGCAAATCACAATAGGGAAACTATTGCAGCATGGAATGGTATAGCCGATGTTGGTGTTGTGACCTCTCTTCACGATGGAATGAACCTTGTGGCAAAAGAATTCCTGGCGTCAAGAAATGACCTGCNGGGGGTCCTCCTCCTCAGTGAATTTACAGGCGCGGCAAGGGAGCTTTCGGACGCTGTGCTGGTAAACCCCTATCACATTGATGGAGTCGCTGATGCTCTTAGACANGCACTTGAAATGCCAACGGATGAACAGGAACGGAGGATGAGAAAAATGAGGGAGATAGTTCAAGTCCAGAATGTTTACAGATGGGCAGCAAAAATTTTAAGTGACCTTTTTAACTTTGAATTTGTAGAAGCATGAAAGTGGGAATGGCTGTCATGGGGACAGTAATTCTTTCGATTGTCATTTTAATATCTTCAATCTTAACCGGGCTCTTTTTACGAAATTTCTTACTTGCAAAGTTCATCCGTATAGCAAAGAGAACAAGGTGGCAATTTGATGATATCATATTAGAGGGGCTGAAGAGCGGTATTGTATTTTGGTCGATAGCGACGGGGCTCTATTATGTCCTGAAAAGTGTGAGCTTACCTGAAAGTGTAATTTATGTGTCAATAAAAGTGCTCACAGTATTGGTGATTTTCTCCGTGACTGTTGTAACTGCAAAAATTGGTGTGTTGATCGTTGATCACTATAGAAATTTGATAGCTGGTTTAGCCTCAACCTCTTCTTTGTTAAAAAACATTGTCAGGATTAGCATTTATTCTATTGGATTCCTCTTCGTCCTCGATTATCTGGAAATCCATATCGCCCCTCTTCTGACTGCTCTAGGGGTTGGAGGCCTCGCAATAGGGTTGGGACTCCAGGAGACACTTTCAAATTTCTTTGCGGGGCTTCAAATACTTGCCGCAAATCAAATTAGAGTTGGTGATTACATCAGGTTGAGCTCGGGTGATGAAGGGTTTGTTGAGGACATGAATTGGAGAGCNACAGTTGTACGCACTCTTTCGGGAAACCATGTAATAATCCCTAATAAAAATTTGGCAAGCTTGATTATTACCAATTATCAGGAGCCCTCGCCTGACATGTCAATAGTTCTCAATATTGGTGTTGATTATTCAAGTGATTTAGAAAAGGTGGAAAGAGTGACGTTAGAAGTTGCAAAGGAGATCCAGAATTCAGTTCCAGGCGCAGTTGTTGATTTTCAACCATTTATTCGTTATACCGAATTTGGTAGTTCATCGATAAATTTTTCTGTCATAATGCGAGGAAAATCTTATGTTGATCAGTATCTAATAAAGCATGAATTTATTAAGAAGCTCAAAGAAAGNTACGATAAAGAGGGGATTATAATTCCGTTCCCTGTTAGAACTGTTTATCTCAATCAAGGTAATAATAAAGATGGATAACTCTGTATTTGAGTTCAAATCCAGACTTGTCCTTACAGAACTCCTGGGGAAAAAAGCTTCCGATTTACCTCAGCTNCTTGAAGGCATTAAGGTTGTTCCGCTAACTTCGATATATCATCATACACACCGTTTTCTTCAACAACATCATTTTCTTTCTCCGGAGCCTCCAAATGATTTTGCATATTGGGTTACAAACATGCTTAATGATGAATTAGCTGGTGAAAGGCTGGCTAGCATAGACATCATGCAATTCAACCGACTGGCTGATTTGAGAGACCAGTTCGTGTCATTGATCTCTGATTATCTTACACAGTACCCCAGTCGGACGACTCAATNGGCCCCGGAAGGCGAGGAATTTCATTTTATGAGTTCCAGGATATTTGTGCTTCCGACATCATGGAGAGCTTCCAGCTTGCAGGAATTCATTAGCTGCTTAAGAAATGTCAGCATACACTCAATTTATTATCATATGTTCGAGGCAAAGCTGCGACTCGAAAAGGGCGAAAATGATTTTTCAATCTGGCTTAGGTCGAATGGATATGAAAATGCAGCTGTAAAACTGTCGACATTAGACCCTTACACTTTTACGCTCGAGGGTTTAAGAACAAGGATACTAGAGATTGTTTCAAGTGCAGAGAGTTAAACATATGGTCGAAATCAAGCAATATGCAGAAATTGTTGGTGAGTCGGTAATTAACGAGTTATATTCGCTTGGAGAGAGGGCCAGCGGATTTGCTCTAAAGCATATAAATTCGACAGCCGTTGGAGGAGGAGTAGCTGAAATCTTGAATCGAATGGTGCCNATGCTTAATGAACTTGGGGTGAGAAGCCAGTGGGATGTTATTAAAGGCGGAGAGAAATTTTTCTCTATAACAAAAAAAATGCANAATGCGCTTCACGGTGTAAATGTACAGTTCGAAAGGGAAGAATTTGATTATTTTATCGAGACTAATCGAAATAATGCACAAGCTATGAGCTTTGATGATGACGTAATATTTATTCACGACCCGCAGCCTATAGCCCTTGTCGAAAAGCGGGAAAACATGTCAAATAAATGGGTCTGGAGATGCCATATAGATTTCTCAGAACCAAATGAGAGTATTTGGCTTTTCTTAAAACGATACATAGAAAAATATGATGCAACTATATTTTCTGCACCAGCTTTTAGTCGGTCAATATCAACTAGACAGGTGCTTATTTCGCCATCGATTGACCCGCTCAGTGACAAAAATAAAGAACTTGATATTGGACTAGTGCAATCTGTTTTCGAGCACTTCGGGATAGATACCAAGCGTCCTGTCATAACACAAATTTCTCGTTTTGATTATCTCAAAGATCCCGTTGGTGTTATAAAGGCATACAAGCTTGCTAAGAGGTACGTGAATTGTCAGCTTGTACTTGCTGGTGGCGGAGCGACAGATGATCCTGAGGGTGAAAAAGTACTCGCAGAGGTTCGAAATGCCGCAAATGGTGATGATGACATATTTGTTCTTTTGCTCCCACCNTCAAGCGACGTTGAGATTAATGCATTGCAAAGAGGGTCGACGGTGATTTTACAAAAATCGTTGCGTGAAGGATTTGGACTGACAGTTGCAGAAGCTCTATGGAAGTCAAAACCAGTTATTGCTTCGGCGGTTGGGGGAATCCCGCTCCAGATTAAACACAAGTACAACGGCATACTTACACACAGCATTGAAGGAACGGCATACTGGATAAAGCAGCTCGTTAACGAACCGAGGTACGCTGCAGAGTTGGGTCGAAATGGGAGGGAACATATACGTCAGAACTTCCTAATAACTCGGCACCTGCGTGATTACCTTCTTCTGGTCCTGTCTCTTTTTCACGATAAAGATATAGTATACCTGTAAATTGGCATCTTTACCTATAAAATTTCGGGTTGAAACACTCGTGAGAGTCGCTCGAAAAAATCCATTTTTTTTCTTTGACTTTGATGGAACCTTGACTGAAATCGTCAGCCACCCCCGTCAAGTTAGATTTAAGACAATAACAAGATTTATTTTGGAAGAGCTTGTTAAACAGTTTAGTGTTGGAGTACTTAGCGGCAGGAAGCTTAGTGAAGTAAAACAGCTTATCGGGGTAAAAGGATTGTATTATTCCGGCAATCATGGTGTGGAAATCGAAGGACCAGGTCTCAGATTTGTGGAGCCCCAATCTGTAAAATCTTTGAAAGATATTCTTTTAATCTCTAAAACCATATCCCGTCAATTAAGAAATTATGACGTACTCATCGAGCAGAAAAAATACTCGGTGTCGGTTCATTATCGAAATCTTAAACCAAAAATAGCAAAGGCTGCATTTTCTGAGCTTAATGCTATTCTGGAGAAACCACTCCATCGGGGAAAAGTTCGAATTCTTCATGGAAAGAAAGTTGTGGAGATTAGGCCTCCAGTTGATTGGGATAAGGGAAAAGCATTGAAGCTAATCCTGAAAAAAACAAGAAGAGGAGGAATACCAGTATTCTTCGGTGATGATATGACAGATGAATATGGGTTTGAAGAGACAAATCGCCTCAGGGGTGTGAGTGTTTTTGTGGGGAAAAGGAGAGGCAACACCTCAGCCAGGTACTGGATTGAATCCCCATCAGCATTGATTGGAGAACTATCAAGGTTCTTATTTCTTATCGGGTGACTGCGAGAATGTGCTTGACAGTTTACCTTTTAGGTTCTTAAATGAGATCTAGTGATGGGGGAGGTCTGTAAAAAGAAGTCCCGCTCAGGCGGGACTTCTTTAAACATTTTATGTAATTTTGCCGATCAGTACATGTCGCCCATTGGAGGTGTCGGGACGGGCGGTTTCTCTTTTTCTGGCTTTTCGCAAATAACAGATTCTGTGGTTAAAAGCAAGCTTGCGACACTTGCGGCGTTCTCGAGTGCCGTGCGAGTCACTTTCGTCGGGTCAATTACACCTGCCTTTACTAAATTTTCATAGGTTTCTGTCTGGGCGTTGAATCCGAAGTCGTCCTTTCCATCTTTCACCTTCTGAAGCACCACTGAGCCTTCCAGCCCGGCGTTGTTCACGATCCAGCGTAAAGGCTCTTCAAGNGCCTTTCTGATGATGTCAACGCCGATCTTTTGATCNTCGTTTTCAGTTTTGACACCATCAAGTTTTGCAAGTGCCCGGATGAAGGCAACACCGCCGCCGGGGACAATCCCTTCCTCAACTGCGGCTCTTGTAGCGTGGAGAGCGTCTTCCACACGGGCTTTTTTCTCTTTCATCTCAACTTCAGTTGTAGCNCCAATCTTCAGAACAGCAACCCCTCCAGATAATTTAGCAAGTCTTTCCTGAAGTTTTTCACGGTCATAATCCGATGTCGTCTTTTCTATTTGTGCCTTTATTTCATTTATACGCCGCTTAATGTCATCCTTCTTACCCGCACCTTCTACAATTGTAGTATTGTCCTTGTCAACAGTTACTTTCTTTGCCGTTCCAAGGAATGAAAGCTGAGTGTTCTCAAGTTTAAATCCCTTTTCCTCGGAAATGACTTGTCCACCCGTCAGGATAGCGATGTCTTCCAGCATAGCTTTTCTTCTGTCGCCAAATCCTGGTGCTTTCACGGCTACNCACTTCAGTGTACCGCGTATTTTGTTGACAACCAGTGTAGCTAATGCTTCGCCTTCAACGTCTTCAGCAATAATTAAAATTGATCTGCCGCTTTGTGCGACCTTCTCCAGGATTGGCAAAAGATCCTTCATAGTTGAAATCTTTTTATCGTGAATCAATATGTAAGGATCTTCGAGGTCAGCTTCCATTGATTCTGAGTCAGTCACGAAGTAAGGTGAAAGGTATCCTCGGTCGAACTGCATTCCTTCGACTACCTCCATCGTGGTCTCTGTCCCTTTAGCCTCTTCGACCGTGATCACACCATCCTTGCCAACTTTGTCCATTGCGTTGGCAATCAGTTCACCTATCTCCCTGTCATTGTTCGCCGAAATTGCTCCGACCTGAGCAATTTCTTTCTTGTCTGTAACTTCTTTNCTCAGTTCCTTAAGCGATTCAACAACCTTTTGTACCGCNAGGTCAATTCCCCTTTTTAAGTCCATGGGATTTGCCCCAGCGGTGACGTTTTTTAAGCCTTCTCTAAAAATTGCTTGAGCTAAAACAGTTGCTGTGGTGGTTCCATCGCCGGCGACATCGGAAGTCTTCGAAGCGACTTCGCGCACCATCTGAGCACCCATGTTCTCGATTGGATCCTCGAGTTCAATTTCTTTCGCAACTGTTACGCCATCTTTGGTCACTGTTGGTGCACCAAATTTCTTGTCTATGATAACGTTTCTTCCTCTCGGGCCAAGTGTGACTCTAACGGCGTCAGCAAGCTTGTCTACACCGCGTTTGAGTGCAGCGCGCCCGTCTGCTCCGAATTCAATCATTTTTGCTGCCATTGATCAGTTCTCCTTTCTTGGTTAAATAATTGCAAATATGTCACTTTCACGCATTATAAGGTACTCTTCGCCGTCAATGTTGACTTCTGTGCCGGAATACTTTCCGTACAGGACCTTATCCCCGACTTTAAGTTCAATCGGGATTTTCTTTCCTTCGTCTGTTATCCGACCGGGTCCTACAGCAACGATTTCACCTTGCTGAGGTCGCTCTTTTGCTGTGTCGGGAACATAGAGCCCGCCTTTGGTTTTTTCATCAGCAGGCATTGGCTTGACAACCACTCTGTCTGCTAAAGGCTTAATGTTCATATCTTTCCCTCCTTATCTTTATAAATAACAGTTTGATAAAGTGTTGGCACTCGATTGTGACGAGTGCTAATATAATAACCGAAAACTGGATAATCAAGAGCAGCATCTTTCTTTTCCACAGTTTCTTATTCGGGTGGAAAGGTGTCTCGATTCCGTGTGGTAAAATGCCATGCGATTTGAAATTTACACTCGTGATAAGCAGATTTTTGCTTGAAAATTTGGCACAGGTCTTGCACATTAACGGCTGAAGTCTCTTGTCTGCATTCCGGGAAATCCTTCATGCAGATGAGTAGCTCATTAAAACCAGTTTTCAAACAAAAAGGTTGGCATGATGTTAAACACATCGCGCAACGAGGCGGATGCAAATTCAACTGCCATAAGGTTCACTGTCACAGGTGACTGTAATGGTTGTGGGGTTTGTAAAAGTATGGCTCCGAACTTTTTTGATTGTGTGGAATTTGCATACTATTACTTCATAAGTCGTCAACCAACAACTGAGCCTGAAATTGAACTTCTCAGGGATGTTGCTGATTACTGCACAGTAAATGCTATCCGTGAAGTACGCGCAAAAATGTAAAACCATATTAAGGATTGAATGATGTTTGAAATAGTGGAGAAAGAGGTACTTGCTCGCGGAATTACCAAATTTGTCATCAAAGCTCCATTTGTTGCGAGGAAAAGGAAAGCCGGAAATTTTGTTATCATCCGTGTCAACGAGCATGGGGAGCGAATTCCTCTAACAATAGTCGACTCCAATACCTCAGCAGGAACGATAACAATTATCGTACAAACTATTGGAAAAACGACTAAGTTGTTGAGCATGCAGAACACTGGCGATTCCTTGCTGGACGTTGCCGGACCTTTAGGCAACCCAACGCCCATACATAATTATGGTCAGGTCGTTTGCATTGGAGGTGGAGTGGGTACAGCCGAGGTTTATCCCATTGCTCGAGCTCTTAAAGAAGCTGGAAATCGAGTCATAACTATTGTGGGTGCGAAATCAAAAGACCTTGTAATTCTTGAGAAAGAGCTTAAAGAATTCTGTGACGAGGTAATCATAACCACAGATGACGGCACCTATGGGATGAAAGGCTTAGTTACAGATGCACTAAATGAGTATTTGAAGCGAGGTGAGAAAGTAGATGCAGTTTACGCAATTGGTCCAATAATTATGATGAAGGCAGTATCTGATTTTACAAAACCACTTTTGATAAAAACGTTCGTGAGTTTAAACCCAATAATGATGGACGGGACAGGAATGTGCGGAGCCTGTCGCGTGACCGTTGCTGGAAGTACCAAGTTTGCCTGTGTAGATGGGCCCGAGTTTGAAGGACATGAGGTCAACTTTGATGAATTGATTGCTCGAAATAAAACTTACCTTCAACAAGAACAATTATCGTTAGAGCTATTTGAAGCCGAATTGAAAAAAAAGGATAAACAAAACGTTGAGAAGGAGATGGCCAATGCCTAATACATTGAGACCATCGGAGAGATTGAAGATACCAAGGCAAAAACCAATAGAGCAACCTCCAGATGTGCGAAGAAGGAATTTTGAAGAAGTATCTATGGGATTTGATGAATCCCTTGTGTCACAAGAGGCTTTGAGATGCATTGATTGTAAAGAGCCCCTTTGCATCGAAGGATGTCCTGTGAAGATAGACATACCCGGCTTCATAAAATTAATCATTGACAAAGATTATGTTGGTGCTGCTCAGAAAATAAAAGAAGCAAATTATCTCCCAGCTATTACTGGCAGAGTCTGTCCCCAGGAGAACCAATGTGAAGCTGTTTGCCCAGTTGGCAAGAAACATTTGCCAGTTGCAATTGGAAAACTGGAACGGTTCGTCGCCGATTATGAGCGACTGCATGATGGATTTGCTCCAACCGAAATAAAGGAAAAGCGCAATCAGAAGGTTGCAATAGTCGGATCTGGACCCTCTGGACTAACATGCGCGGCAGAGTTAGCTAAAAAAGGATATAGTGTAACTATCTTCGAAGCACTTCATGCTGCCGGAGGCGTCTTGCGTTATGGAATCCCTGAGTTCAGATTGCCAAAATCAATACTCGATCAGGAAATTGAGAATGTCAAAAAGCTCGGTGTGGAGATTATTACAAATTTTGTAATAGGGAGAACTGCCACGGTAGATGAACTTATGGATGAGTTTGGTTTCGAGGCTATTTTCCTTGGAACTGGTGCTGGGACGCCGAGTTTCCTGAATATCCCTGGCGAAAACCTCCCTGGTGTTTACTCGGCAAGTGAATTCTTAACACGAGTCAATTTCATGAAGGGTTACCGTTTCCCAGAGTACGATACACCTGTAAAGCTCGGAAGGCGAGTGGCAGTCATCGGTGGCGGTGACACAGCAATGGATGCTGTAAGGACGGCAGTGAGGCTCGGACCAGATAAAGCTTATCTAATTTACCGTAGGAGCAAAGATGAAATGCCGGCCAGGGAGGAAGAAGTTCATCATGCAGAAGAAGAGGGAGTTGAGTTCCACCTTCTTACGAATCCCGTTAGAATTATTGGTGATGACAAGAATAATGTGAGAGCAATTGAATGTGTGAAAATGGAACTTGGTGAGCCTGGTCCCGATGGTCGGCGCAAACCTGTTCCAGTGCCAGATTCGAATTTTGTTTTAGAAGTTGACAATGTCATCATTGCAATTGGGCAAAAACCAAACCCTATATTGCAAGCCACTACACCNGGNTTGGAGATGTCGAGATGGGGAACTGTAATAGTCGATGAAAAAACTGGAGCGACAAGTCGAGAAGGTGTCTTTGCAGGTGGCGATTTGTCCCGAGGTGGGGCAACAGTAATTCTGGCTATGGAGGATGGAAAACGGGCAGCTGCNGCGATTCACGAATACCTTCTTAAGAAAATGGAAGCTAAATCTGTGAAGGCAACTGTATGAGTTCTATTTCTCACCAGATGTTCGACCTATTTTTGTACTTTAAAATTTGACATGGTCGCTGGATACGCTGGAGTAGGAAGATATGGACATTAGTATACCTAACGAGAGCGCGAAATCCGAGACGCGTGTTGCATTAACTCCTGCATCTGTCGCAACGCTGGTCAGTGAAGGCCATAAGGTCTTTGTTGAAGCCGGCGCCGGCGTTCATAGCAGATTTAGCGATGAATCATACCTCAACTCTGGAGCTCAAATTGTTTATTCCAGAGACGAGGTATTTCGAAGAGGTGAGCTCATTTGCGGCGTTGCTCCATTTACTATTGATGAGCTTTCAATCCTTGAAGATGGGCAGACTACATTTAGCTTTATTAATTTACCAGTTGCAAGGCCTCAATTCATAGATAAAATAATCGAATCTAAAGTCAATTCGATCGGATACGAGCTGATTGAAAATGCTGATGGTGAAAGGCCTGTTCTACATGCAATGAGCGAGATTGCTGGGCAATTATCCATTTTCATTGCAGCGCGATATCTTGAAACCGGCGGTAATGGACGGGGAATTATACTTGGTGGTACGGCAGGCATAGCTCCAGCTGCAGTTGTTGTAATAGGCGCAGGGGTCGTTGGAACAGAAGCTGCACGGACTGCGGCAAATCTTGGTGCACAGGTCATTGTACTTGACAGGGATCTTGAACGTCTGCGAAATATTGACAGGCTGCTCAATAAACGTGTATCAACTGCACTTGCAACCGATATCAATGTAGCGAAAAGTGTCGCATATGCTGATGTTGTAATTGGCGCGGTCCTCCTGAAGGGAGAAAANACTCCTCATGTTGTTACAGAAGAAATGATTAGGCGGATGAAGCCAGGGGCTGTTATTATAGATGTTTCCATCGACCAGGGTGGGTGCTTTGAGACCAGCAGGCCGACNACACTTGCTGATCCCGTCTTTGTTGTTCATGATGTCATTCATTACTGTGTTCCGAATATCACTGCCTCAGTTGCGAGGACAGCTGCTTATGCTTTGTCCAACACGGTTCTTCCATACNTCTCAGAAATTGCCGAAAAGGGTCTTAAAGCTGCGCTAAAGGATGACAAGAGTTTGTCGCGCGGNGTATGTGCNTACAACGGTACCTGCACACAGGAGATTGTTATGAAGATTTTTGGAAGAGAGTACGTACCTATTGAGAATTTGTTGGTATGACAGCCTGGATTGATTCGTATCGGTCTAAAGTTACGACAGCTGACGAAGCTGTGCAGGCGATCAACTCGGGGGATACAATTTACATACACCCAGGCTGTGCAGTGCCTGAACTCCTTGTGGATGCTATGGTGGAGCGAGGAAAAGAGTTGCGAAATATTGAAGTGGTTCACCTTCTTGCACTTGGTAAGGCAGAATATGCGAGGAGGGAAATGGATGGACACTTCAGACACAGGGCGCTTTTCATAGGGAAAAACGTACGTGAAGCGGTTAATGAGGGGCGTGCAGATTTTGTACCGATTTTCCTTTCAGAAATTCCGGCGTTATTTTACTCGGGCGAGTTAAGAGTAGATGTTGCTCTTATTCATGTTTCTCCGCCTGATGAGCACGGTTTTTGTAGCTTTGGAGTAGGCGTAGAGACTACAAAGGCTGCTACGGAGGTTGCGCGTGTAGTGATTGCCCAGGTAAATCCAAATATGCCGCGTGCCCTTGGCGATAGTTTTATCCACATAAGTAAAATCCACAAGGTAGTGGAAACTGATGTCCCGATCATGGAATTGCCTCAAGTTGAACCGGACGCTTCTGAAGAAGAGATGGAAGTATACAGGTGCATAGGACAAAATATTGCAGGATTGATAGAAAATGGTTCAACACTTCAACTTGGGATAGGAAAAATTCCTGATGCCGTCCTTATGTCTCTTGGGGACAAGAAAGATCTCGGGATTCATACAGAAATGTTTTCCGACGGGGTGATTAGACTTGTTGAAAATGGCGTGATTACAAATGAGAAAAAGAGTTTGCATCCTGGAAAGATGGTAGCGAGTTTTGTCCTTGGGTCGAGGCATCTTTTCGATTTTATAGATAACAATCCACTTGCTGAATTTCACCCGACCCAGTATGTTAATGATCCTTTTATCATAGCCCGGAACAAGAAAATGGTGGCAATTAACTCCGCACTTCAGGTTGATCTAACAGGTCAGGTGTGCGCTGATTCAATGGGGTACTCTTTTTACAGTGGATTTGGAGGTCAAGTTGACTTCATCCGCGGTGCAGCGAGGTCTGAAGGGGGTAAGCCAATAGTTGCTCTTCCATCGACAGCAAAGAACGGAACGGTCTCCCGAATAGTAACGCACCTGTCCGAAGGGGCGGGGGTGACTACTTCTCGGGGGGATGTCCACTATGTGGTTACTGAATTTGGTGTAGCTTACTTACATGGAAAATCAATAAGAGAGCGCGTCACTTCCCTTATATCGATTTCACATCCAAAATTTCGGGAGGAATTGACATTTTTCGCAAAAAAAAGGAGGTGGATATGAGGATGACCAACAAAAGGAACGGATTAAGATTTCTACCAAGTTTTATTGCAAAAATTTTTTTGCTAAATATCTACACTCGCCGGTGTAGATTTTCGACGCTGGAGGTGTACAATGACAACTGGTAAACTCTTAAAGATTGGTGAGGTAGCGAAACGTCTTGGTGTTGCTGTCTCTACTATAAGAAAGTACGAGGAATCCGGGTTGGTACTTCCAATTAGAACCGCTGGTAAACACAGGTTGTTCTCTATGGATGACCTTTACTGGTTGGGCTGCGTGCGTGAAATGATAAATGATAAAAGTATGACTATCGAAGCAATAAAAAGAATGCTTGCAGTAATTCCTTGCTGGCAATTGAGAAAGTGTCCAGAATCAGAAAGGCTAACCTGTCCAGCTTATGTTGATGACTCAAAACCATGCTGGATGATCGAAGATACAAAGTTCGATTGCAAATATAGCGATTGTCGGACTTGCATTGTATATAAAAGCGTAACTCACTGTGACAACATAAAGCTACTTTTAAACCAAATTTCATATTCCGGATGATATGACCATGAAACCTCTATTTTTAATTTTATTTGCAGTTACATCTATATTAAAGGCATCTAATTTACAGGTATCTTATCAGGTCCAGTTGTTTCCACCAACTGATAACAATACAAGTCGGTGCCTTACCTGTCATGGTATGCGAGGCTTTGCGTACAAAGATTCACTTGAAAAAGTTGTAAACCTTTATGTAGACTCAACCCAATTCTATAGTTCGGCGCACTCGAAGCTGAGCTGTCAAGACTGTCATCAGGACATAACCCAGTATCCTCACAGGCCAACAGTTGGAGCAAAACTCACCTGTAATCAAGGATGTCACGCATTTAAAGATGGGAAGCCCTATACCCACAAGGAAGTGTATTCGACATTCCTTCATAGTGTCCACGGAAAAAGCTTGACTGGCGAGGATAAAGATGCTCCAACATGCACATTTTGTCACCAGGGTAGCGCTCATCTGGTACAACCTATCAATAGGATAATGACAGCAAATGAAAAGATGTCGCTATGCGCATCGTGTCATGACAACAGACAGCTAATGGTGAAACATCATGTGAATCCTGATGCCGTGAGTTCTTATAAACAGAGCTTTCACTGGAAGGCCGTTCGATATGGCTATGACAGAGCTGCAGTTTGTGAAGATTGTCATACAAACCATAATGTCTTATCTCCAGACAATCCCAGATCAACTGTTTACATAGCAAATCTTCCACAGACCTGTGGTAGAAGTGGATGCCATCCAGGTGCAAAAATGAACTTTGCCAGTTCTGGNGCAAATCATTTGAGCTGGACTGTTGGGAAATATAAAGGCCTGACTTATGAGTTGTGGTTTTATTACGTGGTAATTGGTGGAACTGTATCAGCGTTGTTAATAGGGGTAGTATTGGATGTACAGCGCAGAATTGGCTTTCCTAAAGTTGTCCACAATATAGCTATAGAAATTGGCAAATTAATGAACGTTTTGGCAAACCTTGGAGTAAAAGCATGGAAACTGATAGTTTACATCCTTATAAAGTAGAGTTTATAAGATTCTCTTTGAATCAAAGAGTGCAACACTTTCTGCTGGTGCTGAGTTTTACACTTCTTGCCTTTACGGGTATACCTTTGAAATTCCCAAGTGCCACCTGGATGCTATTAGGATTTAACATTGGCGTGGCAAGAGTCATACATAGAATTTCTGCGGTTATCCTCATAGGCGTGAGTATTTACCATGTGTTTTACCTCTTTGCTATTCTTGTAAAGAAAGAATTCAAGATCAGGGATGCATTTACAATGATCCCTTCTATGAAGGACGTGCGCGATTTCCTAGAAACTACAAGAAATTACTTTGGACTTAGATCCGATCTTCCCATGTATGATAGATATTCTTTTCGGGAAAAATTTGAATACTGGGCGCTAGCATGGGGGACTGTGGTAATGATTGTTTCCGGGTTGACATTATGGTTCAATGTTGCAATTGGGAATATTATGCCCGACTGGTGGATTGTCGCGGCATATATTGCTCATAGTTGGGAAGCATGGCTGGCAATTCTGGCTATTATAATATGGCATATGTATAATGCGCACTTTGCGCCTGGGAAGTTTCCGATGAGCAAGGTGTGGCTGGATGGAAAAATCTCAGAAGAGGAGATGATTATAGAACACCCTTTAGAATATGAGCGCATTACTGGTAAGAAGGTGGATCCGAAATACAGACTTGAATTACTTAAGAGCCAGAAGTGGATTTCGAGAACAAGGGGTGGTCATACTGTAACAGAAGAGTCTATTGAAGCATAAAGTTCATGAAGCACAGTGCAAATAAATCAATGAAAAAAGAACGATTAAGAACAGCAACTGGAGAAAAAAAATGGTAGTAACAAAGAAAATACGCTGGATCGCCAGGATAGTCCTTGGCGTCTTAATTCTTGCCTTTGTGGTTTACTGGCAGTGGTCAAATATCTTAAATTTAATTATTCCTTATAACATTAGAACTGGAGAGGTGATTTATAAGACTCACCCCGTTTCTGACGCACAGTTCGAACAAATGGCGCAAGCATTGCTCTCTACGCGAATGGATTATCAAACCATTGACACAACGGCCAGAAGCAACCCTGTCTATGAACAAGTTGCGAAAACTCTTGCGCAAAAGCATCTTCCTTCACTTTATCAAAAAATTGGTCTGGACCATATTGACTATTTCCGCAAAGCGGGAATCCGTGAATATGATGGGCCACAAACTTGTATGAAATGTCATTCCGAAATTGAGGTCAAAAACAGTCATGGCGGTTATGACAAAGTAAGTTTGAAAGAAGATGTTCTTTCGAGTATCCATTTTAGGCTTAATATGTGGAATGGCTTCACAACCGTTGGCTTTGACGGTCGCCCTGTCCACGACATTTCCATGGGTAAGATTGATCGTGCCTGTGGCATACCGGGAAGCTTTACCTGGACAGGTTGGGCGGTATTGATNACTACACANAACGGGGAAGTCAGAAGTGACGGATGTGGTCAATGTCATATTGGGGGGAATTATGGACCTCCCACTGGAACAATGCTTCCTGGGTATCAACCCACAGATGATGAGTTTAACTCAATTGATTGCCTGATTTGCCACGCACAGCACTATGACATGAACGAAGTTTATGTTGTGAAGGATGCCAATGGAAAACTCCGCTGGCACCAGGATAGATCTCTGGAATCTGCAATGTCAGTAACGAAACCAACTAACAACACCTGCTTGCGTTGTCATCAACACAATTTCGGTGGAGATCTTTATCCGGGTAATGTTTCAGCTCATGAACTTGGATACGAGCACCCTCGATTACTTCATCCCGGTGCAAAGCGCGGGATGCCATTCAGTGTGGAAGACGTTCATTATTTGGCTGGTGTACAATGCCTTGATTGCCATGAAGCCCACGGTCACAAAATCGCTCGTGGTGACGGCGGGACAGATTTGATTGATAATGATTTGCCAGGTGTNAGTGTGAGTTGTACAAAGTGTCATGGCGATACGCCACATATACAGAATAAAGTGACGAGAGCATTTCTCAATGCTCATACTGACAAGATTGCCTGTGAGACCTGTCACATTCCAAATTTAAAACCGGACAACGTAGTTCTGCGTGACTGGGCAAATACGACGTATGTGCCCGAAGAAGGAATTTACATTTACACAGATAAACTCTGGTCTGGAGCGCCTGATACAGGAATTGTTTACAAATGGTGGAATGGTTGGGGGACATTTATGGCAGGTGCACTGGGAGATAATCCAAATGGCTTGCATACTTATTACGCTTTTACAACCCATCCTGATAGTCAGTTCAAAGACTTTAACTATAAAGCATACTACGACAGTGTCTTGAGACCAATAGCAGATGTGGGAAAATCTAAAATATGGCCATTTAAAAGATTCAATGCTCGCATGTATGAGGACATGAACAACCAGGGGCCCTTTGGTGGAATGATTTTGCCTTTTGATTACGTAACTTATTACACTACAGGGGATTCAAAAAAAGCCGTCGAAGCAGCTATGAAAGAACCCATAATGAAAATGCTTTATGGGGACATGTTCAAATATTATATTATGGATGACTTTATGCACTACATGGGNATAAAAAAAGGATGGGCCATTCCCTATACGCATAATATCCAGGCAAAATGGATGAGACAGGACGCAACCTCATGATTGACCATTACATTCGGAAAAATGGGGCACTTCAATGCCAGCAATGCCACGCTCCAGCAGGGAAGGGTATTATGCCATTTGAAGAACTGGGCTATCCGCCTGAAAGGGTAAAAGACTTAAGGAATCTGAAGGAATTGCAGTTTGTCCTGCCATTAGAACGATCTGAAAAAGGCTCTGTTAAGAAAGTGGCCCTAAAATAGTTTTCATCCTCCAGTAAAATGACCTGTAAGCGACCCGTAGATTATTCGGGTCGCTTTTTTTGTTGTGCGGAATCTTTTCCAATTAATTTGGCCAAAGTTGCCTCACTGATGGCATTCTAATGGATAGTTAAGTCAAAGTTAATGACGTAAATATCTGGTCCTGATAACACTTTGTGTTATTTAAACTTATCACTGCTGTTTGCTAAGGTATGCATGGGAAAAACAAAGCCATTGGCACGAGACTTGCAACCTACAACGCTTGATGTAGGAAAGATTTATTGGCTGATGTAGGAACAATGGAACAAGGTAAGCAAAATACCAGCAAATACGAACCGATTCTTACAATTGGAACAGTTGCACAGATCCTTGGTGTTGCCGTCCAAACTGTAAGACTCTACGAGGAGGAAGGATTTGTAATCCCATTGAGAACCAAATCAGGGAGAAGGATGTTTTCGCTAAGCGATGTTGAAAGGCTGAAGTGCTTGAGAAAAATGATCACAGAGTATGGCGTTAATCTGGCGGGTGTGAAGCGGCTCCTTTCATTAATCCCATGCTGGGAGTTCAAAGGAGGACTTGACTCAGATTGCAAATCATGTCCAGCCTACTATGAAGCTTCAGCCCCATGCTGGTCATTGAGATCCAAGGGCACAAAATGCATGCTTGCTGATTGTCGAGATTGTCCTGTATACAGGATCGAAATGAGTTGTGAAAAGATGAAAGAAATAATATTTGGTCATAGACAACCAGAGGAACTTTCTATTTAAAAAGTCAACTAAAAATAACATGAGAGAGGTATAAAAATGAAGAAACTCCTTATACTCGGAGGTGGAACAGCGGGTACAATGATGGCAAACAAACTATATTTTGCGCTTGATCCGAAGGATTGGCAAGTGACAATTGTTGATCAAAATGAAATTCATTACTATCAGCCTGGTTTTTTGTTT
>JGI24721J26819_10002644_pt1 | contig 19613 bp, 13 predicted proteins | sample YelNatPaOPGAMG01_FD_26819 | JGI IMG/M metagenome (IMG submission 26819) | reverse complement strand
TTAAATTCCCCGTAGAGCCTACATAAAAGGATCCCGTCTTAATGGATTGTAAAATATAAACGTAATACATTGATATACAAAAAAATCACCTACAAAAATCTACGTAAGTGATTATTTCTCAATTGTCGGGGTAGCGGGATTCGAACCCACGACCCTCCCGTCTCAACGGGATGCGCTAACCAACGCTTGAATACGAGCATGCGATTTCCATCCCTTTATCTCCTGCTCTCTCTTCATCGCTTCTCCTCTCATCGAATATGTTTCCGCCATAACCAATTGCCACGGTCGTCCCGATTTGGTCCATTTGCTCCGCCCTGCATTATGCCTTTCTATCCGATCCGTTAAATTCCCCGTAGAGCCTACATAAAAGGATCCCGTCTTAATGGATTGTAAAATATAAACGTAATACATTGATATACAAAAAAAATCACCTACAAAAATCTCCGTAAGTGATTATTTCTCAATTGTCGGGGTAGCGGGATTCGAACCCACGACCCCCTGCTCCCAAAGCAGGTGCGCTAACCGGACTGCGCTACACCCCGAATATNCTTTGCAAAATCATTATATCAANTATCTCACGACCCTCCCGTCTCAACGGGATGCGCTAACCGGACTGCGCTACACCCCGAATATTCTTTGCAAAATCATTATATCAAGTATCTCACGACCCTCCCGTCTCAACGGGATGCGCTAACCGGACTGCGCTACACCCCGAATATTCTTTGCAAAATCATTATTAAGAGGAACTCAAGACACAACTCTTTCGTTGCTTTTGTTGTCAGTCAAATCAAATGAGTTGCCCTTATTTTCGTTTTGCAAAGGTAGTTATTTTTTTTATTACTGCAAATGCTTTCCTATCTTTGCAAAACAAATTTGATCTCACATAGCGATTCACAAATTCACTCATCGTTGGCAGGTATATACTTACACATTCCCTTTTGTAAATCAAAGTGTTATTACTGTGATTTTTATTCAACCAACGATCTGTCACAAACAGATCGAATGATAAATGCTTTATGCACCGAAATAGCATCAAGGTGTGGGTATTTGACAGATCAGGAACCGATAGAAACCATCTATTTCGGAGGTGGAACTCCTTCTTTATTGGAAGAAAAACATTTTGAAATGCTTTTTGACTCATTACGTCAATCCTTTCATCTAAATGCTGTTACTGAAATAACCTTGGAAGCCAATCCGGAAGATCTTACCGATTCGTTTTTATCAATGCTTGTTTCTTTTCATTTCAATAGATTAAGCATTGGCATACAATCTCTGAATGAATTGGAATTATCATTACTCAATCGACGCCACACAGTTCAAAAAGCAACNGAAGCCATAGAAAAAGCAAAAAAATATTTTTCAAATATTAGTATTGATCTCATGTTTGGGTTGCCTCAACAATCGATTTATTCATGGTCTGAAACACTGAATAAAGCCATTGAGTTTGACATTCAACATATNTCAGCTTATCAGTTAACCATTGAAAAAGGGACAATGCTGTATCGTCAAGTTCAAAAAGGTCAAACACGCCTTCCCTCCGACGAATGGAGCACCACCATGTATCTGATGTTGGTTAACACATTGAAGAAAGCAGGATTCGAACACTATGAAATTTCTAACTTTGCTATGCCTTCCTTTCGCTCAAAACACAATTCATCATATTGGCAAGGCAACCATTATCTTGGAGTTGGGCCATCAGCTCATTCTTATAACGGGGTGAGTCGGCANTGGAACATAGCTAACCATCGGCTTTACATGAAAGGAATTGAAACGCATCGCCCAAATTTTGAAATGGAATGGCTGACAGAAAAAGATCATTTTAATGAGTTCATCATTACATCACTTAGAACTATCAGTGGCATTGAATTGGAAACATGCACCAAAAGATACGGAATTGAAGCCACAGAAGAGCTTCTGCGAAAAGCTAAAAAGTATGACCATTCAGAATTATTAACCATCACCGACAAGAACATCACATTAACCACAAAAGGGTTTTGGCTTTCAGATGGAATCATGGTTGATTTTATGATGGAATAACAAAATCACTCTCTCACAAAAATCATTAACTTTGCAANAGTTACCGAATNCTTCTATTTATGAAGAAATCCCTTTCGTTTTTTGCGGGTATAGCAATAGTGGTCATTTTAGTCCAATCTTGCGGCGTTGAAGCTCGCTTGAAAAAAGCGAATGAAAAATATGCCATCGGTGAATATTTTGATGCCGGGAAAATCTATCAAAGCATTTACACGGGATTAGATTACTCTAAAAGGCAAATGAGAGCTTTTGCTGCTTTCAGACAAGGCGAATGCAATCGGCTGGATAACAACCCCCGCAAAGCAGCTAACGCATATAATGCAGCGATCCGAAGCAAATACAACAACGATACCGTTTATCTTCGTTATGGGCAAGTCTTACAGGAATTAGGAAATTACACCGCTGCTAAATCCAACTACGAAACGTTTCTGAAAACACATCCCAATGATCCATTAGCTGAAAGTGGATTAAAAGGATGTAACCAGGCAGTGGCTGAAGCCAAAGCAGAACCTCAATTTGTTGTCAACTACGCCGGAACCTTCAACACCCGAAACAGTTCGGATTATTGCCCCGTCTTTACCGATGCGGAAGGAGATGCCTTGGTGTTCACCTCAACTCGTCCAGGAACAACCATTCACAAAACCAGTTCCATAACCGGATTTGCACAAGGAGACCTTTACATTTCAGAAAAAAATGTAAATGGTCAATGGGAAAAACCACATCCGTTAGAAGGAGGATTCAATACAGACTTTGACGAAGGAGCAGCCTCATTTACTCAAGATGGCAAAACAATTTATTTCACTCGCTGCCCTGTAGTCAATGGACAAAATCTCGGTGCTCAAATATTGACTTCTACCCGTTCGGGGGGGCAATGGACAGAACCAATCCCGGTAGTTTTATTCAAAGACAGCACCATTACCGTTGCGCATCCGGCAATTAGCCCACACGGAGACACGTTATATTTTGTTTCTGACGCTCCAGGAGGCTTTGGAGGTAAAGATATTTGGATGAGCATCAAAGAAAATGATCATTGGGCGCCACCTCAAAATCTCGGGCCCGACATCAACACAGCCGGAAATGAAATGTTTCCTTCCGTTGCAGCCGATGGATCACTCTATTTTTCCTCCGACGGGCATCCGGGATTAGGCGGATTGGACATTTTTCATGCCGTTCGAACTAAAAATGGNTGGATTGTCACTCATCTTCCTCCTCCAATCAATTCAAATGCCGATGATTTTGGCATAACTTTTCGATATCAACAACAGGAAGGCTATTTCTCATCCAATCGCGGGGATGTCAAAGGCTATGACCATATCTGGCGCTTTGAAAAACCAATTCATGAATACATCCTCAGCGGTTTTGTGTCAGACAATCAAAAGCAAAGACTTGGAGATGCTATTGTGCGATTGATTGGGAATGATGGAACCAACGCAAAAATCAGGGTCAAAAAAGATGGATCATACCGCTTTGAACTTCGTCCAAATGCCGATTATGTATTGTTAGCAATGTGTCGCGGATATCTCAATCAATCGGGCAAATTATCAACGGAAGGAGTCAAATCAAGTAAAAACTACAGCTTAAATTTCACCTTAATTCCAATCGGTAAACCAATACAATTGGAAAATATATTTTACGATTTTGGGCAATGGNCCTTGACCAAANAGTCNGAAACGTCATTAAACGGATTAGTTAAAATATTNAANGACAATCCAACCATTACCATTGAACTCGACTCCCACACCGATCAAGTTGGTACCGCAGCATACAATCAAACCTTGTCCGAAAAAAGAGCTCAGTCCGTAGTTGACTATCTCATTCAACAAGGAATTTCACCCGACCGCCTTTCTGCCAAAGGNTATGGTTTTAGTCAACCTGTCGTTGTGGATGCCGCTTTAGCAAAAAAATATTCTTTCCTCAAAGAAGGGGCTGTGCTCAACGATACCTACATCAACACATTAACACCTGATCAACAAACCATAGCCAATCAAATCAACCGTCGAACAGAATTTAAGGTAACAAAAACCACTTACGGGTTGAAATAAACACAACTAATACTTGAAACAATGACCTATAGAGCATTAACAACGGAAGAAATCAATCAACTGATTCAACAAGGATGTCAAGCTGACAATTGGGATCATGTGCTGGTTACCGAAAAATTTAATCCGGCTTTTGTGCAAAAAACAAAATTCACCGGACAAATTCAACTGGGGACTTTTGACACCACCATAGAGTTGCAAGGCGGTATTACCATCCATTCTGGCATTTATGATGCATGGCTCCATCATTGTACAGTTGGAGACAATGTACTGATTCACACAGTGCGTGATTACATAGCAAACTACCACATTGAAGATCGTGTCATCATTTTCGATGTAAAATTGTTAGCCGTTGAAAACGAAACAACCTTTGGGAATGGTATAGCCGTTGAAACCATCAGTGAATCAGGCGGACGCTCAGTCATGATGTACGATCGACTTTCTGCCCAAATTGCCTATGTATTAGCATTATATCGTCATCGCCCTGCGCTTATCGCATCCTTGGAAAAACGCATTATCGATTACAGCAATAGCATTCGGAGTGACCGCGGAGTCATTGAGGCTGGATCTAAACTGTTTCGGTGTGACACCATTGTAGATGTAAAAATTGGCAGATCAGCTCACATTGAAGGAGTCAGATTGATGCGTAACGGAAGTCTCAACAGCGCCGATGATGATCCGATTTATGTTGGCGATGGTTGCCATTTGCAAAACTTCATCATTTGTTCAGGCACTAAAATCAACAATGCTACTCTGATCTCCAACAGTTTTGTTGGACAAGGATGCATTTTTGATAAACATTATTCTGCCGATCAATCTCTTTTCTTTTCCAATTGTCAAGGATTACACGGCGAAGCGTGTTCCATTTTTGCAGGGCCTTTCACCGTAACACACCATAAATCAACGTTGTTGATTGCCGGCATGTTTTCGTTTCTAAATGCTGGCAGCGGCTCAAACCAAAGCAATCACTTATATAAATTAGGCCCTATTCATCAAGGAATGGTAGAACGTGGCAGCAAAACCGGCAGCGATTCTTACATCCTTTGGCCTGCCAAAGTCGGCGCCTTTACGTTTATTTCCGGAAGGCACTATTCCCATTGCGATACGTCGGATCTTCCCTTTTCATACCTCATTGAACATAAAGACGAATCATATCTGTCACCAGCCATCAACCTACGAAGCATCGGCACCATTCGGGACTCTCAAAAATGGCCACACCGCGATATGAGACACGGTAAAGATCATCTGGATTGCATCAATTATAACCTATTGAGCCCTTACACTGTGGAAAGAATGGTGCGAGGTCGCAATTTATTGCTCGAGCTGAGAGAAAAAGATGAAACATGTGCTTTGTACAGACACCAAGGCGTTGTCATCGAAGCACGAATCTTATCAAGAGGCATTCGGTTGTACGAAAATGCCATTTGGAAATTTCTTGGAAATTCGTTGATTACCCAATTGGAAAAATGCGAACTTCCACTCACTCCTGATGAAATTCGCCGCTGTTTATCGCTTACCGAACAAGATGGCAGAGAAAAATGGGTCGATATTGCCGGCATGATTTGCCCCATTGAACCTCTCAATCGACTGCTAGATCAAATTGAAAACAACCATGCTTTGTCCCTCAATGAAATTCACGAATCATTTTGGAACATTCATCGAAACTATTACCACTATGAATGGACATGGGCTTTTGATATGCTGACCCGATGGACCAAAAAACAACCCGATTTATACACACCGCAGGATGTCGTTTGTGTAGTAAAACAATGGTTAAATGCGGTGCTCAACATCGACAAATGGCTTTACGAAGACGCCAAAAAAGAATTTGCACTCAGCAAAAAAATAGGGTTTGGAACAGATGGTGATGACACGGACAAAGAAAAAGATTTTGAAAATGTACGTGGCACCATGGAAACCAACGAATCCGTGCTGGCCATCAAACGACACATGCAAGAAAAAGAACTCCTTGGGGAAAAAATCTTAAAACGGATTCTCGAAGCAAATCCGTCTTTAACCATTGAAAAGACTGAGACATTGCTCCACGACAACCAATGGTGCTGACCTAATTTGATAACTAACACTTCAGACCTCAATGACTGTCTATGTTCTTGGTGAAACACAAGACTAAACCAAAAAAATACCGGCAGATGGTCTAATAACATGAATAATCAACAAGAAATGTTTATTTATGTTATATTAACAAACAACAATCCATTCAAAATAAACATGATACAGCACACAGCCAAAATAACGCGAATGAAATAAAGAAACGCTACATCAATTAACGATATTATTATCTATTTTTGCCATGTTTTGCTATGTTGATATTGCATTTTATACCATTTCATTCTCTCCGATTTGACTTAAAGATGATCAAAGAAATGGCTTAATTCATTCCATTTCTTTCGTAATGAATCATTTAGGAGAAATAAATGAAAAATTGTTATAATCATTTCACAAAGCAAAAACAAGCTTCAACCTTAAGTTTAACCAAAATGGAAAAGAATGATGTCGTTTCAACGGATGTTTTGATCATTGGGGGCGGTCCGTCAGGATTAGCAACCTCCATCCATCTGGCTGATTTATTAAAAAGAAAAGGCCTCCACAAACGGATTTTGTTAATTGAAAAAGGAGCTTCAATCGGGAGTCACATTATTTCAGGAGCAGTCGTAAAACCGAATGTGTTTCGCACTCTTTTGCCGGAGGTACCGATCGAAGAAATTCCTTTTAATTCAAAAGTCACTAAGGATAAAACAGTTTATCTGTTTTCTAAAAAATCTGCATTCACATTGCCGTTTCATGTCCCTTACATGAAAAACAAAGGGAACTACACAGCTTCGTTAGGTCAACTTTGTCGTTTCTTGGCTCAAAAAGCCGAAGAAAAAGGAGTTGAAGTTTATCCCGGCTTTTCGGTCAGCGACATTTTGTATCGGGAAGGGAAAGTGATTGGTGCCAAAACCATAGACACAGGAGTCGATATCAACGGAAATCCTTTGGAAAATTTTCAGGCTGGCACAAAAATCGAAGCACAACTGACCATTTTTGCTGAAGGAACACGCGGAAGCTTAACGAAACAACTCATTCAGCGTTTTGATCTCGACAAAGGGAAAAATCCTCAAATCTATTCGTTAGGATGCAAAGAACTTTGGCGCGTCCCTGAAGGCACCATTCAACCCGGTGAAGTCTATCACACCATGGGCTATCCGTTAAACCTGCATGAATTTGGCGGTGGATTCATTTATGGGTTGACCGAAAACAGAGTAGCCGTCGGTTTAGTGGTCGGACTGGATTATCAGGATCCCACTTTTGATGTGCACGATGCATTTCAAATTTGGAAAACAACCTCATTTGTTTCATCCTTTCTCAAAAATGGAAAACTGTTGGAATATGGAGCTAAAACACTTCCGGAAGGAGGTTATTATTCGATTCCGAAACTTTATACCGATCATGCGCTCATCGTTGGTGACAGTGCAGGATTTTTGGCCATGCCGGCGTTAAAAGGCATTCATCTGGCCATCACTTCGGGCATGTTAGCCGCCCAAACTGCCATTGACGCCTTTGAAAAAAATGATTTTTCAGAAAAAACACTGTCCATCTACGATGACTACATAAAACATAGCCAACTCCATGCCGAATTATATCCGGTTCGGAACGTNCGTCAGGGATTCTCAAAAGGAATGATTTGGGGCGCATTTCACTTTGCAACCCAATTAATCACGGGTGGTGCCGGATTCTTTGGTAAATTAAANGTGAAACCTGACAGCGAAACGACGAAGAAATTACGCGAATTCAAAGGGAAAACCTTTCAGGAACGATTCAAAAAGGAATTAGATTTTGACAAGAAATTAACTTTCGACAAAGTGACGGATGTTTATTATACCGGCGTGTTTCACGATGAACAACAAGTNCCTCACGTAAAAATTAACAACCCGATTTCATTTCAGGAAATAAACATTAAGGAATATGGCGCTCCGTGCCAATATTTTTGTTCCGCCGAGGTGTACGAACTACACACCGACAAATCGGGACATCAATCCATTCGAATCCATGCCGAAAATTGCTTACACTGCAAAACATGTGACATTAAAACACCGGGCGACGGCATCACTTGGTCAGTGCCTTACGGTGGAAATGGACCTGATTTTCAATACATGTAAAAACACGTTACTATGGCTTTAACAATCATAAGTTTAATCAAACAAGTGCCACTCCCGTCGGAAATGAGAATGGGAGAAGATGGCTTAATGGACAGAACCAAAGCAAAATCGATTATCAATATCGATTGCCAATACGGCTTAGAAGCAGGATTACAACTCAAAAAACAATTTCCTGACGCCAAACTCATTGTTTGCTCCATGGGACCGCAATCTTTTGAACCATCGTTGAAAAAAGCAATTTCAATGGGTTACGACGAAGCATACCTTTTGTCTGACAGACGATTAGGAGGAAGNGATACCTTTGCTACCGGATTGGCCATTGCGACCATGCTGAAACATCTCGGATTTACTAAAGAGGCGAAAGAACCCTTTATTGTGTTGGCTGGACGACAAACAAGTGATGGTGACACGGCTCACGTGCCATCGCAAGTAGCCGAAAATCTGGGAATTCCGCAAGCCACCTTTGTNGAACGCATCAAAGCAGACGATAAAGGGAACATCATTGCAAAACGAATCATCGAAGGCGGTTATCAAATGATGAAATTGCCTTTGCCTTGTGCCATATCGTTGACNCCGACAGGCATTCCGCCTCGAAAACCTTCATTGTCGGGAGCAATCAAAGCACGANACACATCGATCACCGTTTTCAACATCGATGACATCGGGCTAACTTCTTCCAAAATAGGATTAAACGGATCGCCCACCATTGTGGCACACGTTGAAAATATTGTCAGTGAACGTCCGCCTGTGCTGATGGCGACAGGACACACTGAAACTCAATTAGTGGACAGCTTCATTGAAAATCTTCGGAAACGCAATCATACCATCATCAAAAAAGAGCAAAAAGAAGAAAAAGCAAAAGCAGCTCCCGAATTTCCATACTATGACAACCGCCATGGCGCTAAAGGGATTCTCACTTGGGCAGAGATTGCCAACCAGAAAATTGTCCGACCTTCCATTGAGCTATTAACTCCTGCACGTCACTTAGCCGATCAGTTAGGCAATGAAACAAAAATCATGACGGTGCTCATCGGGAAAGACATAAAAGGACTTGCAAGCGAACTCATTGATTATGGATCGGATGAAGTCATTGTGGTAGAGCATGATCAATTAAAAGAATACCTCGTACTCCCGTTTTCATCCATCATAGCTCAAATTATAAAAGAACGGAATCCGGAGATTGTACTTTTTGCTGCCACTACGTCAGGAAGAGAATTAGCACCTCGCATTGCCGTCAAGACCGGAAGCGGAGTGACAGCCGATTGTACTGGCCTTGAAATCGGAGAATACGTCAACCGCAAAGAAAAAGTCATCAACAAACCCATTTTACATTCTCGAAGACCAACGTACGGCGAAAGCAAATTAGCTACCATTCTGGGCTTTGAATACCCGCAGATTTCAACAGCACGACCGGGAACCTTTGAAATTCCACCAAAAGAAACAAATCGCAATGGCGTCGTTTCTATGTTTCAGCCAACATTGACCGATGAAGAATTTCGTGTCGAAATATTAGAAACCGTTCGAGGTGANGGCGGTTTACAGAATCTGTTCGATGCCGACATCATTGTTGCCGGAGGACGAGGGGCTACTGGAGACAACCTGACGTTAATCAAAAAATTAGCTGAAGCATTGAAAAACAAAAACATCAAGGCGGAATGGGCTTGCAGTCGCGTAGTCGTTGACGAAGGATTTGCCGAATATGCTCGACAAATAGGACAAACCGGGAAAACAGTGCGCCCGAAAATCTACATCGCCGTAGGCATCTCTGGGGCCATTCAACACATTGCCGGAATGAAAGAATCAGGCAAAATCATTGCTATCGATCATAATCCGAAAGCCTCCATCTTTCAATTTGCTGATTGCGGAATCGTTGGCGAATATCAGGATATTATTCCCGAACTGATCGAACGGGTCAACAATGGTTACACTTTTGGCATTGATCCCAACCATGCTTCTTGACATCAACGTTTTCTAAATCACTCAGGCAGGGGAATTTATCCTCTGCCTTTTCGTTTTTTTCATCTATTCATCTCTCGACATGTCATGCCCAATTTCAATAAACCTAAAGATTGCATGTGACGTAATTTCGTGGATTTGCATTGATGATGAATCATTTTTTCAAAAATATCGGCAAAAGCAAGGAAACCATATGCCAAAATAAAGCTCGATGAAAACACCTTGCCAGAAATGAATGATTCTATTTTCATGCCTGAAACCTTGAATCTTTTGATGATTTCTTTTTGATTTTCAACCATCTGCGCAACATTCAATCGACAGATCCAAAGGAAGATACTTTGCAATTCGCCGTACATTTCATCTCATATCCTTCACAAACAATGGAATGTCCATTCACCTCATCGGAATAAAAGCCCATCGCTGATGCTAAGGGCTTCAGAATCACACCCTGCAAAATAACACATGATCACACCACCAAAAAGTATTATCTTTGCATGAAATCAGGCAGCTCTACACACGTCGCATGCATAGAAATAATAAGTTAAAAATCAATTTTTTGCAAATTATTTTGCTTGGGATGCTTCTCATGGGAAGCTCCTTTTCGATGATGGCACAGAAAACAAGCCGCCTGACCAAAGATACCTTGGCAACTAAAACGCCTCAGGACACTACCAAAATCAAAGCCAAACAAAATGAACAATTCACTGATAAAATCATTTATCAGGCCAATGACTCCATCATTTTTTTTGGTGATGGCACCGGAATCATGTACGGTCAAGGAGACATTCAATACCAAAAAATGGAACTTCAAGCCAATTACATCCGCATGAAAATGGACAGCAGTTTAGTGTATGCCACCGGCTCCAAAGATTCTACCGGAAATTGGGTCGGCGAACCTGATTTCAAAGATGACAACAACCAATTCACCTCCAAACAACTGACTTACAATTTCAAAACAAAACGCGGCTTCATTCATCATACCGTGACACAACAAGGCGAAGGTTGGGTAGTGAGCGATTTAACCAAACTATCGGCTGATAAAACATTTTACATGTCGAATGTACAATACACCACCTGCGACAATACGGATCATCCCGATTTTTACATTCAACTTACCCGAGCCAAAGTTAAACCACAAAAATACATTGTGTCAGGCCCTGCTTATTTAGTCATTGAAGATGTTCCTTTACCCGTGGCGTTGCCATTTGGTTATTTCCCTTTCACTCAGAAATACTCTTCCGGCATTATTGTCCCTTCCTATGGAGATGACTTTACACGAGGATTTTATTTACACAACGGAGGTTACTATTTTGCCATTAATGATTACGTGGATTTAGCATTGACAGGTGAAATTTACACCAAAGGAACCTGGGCGTTGAATGCCATCAGCACTTACGTCAAACGATACCGATATCGCGGGAGCTTAAATTTCAGTTATCGACAAGATGTAGTCAGCGAAAAAGGCATGCCCGATTACGGAAAATCAACCAACATGAGCATTCAGTGGAGCCATAGCCAAGATTCCAAAGCCTCGCTCTATTCCACCCTTTCGGGAAGTGTCAACTTCTCAACCAGTGGATACAACCGTAGTAACATCAACAACGTATATAACCCTTACATCATGTCACAAAACACGAAAAGTTCGAGCATCAACTTTTCACAACGATTCCCCAACAGCCCCTTTACACTGTCAGCCAATGCGAACATTACACAACGCACCGCCGACTCAACCATCAATATGCAATTACCCAATTTAACGGTGGCAATGAGCCGCATCTATCCATTCAAACGAAGCAACCATGTTGGTCCGGAAAAATGGTATGACAAAATCGCTTTGTCCTACAACGGATCCTTTGCCAACAGCATTCAAACCAAAGAAAATAAACTCTTTCATTCATCATTTTCACGCGATTGGCAGAATGGCTTTGATCATCAAATCCCAATTTCAGCCTCTTTTTCCCTGTTCAATTATATCAACATTACTCCGGCCATCAATTATCATGAACGTTGGTATTTTAAATCAGTACTTCAACATTGGGACAATGCCACACAAACAGTGATTCGTGACACTACTTCGGGATTTTATCGCTCTTACGATTTCAATGCAAGCTTGACAGCTCAAACCACTTTTTACGGCTTTTACATTCCAAGCCGAAAATTATTTGGCGACAAAATAGATCGTATCCGCCATGTATTCATCCCGTCATTTAGCTTTACTTACAATCCCGATTTCAGCAATCCGATTTGGGGTTCATACAAAACCTATGATAAGTACGTACAAGACACCCAAAATCACCAACTTATGGACAAACAAACGGTGCTGTACTCTCCATTCGAAGGCGCATTGTATGGTTATCCGGCAGCAGGAAAGTCTGGAGCAATCGGATATTCGTTTAGCAACAATTTGGAAATGAAAGTCAAAACAAAATCGGATACCACCAATCAACCTACTTACAAAATCGTGAGTCTGATTGACAATTTCAGTTGGAGTGGAAGTTACAATTTAGCCGCCGATTCCTTGCGTTGGTCCTTGATCAATGCCAACTTACGACTGAAACTCCCTTTCTCTAAAGCCTACACCTTAAACTTAAGCGGAACGTTCGATCCGTATCTTTACGGACTGAATGCCAATCATATGCCCGTACACATCAATCAACTCCGCTGGGCACACGGAAAATTTCCACGCTTTATGGGAACGAATTTCTCTCAAAGTTTCACCTTAAATGATCAAACATTTAAACACAGCAGCTCCAAACAACAATCGGAGCAAGAGCCGGCTTCCAATCCCAATTTAATGCCCAATACCGACATCCCTTCCTTGTATAATCAAAGTGACTCGACAATGCAAAAAAAATCAAAGCCCTCCAATAGCGAAGTGGATGCCGACGGCTACGAAAAACCCCAATTTCATTGGAGCTTGTCGTTCAACTATTCGTTAATGTACGGACAATCAGGTATTTTCAATTACAACACCATGGAATACAACATGCAGTGGACTCAAAATTTAAGCCTTAGCGGGATGCTTTCACCAACACCAAAATGGAATGTCAACTGGTCTGCTTCCTATAGTTTTGCCAACAAAAAATTTACCCAACTCAACATCGGAATAACGCGTGATCTGCACTGTTGGTCATTGACGGCACAACTTGTTCCGATTGGCTACTACACCTCTTACATGGTTCGAATCGCCGTGAAATCGTCTCTCCTTGAAGGATTGAAATATCAAAAATCAAGTTCATTCCAAGACAATGTCAATTGGGAATAGCATCATCAAAAAGAGAATAAACGATTTGAAATCAACTGAATAATAGATCAATGCGATGGGAACGTCAAGAAAAAAAGAATGAATGAAACGACAAAATGCACAAACGATAGGAGAAGCCATTCGCCATTTTTTGGAAGAACAACATGCGTTGAACAAAAAATTACAGGAAACGCGACTGATTCAATCCTGGGACGAAATTGTCGGATCGGGAATTGCAAATTATACAACCCACTTGGAAGTTAAAAATAAAAAATTGTATGTCACCCTTTCATCCTCTCTTTTACGGCACGACTTAACCTTGCAACGCCACCTGTTGATCGCAAAAATCAATGATTTTTTTCAAGATGAAATCATTGTCGATATTCGATTTTTATGATCAATGACAAAACAGAACTGAACATACAAATTGAATCTAAAAGACAAAACAAGCCAGACGAATGCGGAATTTTTTACAAAAACAGATCTTTAAAGTCATATCCGATGCAGCCGACGAAATGCAATGCGATTGCTATGTCGTTGGAGGATATGTGCGGGACCAATTACTTAAACGCCCCTCAAAAGACATTGACATCATGGTAGTGGGCAGTGGAATCTTATTGGCGCAAAAAGTCGTTCAATACCTGAAACCTCATCCCGAGATTCACATTTTTAAGACATTTGGCACAGCACAAATTAAATCAGGCAGTTATCACATTGAATTTGTCGGAGCCAGACGCGAATCATACAACAAAGACTCCCGAAAACCAATCGTTGAAGATGGCACCCTGGAAGATGACCTACAACGCAGAGATTTTACAATCAATGCCATGGCCATTTCACTCTCCAAAAAAGATTTTGGCACCTTGCTGGATCATTTTCACGGCATGGAGGATTTGAACAACAAAATGATCCGAACACCCCTTGACCCCGATGTGACATTCAGTGATGATCCATTACGCATGTTACGAGCCATCCGATTTGCTACTCAACTGAATTTTCAGATTGAAACACAAACCTTCCAATCGATCAAAAAAAACAAACAACGCCTCCACATTATCTCTGCTGAACGAATCGCAGACGAACTCAACAAAATAATGCAGGCAGACCATCCTTCCATCGGATTTAAATTGCTCGATGAAACTGAGTTGTTGCCCATCATCCTGCCTGAAGTGTCGGAGCTCAAAGGTGTTGAAACCAAAAGCGGCAAAGGACACAAAGACAACTTTATTCACACGCTGACAGTCCTCGACAAAGTAGCCAAACAGTCGGATGACCTTTGGCTACGCTGGGCAGCTTTGTTCCATGACATTGCAAAACCGAAAACAAAACGCTGGGACGATCAGATCGGATGGACTTTTCACAATCATAATTATATTGGCGAAAAAATGATTCCTACCATTTTTCGACGACTCAAACTCCCCATGAATGAGAAAATGAAATTCGTTCAAAAAATGGTTTCACTCCACATGCGTCCCATTGTGTTAAGCGAAGAAGGCGTTACCGACTCGGCCATCCGCCGGTTACTTTTCGATGCCGGCAATGACATTGAATCGTTGATGACGTTGTGCGAAGCAGACATCACGTCAAAAAATCAAGAACGGATCAAAAAACACCTTCAAAACTTTCAATTAGTTCGTGAAAAATTAATCGAAATCGAAGCAAAAGATCGCATTCGCAATTGGCAACCTCCCATTGATGGAAACGAAATCATGCAACTTTTTGGACTGGGACAATGTCGGGAAGTAGGACATTTAAAAAATGCCATCAAAGAAGCCATTCTGGAAGGCATCATTCCAAACGAACGCAATGCGGCACTAAAATACCTGCTGGAAAAAGCAAACGAAATTCATCTCAAACCGGTCATTCCCATTCCTGAAATAGAAGATCAACCTCAATGACAGGCTCATTCCACAGTGACCGACTTAGCCAGATTGCGCGGCTTATCCACATCACAGCCCCGTAGCACAGCGGTATAATAAGCAAAGAGTTGTAATGGAATGACAGCCAACAATGGAGCAAAGAAATCATCACATTCAGGCAATTCAATCATGAATTCCGTCAACTGTTCCATGGGCGTTGAGGATCGTTTGTAAACCAATAGAACCTTAGCTCCTCGTGTAATTACCTCCCTGATGTTGCTGACCATTTTTTCCATCAAACTTCCTTGCGTGGCTAAAGCAATCACCGGCATATCATCAGTGATCAACGAAATGGTTCCGTGCTTTAACTCACCGGCTTGATGCGCATCGCTATGAATGTATGAAATTTCCTTTAACTTCAGCGAACCCTCCAACGACAAGGAATAATCAAGCCCACGACCAATAAAGAAAATATCATGCGCATTCTGAAACTTGCTGGCAAAAAACTGACAACTGTCCGCTGTATTCAACGTTTTCTCCACCAACGCAGGAATTTCCATCAGCTCACGACACAACGTTTTAGTCTTCTCCTCATCAATGGTTCCTTTCAAGTGTGCCAACTGAATAGCAAACAGATACATCATCGCCACTTGAACCGAATACGCTTTTGTGCTGGCAACAGCAATTTCAGGACCTGCCCACGTAAACAAAACACTGTTGGCTTCACGAGCAATCGATGAGCCTACCACATTAACAATGGCTAACGTATGCACTCCCTGATCTTTTGCCAGTCGAAGGGCAGCCAAAGTATCCGCCGTCTCTCCCGATTGCGAAATAATGATCACCAAATCGTTGTCTTTAGAAAGAATCGGATTCCGATACCGAAACTCGGAAGCAACATCCACCTCCACAGGAACACGCGACAATTGTTCAATAACCGTTTTCCCTACCATGCCGGCATGCATGGCCGTTCCGCACGCAACAATATAAATTCGTTGAAAGCTTTTCAACAAATCATCTGACAAAGCTTTGATTCCAAAATCAGGCAATCCGTTCACAATACGAGGAGATAATGTATTCATCAATGCAGCGGGCTGTTCGTAAATCTCTTTCAACATAAAATGAGGATAACCTCCTTTTTCGGCTGCTTCAATATCCCATGTTGCCGTGAAAAGCTCTTTTTCAATCGGTTCATTGTCATGATCCACAATGACCACTTGATCACTGTGCAACACAGCAATTTCATTTTCTTCCAACAAATAATAACGACGCGTATGTTTCAAAATAGCCGGTATGTCCGAAGCAATAAAGTTCTCTTGATCTCCCACTCCAATAATCAACGGACTATCTTTTCGAACAGCATACAATGTATCGGGAAAATCAACAAACATCACCCCTAACGCATAAGAGCCTCTCAAATTGTCAATAACCCGCGTGATGGTTTCGATGGGATTCCCGTTATAATAAAAATCGAGTAAAACAGCGATCACTTCTGTGTCAGTTTCTGACAAAAATTCATATCCTTTGCTGAGCATTTTCTCTTTCAACTGGGCATAATTTTCAATAATCCCATTGTGAACAATGGTGACTCGTTTGTTGCCGTGTGGATGCGAATTAACATCGGAAGGCTCTCCGTGTGTTGCCCAACGCGTATGCCCAATGCCAATTGTTCCACCGGGGATGCCGTCTTGAACCATTTTCTGTTCAAGATTTTTTAATCGCCCTTTGGATTTGACCACGTTGATGGTGTTGTTTTCCATCACTGCAATACCGGCCGAATCATATCCCCGATATTCCAACTTCTCCAGTCCATCTACTAAAATTTTCGCAGCGGGTTTATTCCCGACATAACCTACAATTCCACACATACTTTTACGTTATTAAATCATTTTTCGGCGTTGATCCTTCATCAAAAAAGGGTTCATTCCGATTTCAATTCCTAAAATCACGAAGCGGCCTCACCTATTGTTCAAAATCGATGACCCCATAATTGTCTCAAAAACGCTATTTGTTTCTGCTCTGCACTGTTATTGGCCGCATCCCAAAACGTCTTTTCTTGCAACGCATCCGGTAAATATTGTTGAATGACAAAATGATCCTGTTTCTCATGCGGATAAATGTAATCGGCACCGTAATTCAACTGCTTCATCAATGTGGTAGGCGCATTACGTAAATGCAAAGGAACCGGCAAATCACCTGTTTGATCCACAACAGACAATGCTTTGTCAATGGCCAGATAAGCCGAATTGCTTTTAGGTGAAGAGGCAAGATAAATGGTTGTTTCCGAAAGAATAATACGACTTTCAGGCCACCCGATTTTTGAAATGGCATCAAAACAAGCATTAGCCAAAAGCAACGCATTGGGATTGGCCAAGCCTATGTCTTCGGTAGCAAGAATAACCAAACGACGGGCAATAAAGGTAGGATCTTCTCCTCCGGCCACCATGCGCGCCAGCCAATAAACCGCTGCATCAGGATCACTTCCCCGAACCGATTTGATAAATGCGGAAATAATATCATAATGCAACTCTCCCATTTTGTCGTACGCCGCAGGATGTTGCACCAAAAGCTGAGTCACCAAATCGTTGGTAATATCAATCGGATCCGATTCGCTGTAGTTGACAGCCATCTCAATAATATTCAAGAGTTTTCGAGCATCTCCGCCGGAAAATCGAAATAAAGCTTCCTTTTCAATGACATTGATTTGATGTTGTTTCAGTTCTTCATCAGTAACCAACGCCCTTTGAAGCAGTTGATCCAACTCGTCATTGTTCAATGGATTGAGAATAAAAACCTGACAACGGGACAACAGCGGAGTAATGACTTCAAACGACGGATTTTCAGTAGTTGCACCAATCAGAGTAAAAGTTCCATCTTCCACAGCACCCAAAAGGGCATCCTGCTGCGATTTGCTAAAACGATGGATTTCATCAATAAACAAAATACTTCCATGTTGATCAAACAACTGCTTTTTCCGGCACGTTCAATAATGTCACGCACCTCTTTCACTCCGGAGTTGATGGCGCTTAAAGCAAAAAAAGTTTGATTCAGTGCGTTGGCAATAATCCTGGCAAGAGTGGTTTTTCCAACCCCGGGAGGTCCCCAAAGAATAAAAGAAGTCAAATGACCTGATTCAATCATTTGACGAATCACGCCATCATCCCCAACCAGATGTTTCTGNCCGACGTACTCATCGAGCGAACGCGGTCGCATCCTTTCTGCCAATGGAATTGCCATGCCGATTGCTTGTTTTATCGAAGGCGTAACACCTGTCCGGTTTGAGCAGGAGTGCCGTAAGGAATTCCATTCATTTCATAAAGTTTCTTCACTTTGATGCCATAATATTGGGAAATGGAATACATCGATTCTCCGGGTTGAACTTCATGCGTAGAAGGCACTAAAGGAGAGGCTTTGTTCTTCTTGGCTCCTAAATACACGACTTCGTCAGGTTGCAAAACATAGTTTTTATCCACTTCATTCCGATAGCGCAACAAGCATTCCATCATATTAAATTCTTTTGCAATAGAATGGTATGTATCTCCCGAAACAGAGATCACATATTTTATGCCGTTATTTTTGTACACTTTGTGGGTAAATGGCGCTTGAATCACCCCAAATCGACTGCTAAATACGGCATTGGTATCGGCCAAAGCTTCTGCAATCGACTTGTCTTCAACAGGATGATGACGCGAAGCCAACTGCATACGCACCCCTTCTTTATCCAATTGATCCAAATGATAAAGATCAATAATCTGAATCAAGTTGGCAGCATAATTTTTATTCGTGGCATACCCGGCATTTTGCAATCCTTGAGCCCATCCTTTGTAATCCGTGGAAGGCAATAAAAAAAGAGAAGCATACCGACTGCGGGTTAAAAGAAATTGGGAATGATCTTCGTATGAATCATACACGGAAGGATATTTGCGAAAACACTCGTGTTTTTGATCATCATCCTGATACACATGATCGCCAGTCCAATCGCTGCATTTAATCCCAAAATGATTGTTGGCCGTGGTGGCTAAAACACTTTTGCCGGCGCGCGATTCCAATAAACCCTGAGCCAGTGTAATGCTGGCCGGTATTCCGTATTTGGCTTGTTCCTGCAAGGCCAACGAACGATATTGTTTTATGTATGCTTCATAATCAGCTTGTTTCGCTTGTGCAATGACAAACAAAGGAGTGAGTACCAAAATAAAAAACAAAAGAGATTTTCGGTTCATTGCCAAAATGTTATAAAGTTATTGTTCGAGTTGAATCACTAAAAAAAGCACAATCGATTGATATTTTTACCCTGATACAGGATCGTCAAACGCATTTTTTT
>JGI24721J26819_10002627_pt1 | contig 19681 bp, 20 predicted proteins | sample YelNatPaOPGAMG01_FD_26819 | JGI IMG/M metagenome (IMG submission 26819) | reverse complement strand
GGTATTAAATCTTCGTTCGTAACCAAAGATTATCTAAGTGTTCACCATACAGTTTCCCAAAAGGCAACTCACGGCATTGTTTAACAGAAAAGCAACGTAGTGTACATCCAGATTCAATCAAAAATCATTTTGAAATCCAAAAATGGGTAAAAAAATTCGACGAAATTTTTGTGTGGAAAATAATTAACAAGGTTAATGATATACAATTTTTCTTATCATCATTCCCCCCTGATCAGGTCGAAGATAACTTTGCTCACAGGCCGGAATGACAGGGTTGCATAGAAGAATCACNCCGAATTGACTGAAGCTCAGAGTTTTTTCGAGAAATTTAAAAATACGACATCTCAAACTTTGCTTATTTTACTTAGAAATCTTGGAAGATCCGGATTTAATCCTTTCGAGATCGAAAGATTGTAAGCAAATATTTGAGCGAATAAGACTATCTCAAATGGATAAAATTCCTTTCTTGTTTTTTTCAATTTAAATGAGAGATCTCCCTTTTCGAGGGCTTTGTCATTATCCGATAAAACAAATATATGCGAACCTGTGTTTTTTATCTTTTCGATAACCTTTAAACTCAGATCCAGAGTTGAATCATCTGGAGCAAAGATTATGACTGGAATATTTGGATCAAGAATTGCCATTGGACCATGAACAAAATCAACGGAGGATAATCCCTGGGCACTTATGTAGCATGTTTCTTTTAACTTAAGAGCACTTTCAAGCGCTATGGAATAATTGAAACCGGTACCCAAAACTATTATATCTTTTGCGAACGTGTATCTTTGAGCAATTGATTCTATTTCCATTTCTTTTTTGAATATGTAATCGTAAATATCTTTCAATTCTTTAACATCGAAGGGTTTCTCTTTCATCGAATACACAAGCATTGCAATGGTTGTAATGGAGGCATTGAAAGTTTTTGTCGCAGCCACACTTTCTTCTTTTCCTGCATTCATGAAGATCGTATTCTCTTTTAAAAGTTTTGCCATTGTACTGTTTAAATTATTAGTTATTCCTATTGTGAAAGTTTTTTGTTCAATGGATTGCTTCAATATCTCGCACACATCTTCCGTTTCTCCAGATTGAGATATGCCAATGACAACACCATTTTTCAACGTTGGAGGTCTTTTGTAATGTGTGTAAAGCGAGCCAAGTGCAAGAGCAACGGGAATACTGAGTTCCGATCCAAAAAGATATTGCCCGTAAATGCAGGCATTGTCTGAAGTGCCTCTACCCGTTGCCACAATAACAGAAGGAGAAAGCCTTTTTAACTCTGACGCTATTTCTTTTATCTTTTCACTCTCATTGGCAACCAAACGATCCATGACATTTGGTGTTTCATGGATCTCGTCGATCATCTTGAATTCGCCCATAATTTCCTCCTTCTAATTTTAACTTTGCAATTCTGATTTTCTTAACTCAAGTGCCTTCTGATATATCTCTTTTTCTTCTTCATTTTGAGGTACAAAAATTATGTTGTGTGGCTGCTTATTCCCATCTGAATCAACCGAAACGAAGGTTACAAACCCTTCAACCATTACATCTTCAGGTTTCAGTGCATTGTAAATTTTCCCGTAGATCATGATGCTCGTTTTACCAGTGTAAGCAATGGATGTCTTGATATTCACGATACTTCCACTCTTAACGGGTTTGACGAATTTTAGACCGTGTATTTTCAGACATACCAAGTTTTCAGGATGTTTGTAGACGAGGTTTGCCTCAATGTAGGTTGCCTCTACAAACCATTCTGCCGCTTTGCCAGCAAAAAGCGTACCATGATGATTTAAATCTTCACTTTTTACAAGATGTGAAATGTTGTTCATTATAAATCCTCCTTGAAAACGCTTAAGAATAAAAATTATCCTATGATCTTACTTTACCTGTTTTCTCGCTTACATATCTGTCGATTGCCTTCGCTGATTTTTTACCTGCACCCATGGCAAGAATTACTGTTGCGGCTCCAGTTACTATATCTCCTCCTGCAAAAACACCCTCAACAGAAGTTTGCCCAGTTTCAGCATCTGCTTCTATGTACCCATGGGATGTTAATTTCAATTCTGGAAATGCGCTGAGAAGGATTTTATTAGATGTNTGACCGATCGCTTCAATTACCATATCGGCATCGATCGTGAATTCACTTCCTTCTACGGGAAACGGTCTTCTACGTCCCGAACCGTCAGGTGCTCCAAGTTCCATTTTTATGCATTTAACTGTCGTAAGGTTTCCTTTATCATCACCGATGTATTCGATAGGATTTGTAAGCCAGTGAAATTCAATTCCTTCCTGGATAGCATGATGGTATTCTTCTATCCTTGCGGGCATCTCCTCTTCACTTCTTCTGTACACTATTTTCACATTTTTGGCGCCAAGTCTAAGAGCCGATCTCGAAGCATCCATCGCAACATTTCCTGCTCCGACCACAACAACGTTCTTTCCGAGTCTTACGGGCGTATCGTATTCAGGAAAATCGTATGCATGCATGAGATTTACCCTTGTCAAAAATTCACTTGCCGAATAAACACCATTCAAATTTGTGCCGGAAATATTCATAAAACTTGGCGTACCGGCTCCAGTTCCTATGAAAATGGCATCGTACGTATTGCGCAGCTCTTTCATNGTAAACGTTCTACCGGCTATTATGTCCGTATCAATTTCCACTCCAAGTTTTTTTATGAAATTGATCTCACGTTCAACTATGGATTTTGGAAGACGGAATTCCGGTATACCATACATCAAAACACCACCTGCTGCATGAAGCGCTTCAAGAATTCTAACTTTATATCCCATCTTTGCAAGATCGGCAGCGACAGTCAATCCTGCAGGGCCAGAACCTATTACGGCTATCTTCCCCTTTTGATCTTTTGAAATTTCCGGTACTTTTATGCTGCCCTGATCTGCTTCCCAATCAGCAACAAATCTTTCAAGCTTTCCTATCGCTACAGGTTCATGATCTTTCATCTTTCCGACGGTGCATCTTCCTTCACACTGACTTTCTTGCGGGCAGACCCTTCCACATACCGCGGGAAGATTGTTATAGTTTTTCAATATTTCTACTGATTTTGGAAGATCTCTATTTTTTAGTGCGAGTATAAAACCTGGTATATCTATGTTAACAGGGCATCCAGCGACACAAGGTTGGTTGATACATTGAAGGCATCTGTTTGCTTCTGCAACTGCTTCTTCAACTGTATATCCAAGAACAACTTCTTTGAAATTATGAGACCGTTCTTTAGGATCTTGCTCGTTTATAGGTGTTTTGTTTTTTGAAACCTTTATCACAGCCATGAAAGATCACCAACCCTTGCGATGTAATTTTCAAGAGAAATTTTCTCTTGTTCCTTGTACTGTCTCAATCTATTCATGAGTTCATCCCAGTTCACATCATACCCATCGAATTCAGGACCATCAACACATGCAAATCTCATAGTTTTACCAATTGTAACCCTGCATGCCCCACACATACCTGTACCATCAACCATTATCGGATTCAAAGAGACGAAGATCGGGATACCGAGTTCTTTTGCCGTAAAAGCAGAAAATTTCATCATTATCGTTGGACCTATTGACCATGATTGATCTATATGTTCTCCCCTTTTTACAAGTTCTTTCATTCCATCAGTTACAACTCCTTTAATACCCAAAGAGCCATCGTCAGTCGTGAAGAGCATTTCATCGGAGTACTTTTCACATTCTTCTTTCATTATCACAAGATCGGCCGTTCTTCCTCCAAGTATAGTTATAACTTTGTTGTTAGCCTCTTTTAAAGCTCTCATTATTGGAAAGATCGCGGCTATGCCAACACCACCACCTATCATGAGGACTGTTCCATATCTNTTAATTTCACTTGGGCGACCAAGTGGACCTGCAACATCATTAAGAGTATCTCCATCTTTCAACTTAGCCATCTCATAGGTTGTTTTACCAACTGCCTGAAAAATTAACCTTATTTTGCCACCATTTCTGTCAAAATCTGCGACTGTGAGTGGTATTCGCTCACCATTTTTAGATGTCCTGATGACCACGAATTGTCCCGGCATAACGTGCATGGCAACTTCAGGAGCCTTTACCCACATTTCATATTCTTTTGTAGCTATGCTTTTTTTATCCGTTATTTCAAACATTCAATCCTTCCTCCTTCTCAAAAAATGAGCGATATGTGCTATGGTTATACTCATTCAAGTTCATCCGTCTTTGCCACAAGCTACATGTNATACACTTATTTTGAGTATCTGCACTTTTAAAAGAGATTCAGTGTACAATAATGATCTATCAATCATCTTTGTAAATTATATCATCGTAAAGGAATTGAATTTTATTCTTATGTTTTAATTCTTCTATTGAAAGATATTCAAGAATCTTTCTCAAATCGTCACCTTTTGCACCTTTAAGCAAATTTTGATAAAATTGATGTGTAAGATCTTCTCTTTTTATCGCAGCTATAAGAATATCCTGGATCGTTGAATTCGAATCGAAATGTGAAGGCATCAAATAATCGCCAAGTTTCATATCCTGAATACGATCTATCTTCAATTCTTCTGCTATTTTATGCCCTTCGGCGATCATGGACTCAATCTTTTTTTTGTGATCAATCTCCTGATCTGCAAGATATTTCAGTTGCTCTTTTAGATATGGGAGAGAAACGAGCCGTTGTGCCTGAGTGTAAAACTCGTAAGAACTCTCTTCTATTCTTTTCGCAGTTTCAAGGATTTCTTCAACAGTGTTAAGCATGAAAATTCCTCCTTTGTCAATTGTAAAATGTTGGCGTTAACCGTCATAAAGCTCTTCAATAGATCTCGACAAATAAAATCTTTGAACTTTTCTCTTTATCTCTTCTATCTTCTCAACTCCCATCGATCCTTTCCACCAGTGATGAATGAGAGCTCCTTTGAGAATGAGAGGATCCACATCTTCAGAAATTTCTCCNTTTTTCAAAGCCTCGTACCAATCCATTGATCCNGGAATAAGTGTGTATTCGTTCAAGAACGGTCTCACACCTGTCTTGGCAACGTTTTTCAAATCTTCAAGTGCTGATTCAAAGGTTTGTCCCGGCAGACCAACCATAAGATAAACTCCTATTTCATCATACGTGAATCCAGCACTTTTCAATATTTCAACCGCTCTATTGAATGTGAGATTTGTAACTTTACCACCTGTCTTTTTTTGAAGGTAAGGATCNCCTGTTTCATAGCCAATTCTTACAGTTTTAAAATTTTTCTTCATAAAAAGTGATGCAATTTCTTCATCTACATAAGAAGCATGGATGCCATTTGGAAGATGATACCTTAAAGTTTGTGGCAAATTTTCGAGTATTGATTTGAACCTTACCTTGTCGAAGAGAATCGCATCATCATAAAACGCGATATCTTTTACACCGATCTTTGAAAGACTTTCTATTTCTTCGATGACAGAATCTAAGCTTCTCGATCTAAAGCCTTTCTGCCATGCTACACAATACGTACATCTGAAAGGACAACCGTAAGTTGTATGGACTACCGCCGCATCCAAATTGTTATAAAGCGTGTAATCTGGTGTTATCTCTTCAAACCAGTTCAATCCAATGGATTTTTTCATCTGTTTACCCGTAAGCTGTTCGATAGCTTCATAAACTTTTGGGATCCCATCACCTTCAATAATCATATCCGCTCCAGATTTTTTAGCGTGCCGNGGAAGGAGCGTTGGATAATTTCCTCCAAGTATTATAGGTGCTTCAAATCTTTGTTTCAATCTTCTTATNGTTTCAAAAACGCCACCATACCAGTAGGTCATCATGGATGTCACAAGTATTACATCAGGCTCGAATTTTAACTCATCGAAGATCGATTCTGGAGCTCCGTATCTTTTCAAATATCTTTGAATTTTATATTCTCCCAAAGATTTTAAAATTTTTGAGTTGAACTTTCCCGTTCCATAGGCACCATCGTGTGCATCGTTGCCCGGAATTTTTCTATCTAAAAGATCAACAAGTTTTACGTCTTCACCNGAAAGACGAAGGGCTTTTGCTATGTACAAAAGCCCCACAGGTTTTAACCAGAAATCGTAAGCTGAAACGTCGTGAATGTAAGGATTAACGAGAAGAATTTTCATCTTTTTTGGAATAGAACAAAGATATTCCCTGCAAAGTTAGATCCGGAACATATTCTCCTATCTTTGTTGACATCTTCGATATGTCCTGACCATACCCACCCGTCGATATGACTTTGAAAGTTTTTGTGAATTCCTCTTCAAACAGTGAGATAAGCCCGTCTATTGCAAACATCGTCCCTATCATCACACCGGATTGAATATTCGTAACGGTATCCTTCCCGACAGGTGAATCAGGAACTCTTGCTTCAACAGATGGTAGTTTTGCCGTACTTGTGAAGAGAGATTGAATGGCGGTGCGTGGTCCAGGAAGAATGGTACCACCTTCGTATTGATCCGTTAGGATATCTATGGTAACGGCCGTGCCAAAATCGACGATTATAACATCTTTTCTGTAAAGTTCTTTTGCACCGATGACATTAGCTATTCTATCTGCTCCTATTTCATTTGGAGTCCATACATTCCAGTTTATCCAATTAACATCTTTTACCTTCACAAAAACAGGGTTTTTATTCATATATTTCTTCCCGTAATATTTGAAAACATCGTTAATACTTGGTACCACGGAAGCCACACAAAGGTCTTCGATATCACTGAACCTGTATCCCGAAAAATCGAGAAAATTNTTCAAATGTACAGAAAGTTCATCTTCGGTTGAGATATTTTTCGTATTTATCCTCCATGTGCTGAAAGGCTTATTATTTTTCATGAAACCCATTACGACGTTAGTATTGCCTACATCAATTGCGAGCAGCATCTTTCACCATCCCAAGAAAAAATTCATGGATTCTTGTATCGTTTGAAAGTTCTGGATGAAATGTTGAAGCTATAATATTATCTTTTTTTACAAAAACAGGATGATCTTTATACGTTGCGAGTACTTCAACATCGCCAGCTTTAGTTATGAGTGGTGCCCTTATAAAGATTGCTTTAAAAGGGCGCGATCCTATAACTGGCATCGTAACCTCGGCCTGAAATGAATCTATCTGTCTTCCGTACCCGTTCCTACTAACGTTGATATCAAGCACTTTCAAAGAATCCTGCTCCGGATTTGAAACTTGATCCGCAAGTAAGATCATACCTGCACAGGTTCCATAAACTGGGAAACCCTTCGATATCTTCAATTTGAGAAGATCGAAGAGGCCATTCAATTTTAAAAGTCTCAACATCGTAGTGCTTTCACCACCGGGAATGATAAGGCCATCAACGCTTTCAAGTGATTTTTCAGATTTAACACGAATTGTATCCACTCCAAGTTTCTGAAACGCTGCAAGATGCTCTTCTATATCACCCTGCATTCCGAGTATACCTATTTTCATGATCTTAGCCGTTCACCAGCCTCTTTCTTGAAGTCTTTCAGACAGAGTAGATATCTCCTGGCCTTCCATCGCTGTGCCCGTGTCTTCACTTATCCTGACGAGTTCATCCGGATCATCGTAATGTAAAACAGATTGCACTATTGCATTCGCCATCTTTGCAGGATTCGAAGATTTAAAAATGCCAGACCCCACGAAGATTCCATCCGCACCAAGTATCATCATCAAAGCTGCATCTGCAGGCGTTGCGACACCACCTGCTGCAAAATTAACGACGGGTAATCTTCCTTGCTCTTTAACCATTCTTACTATTTCTATTGGCGATCCTATCTCTTTGGCATAATTTACAAGTTCTTCATCGGCCATCGTTTTAACCTGTCTTATTGAATCCATGACCGTGCGCATGTGCTTAACGGCCTCAACGATATTCCCCGTTCCGGCTTCTCCTTTAGTCCTTATCATGGCAGCGCCTTCGGCTATCCTTCTCAGAGCTTCTCCGAGATCTCTTGCACCACAAACGAATGGTACTTTGAATTCATGCTTGTTGATGTGAAATTTATCGTCTGCTGGAGTCAAAACTTCACTTTCGTCTATGAAATCGACACCAACTGCTTCCAATATTTTAGCTTCCGCGATATGGCCTATCCTAACTTTTGCCATGACAGGGATTGAGACTGTTTCCATTATCCTTTTTATCAAGCCAACGTCGGCCATCCTTGCAACTCCGCCGGCTTTCCTTATATCCGCTGGTACCCTCTCAAGAGCCATAACGGCAACAGCTCCAGCATCTTCGGCTATTTTAGCCTGTTCCGGAGTTGTAACATCCATTATCACACCATTTTTAAACATGTCGGCAAAACCTTCTTTTATTACCCATGAACCTTTTTCAGCCATTTAAAACACCTCCTCACTAAAATTCGACTTTTTCAAGTCTTAAAAGATTTCCTTTTTGCCTTCCAATTTTTGCACATGGCTTACCATCAACTTCAACTATGTCTGCAGTTATGTCAACCTTTTCCTTCAAAAGGCTTGACCCCACTCCATAAGAATCAACTGGAACTTTTAATTTTTCGAAAAGGGCTATCTTATCAGTGTTAAAGCCTCCAGAGACTATTATTTTCAAATCTTTCATACCCATATCATCGAATGAATTTCTTGCCTTCCAAACAAGTTCTGGACAGACCCCAAGTGAACTCTCATTTACAGGAACAACAGAAAGATCACGCAAATTCCCGGAAGTATCAAATCTTACGCCCCATATCCTATTTTTACCGGATCCTATTATATCACCGAGATCGACTCCCGTTTTGTATTTTTTACCGGTGACGTATTCATAAAAATCTTTCATCATCTTAACAGTCGTTCCAACGACATCGTTATCCCAGTCGACAAGGATTATTCTGTTAACGGCCGGATCGACGTATTGATCAAACTTTATCGCTGCGATAGAAGTTGAACCATTGTAAGCTGCTATAAGTGCATGCGGTACCGTTCCAATTGCTTTTGCTCCCCAGTAATCTGCATTTGCATCTGTCGAAACTACATCTGCTCCTGCCTTGAATGCGGCATAACCATCAGTTGCCTGAACCCAGTAATGATCGAAACGTGCTGAAAAGAAAAGAATCTGTTTTCCATTTGCTGCTTTTACAACCTTTCTGACGGCCGTTGCCGATGATGTACCCCGCGCTATGACGCCAAGAAGAATGGTTTCGAGATACCCAAAATAAATAGGATCTCCTTCTATCGTCATCAAAGGTTCCATGTCCATCGCTTCTTCTCCGTCATACAAAGCTTTAACTTCTATTTCTGAGAATTTATCGACCCACAGATCGTTCATTGCTTCTCTTAAGTCCCATCTTTTTTTATTTGCACTTTCTATTCCTTTTCTATCCATATCGTTAACAGAGTTTTGAAGCTCGCGTTCTGCAGAAAGCAAATTCTGAAAAATATTTTGTGCCTTTTCTTCATCCTTAAAGTATCCAGTACAAAGTTTTAAAATGGCCAAAGCTTCATCTATTCCAACGACAACTGCATCTTTTCTTGGGAAAAATTGGTAAAGCACACGTGGATGATAATCATCTTTCTTGAGAACCTCAACATATCTTGTGAAGTATTTGTCCGAATAATAACCCGCCCTTATTCTGTCTATGGGCACCTTAAAAACTCTTGGATCCAAACGTTCAGCACGCAAAACAATTACCTCCATCTTTTTATCTTACAGCCAAGCACATCTCTCATCTGACTTATGGCAAATGAATGCAATCCGTCATCATAGGATCCAGTTCCATCTTCGTAGACGATGACATCATAATCTCTATTTCTAAGTTCTTCAACGGTGTACATGACACAGATATTCGTGTCAACTCCACAAATTTCAACAGTTTTAGGGGAAAGATTTTGTAAGATTCTATCAAAGTCCGTTCCATAAAATGCAGAAAATCTTCTTTTAAAAACAAATTTTGCGCCGGCAAAATCATTTACCATCGCTTTCAGATCATCGAAGAGTTCCGAACCATAGCTTCCTTCAATGCAGTGAGGAGGAAAGAGATTGAACTCAAGATCATCCGGTTTATGCCAATCCTTCGTGAAGATCAGATCGAATGCTTTCGACATTCTATCACTCACTATGTCTTTAACAACAGGTTTAACTCTTTCAGCCGACTCAAAATAAAGAGCGCCGCCTTTTGTAACGAAGTCATTCTGCATGTCAACAACGATCAAAAGACTAAGCATCTCATTCACCATCCATAGATATTTTAACACATTTTTAAGAAGATAACATTTGAAATGGATTCGTGGTTATCTTTAATGTATACTAAATCTCTTTTAAAAGTGAAATGAACATTTGCGTTCGGCGCAGGGCATGATNCCGAGAGATGGCCGACGCTGCGCAGCGAGGACGGACACCGAAAGGCGAATGCCGAAGCCAACGATATTTCATATTTAAAGTTGATCAAGTATAGCGAATGGCCAAAATCAAATCATAATTCAAACAAAAAGGCACACCATTGGCCTTCATGAGCCTTTTCGATCAATTTCATCTTTCTACCGGTACATATCTTCTCAAAGTCGTTAGCCCTTCCAATATCTATTCCCGATGCTATAAAAATTACATTTGCTGGAAGTTGATCGATCAATTTTAGGATCACGTCAAAGTATATGTTAGAAACTATTATGTCGAATTTTTCATCCACTCCCGACATGAGATCGGCTTTTCTCACCTCATAATCTACTCCATTTAATTTTGCCGTTTCTTTTGCTTGCTCGACGGCAAGCTGATCTATATCCAGTGCGAGAACTCTCTTTGCACCCAATTTACATGCGAATGTGGATATTATTCCTGTTCCGCATCCAACATCACAGACGGTAGAACTTTCTTTTACAACCTTTTTTAAAAATCTTATTGCCAGTTTGGTAGTCTCATGTTCTCCAGTACCAAAGGCCATTCCTGGAATTATCTTTACGGTTATTCCATCTTTGGGATCTTCAAATTTTGAAGGGTTAGGATTAACGTAAAGATCGTAGCCGAGATCAACGATTCTTAAGCTGTCCGACCATTTCTTTATCCAATCATCATCCTCTATCCATTCAATATGTGTGTTAAGATCGATCTCTTTCAAAATTGAATCGACAATTTTTTCTTCATCGTAAAAGACATGGAAAGTTTCGGTAGTATCATTCAATCTTGAGTCGGAATAGAAATCTGTGTACCCGTACCTTCCAAAAATTTCTAAAATTTCATCGGATTTAGATTTGTCAATTTCAAAAAAATATGCCTTTCTCTTCATAGTGCGCCTCTATTTTGAATTTTACTTAAAAAGTAATGAACTTTTTCTTTGAACCTCTTAAAGCAAGAAGAAAAGCAGTAAAAATGCACCGAAAAGCGGAATAGAATATTCATGGAAATATTTGAGATAATTGGACTTGAAATCCCTTTTATATATCGAAAAAGCTATTATATTTGCCAAAGAACCTATTAATGTTCCAAATCCTCCAACGCTTACTCCTAAAAGTAAAGGTTTCCACTGAGAGGTGAAAGCAGAAACAACAATAGCAGATGGAACGTTACTTATCACCTGAGAGAGCAATGCAGAAGTCAGAAAAACATTTTTACCATTTGCAAGAAAGGATGGAAGACTTTGGAGCCACGGCATCGTGGCTATATTGCCGGAAAGCACAAAAAAAGCTACAAATGTTCCAAGTAAGAAATAATCTACGTCAAGCAATAATTTACGATCGGCAATTATGACATAAGCTAATATGAAACCTCCTATCAAAAATATGTTGCCCAGTCTAAGTATCGACGCTATCATGAGCAAGAGCAAAAGTACATATATCCACCACTGCTTTTCTAACTTTATTATTCTTGAAACTTTGCTTACAGGTTTATTTTTGACGAACAACATGCTGACAATAGCAACGGTTAAAGCCAGCAAGACGAACGGGACAATTTCGAATATGAATTCAAGAGTTGGAGTCTGATAGTGAGTGTATATGAATATATTTTGGGGATTTCCGAATGGAGTTAATGCACTCATGCCATTCGCGACTACGGATTCGAGTATGACAAGCCACATGGGATCGAATTCCGATCTTTTAGCAACACTTATGGTTAAAGGTACTATGACGAGCAATGTAACGTCATTCGTGACAAGCGGCGATAAAATGGCTGTCAATACAAGCAGTAAAACGGATAAAAGCCTGATATCCTTGGAACTTGATATCAATCGAATGCCCCAGTAATCTAAAACTTTTTTCTTCTTTAAGCCAGAATTTATTGTCATCATTATGAGCAAGATCCATAAAACGCGTATCTGATCAGATCCTATGTATGATATAGGATTTGCCCTTACAATTATTATAGTTATCACAGCAACCAAAGCAGCTATCAAGAAGAGCCATTCTCTTGATAACCTCGATCTTATCTTCTCAAAAATGTCCATATTTTATATTATTTTTTCTATTTTTACCTCTTTTATCAAAGCATCAACATCTTTTTTCTTACAAAGGGTTGTTCCTTCATTCATGACTGACGCTGCGCCACATGCACTTGCCAGTTTCAATGCTTCTTCCAAAGATTCATCTCTTTTCTGGACAAATCCAGCCAAGAACGAATCACCGGCACCAACACCACCTCTGACCTTTACCTTGATTGGGTAAACCCTGTACATCTTTCGATCACTACAGATAATTGAACCATCCTTTCCTAAAGTGACAAGAACATCCGTGATCCCATACTTTGTACTAACTTCTTTTGCTGCCTTTTCAACCTCATCAAACTTCACTTCTCTATCAAGAAGCCTTGAAAGTTCATGAATGTTCGGCTTTATCCCGAAAGGTCCTTCTTTTACAGCTTCTTTAAGATTATCACCATCGGTGTCGATGTAAACTCTAACCCCTTTTTCTTTTGCAATTTTAACTATCTCCGAATATGTGGTTGATTTCAACCCGGCAGGAAGACTTCCGGAAGCTATAAGAGTGTCACCTTTTCTCAGAACGGTGTTCAGCATATCTAAAATCATTTCATATTCGTTGGTTGTCAAAGGTTTACCTGGAAGATTCAATCTGTACTGACCTTTTGAACTTTGAACTATGATGTTCATCCTTGTTTCTTCTTTTATTCTGACAGCAGCATAAAGCACCTTTTCATTGTCAAGCATGAACTCTATTCTTTCTCCATTCGATCCACCAAGCGGGCATATTGCTATGGCTGTCTCTCCCATTTCTTTTATCACTCTCGAAACATCTATACCCTTACCAGCGGCGTAATCTTCAATTTTTTTAACTCTTATCGAGTCATCTGAAACAAGATCATCGATGTAAAGATATCTGTCAAGACTTGGATTCATAGTGAGTGTGAAGATCAACTATATTTCCTCCCTTCATATCTGTAAAGTCTTACTTCTATTCTTCCATTGAATAATTTTCTATTTCCGTCAGCTCTTAGAAATTTTTTTTCAAAATTTTCATCGGCCGTAAGTAAGAACAAACGCCAATCATTCGATGAAAATTTTCTTCTTATCTCCCTGTAAATACCATCTAAATCATTCTCATCTGTCCTCATACCGTAAGGAAGGTTAGATATGAAAAAACCTGGTGCTTCAGGAACAAATTTTTCAAATTTTGAAACACGAAAATCTATGATCTTGTCCACACCTATCCTTTTGGCATTTCTTTTTGAGAATTCGATCATCTGTTCATCCTCATCGGTTCCTATTATCACGACAGGATCATCGGATATCAAATCCATGCTTTTTTCTCTTTCACTTTCAATGACATTACGTGGAAAATTTTTCCATTCTTCAAAGACGAATCTTCTCAAAGATCCGGGAGCGATATTTTTAGCGATCATAGCGGCTTCTATCGGAATTGTTCCGGACCCGCAGAATCCATCCCATAACAAAAATCTATTCTTCCACTTGCTGAGCAACACTATTGAAGCTGCAAGCGTTTCCTTGAGTGGAGCTTCAGAGATGTTAACTCTATAGCCCCTTCTGTTCAAACTTTCACCTGTCGTATCTATTCCCAAAGTTACACGATCTTTTACGATATGAACGATTATTTTGTACTGTGGCCCATCTTCAGGAAAATGATTTATATGATAACGCTTTTTCATCCTTTCAACGATCGCTTTTTTTATTATCGATTGACATGCTGGAGCACTTGAAAGTTTTGACTTCACCGAAGAAAGTTCAACAGGAAAAGTGGCATCTTCGGTCAGCAGCTCATCCCATTCGATGGAAAAAGTTCTTTCGAAGAGCGTATCAAAATCTGTTGCATCAAATTCTCCAGCTTTTATAAGTATTCTGTTGGAAGTTCTAAGCCACAGATTAGTACGTGCTATGTCTGAAAAAGTACCTTCAAAATTCACACGTCCATCTTCAGCCTTAGTCTCATATCCCAATTTTTTTAATTCATAATTCGTAACGCTTTCTATTCCAAAAGCTGTCGCAGCCATAAGCTCAAATTTTTCCATATTTATTATTATAGCAGAATTGGCTTTATTTTGAAATTACCCATCAATCCAAGCACATCATCTTTTATTATGACAACGGATAAAAGATCGTACTTTTTCCCAAGTCGAAGCACATCCTGAATATCATCCTTTGTTCTCACTCTGTTTGCCAGTTTCGTTGCAAACGCATCCGCAACAGATGTACTTTTATGTGCAACCATTCAATCAGCTCCAGTTACACCAAACAATTGCCCTTCAAAAATCGCGTACGATCTTCAGTGAGAAGCATGCATTGATTTTATGTTACATCTTAACTTAAATAAAAAGAAGCACGGAACTCCGTGCTTCTCATTTTCGAAGGGGGGACATAAGAGATGTTGAAAAATCGATTGGAAATCGCACCGGTTGCCCATGAAGAGAGGATTGATAAATGCCGAGTATTATCTCGAGCGCTTTCATCCCTTCTTCACCGGTGATGTAAGGAGGATGCCCATCGACTATCGAATCGATGAAATTCTTGTAAAGGGGGATATGACCTGAACCATAGACCGTTTCAGGATCCGGGAGATCCATGAAAGGATGTTTTTCCTCGTTTTCGAATCGCCATGTTAATATTCGGTTCGTTGCAACGCCACCTATAACGACCGTTCCCTTTTCACCGAAAATTGAAAAAACTTCTTCAAGATTTTTTGGATAAACGTTCGATGTACCTTCCACTATGCCAACGGAACCATTTGAAAATTTGACTATTCCAGTTCCAAGATCTTCAGCTTCTATGTAAGGATGGTTCAAATTAGTTATGTAACCGTAAACTTCTTCCATTTCTCCGCCTAACATCCATTGAAGTAAATCTATTCCGTGTGTTGATTGATTTGAAAGCACTCCGCCATCCATTGCCCATGTTCCACGCCATGGAGCCTGATCGTAATAAGCTTTATTTCTATTCCATCTCACTGCGATATGAGCGTGAAAAATCCTTCCAAAAGCTCCTGCCTCTACCTTCTTCCTCAGCGCCTGAACAGCTGGATTGAATCTATTCTGAAAACAAACACCAAAGTTCAACTTCTGTTTTTTAGCAACATCGCACATTTCACCTGCATCTTTTATCGATAGAGCCATCGGCTTTTCAACAAGCACATTTTTACCTGAATTCAAAGAATCAATCGTTATTTCTTTATGCTTGCCTGATTCGGTTGCTATCGAAACAAAATCCAACTTTTCTTCGAGCATTTTTCTGTGATCGGTGTAAACCTTAGGCCTTTTAAGCCCTGCTTTTTCGATCACGGAAGCTGCCGCTTCAGCCCTTTCTTTTATTGGATCACATACCGACACGAATTCAAAAATTTCAGAATTTTTTATTGCTGCTTCCAAATGTTTCTGTGTTCCAATCCTCCCACAGCCTATAAGACCCGCTTTTACTTTCAATTAAATCGCCTCTGAACTCATAAGATGTAAAGATTTGTGTACTTGACTTCTTTCAAAACATCTTTCACAACATTTTTTGTATCAAAAACGATAGGAGTATTTTCAAGTAAAAAGTTGTAATCGACGCCTTTTTTATGGGCTGTTGTTATTATAGCTGCACTTACTGATTTGAGAAGGTCCTTTGTTAATTCAACTCTTTTGTAAGTCTTGCCATTTTCTGTAAACTCAGATATGTAAGGATCATAGTAAATTATATCTGCATGTTTCTTTTCAAGGTTTGCTATTACTTTTAGAGCCGGAGATTCTCTTAGATCATCTATATCTCCCTTGTAAGTGACACCCATGACCAAAACTTTGGATCCTTTCAAACATTTTTGTTTATCATTCAGAAGATCGGCCAGCCTTTCCACAACATACTCTGACATCGAATCATTTATTTCACCGGCAAGTTCTATGAGTCTTGTGTGATAATCGTATTCGCGGGCCTTGTAAGTTAAATAAAAAGGATCTATCGGTATGCAATGTCCACCAACTCCTGGACCGGGATAAAATGGCATGAACCCGAATGGCTTTGTCGCGGCCGCATCGACGACCTCCCAGTAATTTATACCCATTCTTTCNGAAACGAGTGCCATCTCATTCGCAAGTGCTATGTTAACTATCCTGAATGTATTCTCAAGAATTTTTGCCATCTCAGCTTCTCTTGGAGAAGAAACGACACGTACCGGTGCATCAAGGATCGCTTCGTAAATTGCCTTCGCATGTTTTGTACATTCCGGTGTTACGCCTCCAACAATTTTTGGGGTATTTTTGGTTTTGTAAAGAAGATTTCCTGGATCTACTCTTTCCGGGCTGAAAGCCAGATAAAAATCTTTTCCAACCTTTAATCCTGTCTTTTCAAGTATTGGAAGCACAACCTCATTTGTGGTACCGGGATAGGTTGTTGATTCAAGTGTTACAAGCATNCCTTTATGAAGACGCTTTTCAACTTCCCTTGTACTATTTATTATGTAGGTGAGATCCGGCTGCTTGTACTTATCAAGAGGAGTCGGCACGCATATAGTTACAACATCACACTTCAAAAGTTCATCGAAATCGGTGGTAGCTTTGAGATGCTTTCCTTCAACGAGTTTTTTAAGATCTGAATCGACAACGTCTCCTATGTAATTATGACCTTCGTTTACCATATCCACACGTTTTTTCTGAATGTCGAAACCTATGACATCGAATCCCGCTTTTGCTTTTTCAACGGATAAAGGTAATCCCACATACCCAAGTCCAAGAACTCCTACGACTGCTTTTTTAGAAGTTATCTTTTCCATCAAATTCATATTNTTGCCTCCAAATAGAATTTTTTTATCTGTTCAACAACGTATTCCTGTTCCTTAAATGTTATTTCTGGAAAGATCGGTAAAGCTATTGAACTGCGTGAAAGCCTTTCTGACACTGGAAAATCTCCAGCCTTATAACCCAGAAAAGNGAAACATTTTTGAAGATGCAAAGGGATCGGATAATAAACGGCCGTCCCCACTCCCTGAGTTGAAAGAAATTCTTTCAACTCATCTCTTTTATCGACAAGAATTACATATTGATGAAAGACATGCGATCGTTCTTTGGGCACAATTGGATGAACGATATCAAGCCCTTCCAAGAGCTGATCGTATTTTTTCGCAGCGTTCCTTCTAAGATCTATCCATTCATCGAGATGACCAATCTTAACGTTCAAAACAGCAGCTTGAATTTCATCCATTCTCGAATTGTAACCAATAACTTCATGAACGTATTTTTGACGTGCCCCGTGCACTCTAAGCATTTTAACATTTTCGGCTATTTCTTCAGAGTTGGTCAAAACCATGCCAGCATCACCGTAAGCGCCAAGATTTTTAGTCGGAAAAAAAGAGAGAATTCCTGCATCACCTATCGAAGCAGTCTTCAAATAATGCCCGCCGACTGATACTTCAGATCCTATCGATTGTGCAGCATCTTCAAGTATTTTTACGTTGTGAATAGAACAAATTTCTTTCAATGTTTCCATATCTGCACTTTTTCCGAACAAATGAACTGGAAGAACAACCTTTATATCTTTATCCGACTCAATAGCTTTCTTAACGGCTACAACATCTATGTTGAAGTCTTCATTTATGTCTGCAAAAACCGGAGTGGCTCCCAATCTTGTTATTGCACTTGCTGTCGCAAAAAAAGTATAAGGTGTGGTTAAAACATGATCGCCCTTCTTTATTCCCATGGCCTGAAGTGCCAAAAGAAGAGCATCACTACCGCTTGCAACGGCTACTGCATGTTGCACTCCAACATATTTTGCTATATTATCTTCGATCTCTTCAACATTTTGGCCAAGAATAACAATGCCGCCAGATATAGTTTCATCGATCTTTTTTAACATTTCTTCCCTTAATTTTTTNTACTGCCTCGTAAGATCGAAAAGTGGTACTCTCATCTTTTCACCTCCGTTAATTAACTTACTTTATCATTGTACCACTTAAAATCAAAAAAGTCAACTATTCAAAGTCGACTCACATATGAATTGGTAAAAAAGCAAAATAATTCAAAGAGGTGACAGTCAGAGAGTGCACATTTAAAATTCAATGAGCATAATTCAGATTGAAATCTCTTTGCCGCTTTTGGCACTTTCATAAATTGCATCGATTATTTGCTGAATTTCAACTCCATTGTTTGCCGTATCAAGAAGATCAGGTTTTTTATCGCGCACGATTCCTACAAAATATTTTATCTCTTCGAAGTGACTTTTCACCTCGGGCGTTTTTATCTCGTAATCAACAAGAGAGTGAAGTTCTTCTCCAAAGACAGTTATGGATCCTTCNTTATTTTTGGAACCTTTGTGGATTGGATTGTAAGAGTCTATTTNGGCTCCTGCCTTTGTTCCGCACATGCTAACGTAAAATCTATCATCTTCGATGTTTGCAGCCCAGGCTGTTTCAACAAAAATAGTCGACCCATCTTCGAATTTTATCAAAGCAACGGCAAGATCTTCAACGTCATTTTCAAGTCCATCTCTAAGGCCATCTTTAACATCGGAAGATTCCCATGGATACTTCCCATCTATTCGATATTCGGGAAAGTATTTGTAAGTCGAAGCTGAAACAGAAAGTGGCTTTGGATTTCCCATAAGATATCTTGTCAGATCGATCACGTGAACTCCTATGTCTATAACCGGTCCACCTCCTGATTCTTTCTTGACTGTAAACCATCCCTTCGGCGTACCACGCCTTCTCATGTAGCCTATCTTCGAATAGTATATTTTTCCAAGTTTNCCATCATCTATGAATTGTTTCAATTTTTGAGCATCTCCACGAAATCTGTTGTTAAAACCCATCATGAGAAGTTTTCCAGTTTTCTTGGAAGTTTCAAGCATAGATTTTGCCTCTCCGGTGTTCATTGCCATAGGCTTTTCGCAAAGCACGTGTTTTCCGGCATTAAGAGCGTCTATGGTAATTTGAGAATGAAGGTAATTCGGTGTACACACGCTCACGGCCTCAATTTCAGGATTGGCAAGTAAATCTTTGTAGTCGAGATAAGTCTTCGGTATGGAAAAGTTCTCCGCAACTTTTTTCAATCTGTTTTCAACGGTATCCGATATGCCGATAATTTCNGCCCCTGCTTCAATGTAAGCTGGAATATGTGCGATCTGCGCAATAAGTCCCACTCCTATAATTCCAACCTTTACCTTCTTTATTTTCATAAAGATTCCTCCACTATTTTCAAATATTCATGAGGATTATAACTCATTTTTGAAAAACATTGAACTTTTATGCTCTTTCGTGCCGTCAAAATAAACGTGAACAGGCGAATACATTTTATACTTTTGATCTTTCTTATCGTTTTTTCAATTTACACGGTTCGAAGTTTTGTAATAGCCTCGGAC
>JGI24721J26819_10002625_pt1 | contig 19699 bp, 14 predicted proteins | sample YelNatPaOPGAMG01_FD_26819 | JGI IMG/M metagenome (IMG submission 26819) | reverse complement strand
GGCTATTCTACGGTCACGGACTTGGCTAAATTTCGCGGCTTATCAATTTCGCGGCCTAATTGCTTGGCCAAATAATAGCTAAAAAGCTGAAGGGGCACGACAGAAAGAATTGGACTCAAGGGTTCTAAAGTGGCAGGAATAAAAATTACATCATCGGCTATCTTTTTAATTTCCTGACGATGACTATTGGCAATGGCTAAAATAACGCCCTGCCGGCTTTTAATTTCTTCTAAAGCAATAANCATTTTGTCATAAACTGAATCNGAAGGGCAAAGCGCAATCGTTGGCAAATTTTTATCCACCAAAGCCAAGGGACCGTGTTTTAATTCGCCTGCCGGCATCCCTTCGGCATGAACATAGGCAATCTCTTTTAGTTTCAAAGCGCCTTCTAAGGCGACGGGAAAATTATATTTTCGGCCAATGAGATAAAAATGGTTAAAATGTTTGTATTTTTTGGCCAGGTTTTCAATGGCGGCGCTTGATTTTAAAATCTCGGAAATTTTTTCCGGCAAATGTTCTAGTTCCTCTAAAATTTTCTTTTTCTCGGTTAACGGCCATTCTTTTTTGCTTAAATAAAGCGCTAACATTACCAAAACAGCCAGCTGAGACAAAAAGGCCTTGGTTGAACCCACGGCTATTTCTAAACCGCAACGCGTATAAATGCCTGCATCGGTTTCGCGCGCCTGAGTGGAGCCAACTACATTGGTAATGCCCAAAGTCAGAACGCCTTTTTTCTTTAGATACCTTAAAGCCGCCAGATTGTCAGCTGTTTCGCCAGATTGAGAAATAAACAAAGCGGCTGTGCGTTCTGTTAAAACCGGTTCCAAATAGCGGAATTCTGAAGCGGTCATGGCTTTGGCTTTTATCCCGCCCCATTCTTCAAAAAGATATTCGCCGATTTTGGCCGCATGCTGGGCAGTGCCGCAACTGATTAAATAAAAATAATCAATTTGGTTTAATTTTTCTTTCACCAATTCCAGACCGCCTAATTTAATAATTCCTTTCGACGGCAATATCCGGCCAGCCAAAGTTTTGCTTATGGCCTCTGGTTCTTCCATTATTTCTTTAAGCATAAAATGAGGATAAGACCCTTTAGAAACATCATCCGGCGACCAATCCAGAACATTAATTTTTTTCCGGTGCTGCTTTTTACCTTTTAAAATAGCATAACGTTGGGCTCAAGCACCGCTATTTCATTATCTTCTAAAGGAATTACTTTGTTGGTATGACTGATAATCGCGCTGGGGTCAGAAGCCAAGAAAAACTCGCCTTTTTTAAGGCCTAAAATAAGAGGCGAAGATAAGCGGGCGGCAATTAATTTATTGGGTTCCANANTGGAAAGCACAGCCAAAGCATAAGCGCCCCGCACTTCGTCTAAAGCTTTTAAAACCGCGGCCAGCAAATCGCCTTTAAAATATTTTTCAATCAAATGGGCGAAAACTTCGCTATCGCATTCGGAAGAAAAACGATGACCTTCTTTAATCAATTTCTCCCTTAAGGCCTGATAATTTTCTACGATGCCGTTATGAACCACAAAGATTTGTTTATGGCAATCTGAATGGGGGTGGGCGTTTTTATCCGAGACCTCGCCAGTGGTGGCCCAACGCGTGTGACCGAGACCTATATGGCTTTGGATTTTAATTTTTTCTAGTTCCTTTTCTGCTTCAGAAATTTTAGCGGCTTTTTTATAAANAAAGGGCTGATTTTTTTCATCTAACAAGCAAAAACCAAAGCTGTCATAGCCCCGATATTCTAATTTTTTTAGGCCTTCAATCAAAATGGGCCAGGCCTGATTTTTTCCTATATAACCAATAATGCCGCACATCTTATTTTGATTTTTTCATTGGTGGTTTTTCTATCTCTTTAATCCTTGAAACTGTTTTAGGCCAAAGAGGAAGNGGTAGTGGCCTTAAAAGCGCAGCGGCCACAGAGGGCGGATATTTTAACTCAGAAGTTAATTGGTAAAAACTTTCTAATCCTTGGCGAATGTAATGTTTGTAAGTTTTAGCCCAATCCGTTAACAGGTTAAAAACTTTACTGGCTTTCTCTGCATCTCTTGTAATTAAACTGCTTAAGACTGATTTTTCTATGACTAAAGGGTCATAAAGCCCGCCTTCTTCTTCGGACAAAGAAAGCCACAATGATAACTTATATCTCTTTAATGGGTCGCGAAGGTTGGCGGGCGATTCCTGCGCATAGGCNAACAATTCGCTCTTTGCTTGTTCTAAAATAGAAGGTAGGCGCCACCTAAAATATCCATCAAAAAGCCACCTAAAATATCCATCAGAAATTTCTTTTCTGCCGCTTGCTTCAAAATCTTTCAAATATTTAGAAAACTCTCTTTTAATTTCTAATTCGGAAACCAACTTATCTGTTTCTAATTTCAAACTTTCCAAATTATCTTCGCTTTGCTGCTTTAAGGCTTCTTCTAATTTGCTTTTGATTTCAGCCCTTCTAAAAAGTTTATCCAAGATATGCCTTTCTTCGTGCGGATAAACTACTTGAGCNATGAATTGCCAGAAAGGCGATTTCAAATTATAAAGCTCTTCTTTGGTGACAACTATTTTTTGCTCTTTGCCGTTCTCCTTTACCCTTTTTTCTTTGGACNTTACCAATCTTTTCTTAATCAGCCAGCCATTAATTAAAATTAAGGGCACTTTCGATTTTCCCGCTATCTCGGGAGGGCTAAAACCGACAGTTGTTCGGACAACACGATCAAGTAGCTGGCCTTCGTAGCCGGCTTTTTGGACGGTNATCCTAAAATCATCGGCTGAAGCGCAGACAAAACCCAAACTCAAAGGACTAAAACAGATAAAAATTTTATCTCGCGGCGGTTGGTCGAAAAAATANTTAAATAAACCTTCGGCTGAAGGATAATTATTAAAAAGGTTAGAAATTTGCCGGTGCGCTTCGTAGTATTCCCCTATTAAAGTTTCGATTTTAGAAAATTGTTCTTCTGACAAGCCCAAATGATAATCTTTTTCAAACTTCTGGGCAAAAGAAATTAAATCTTTTTTAGACCATTCGGGGTTTTGATAAAGATTTTGAAGCACAGAGGATTCTAAATAAGACAGGCCTTTTTGCTGATAAACAAGTTTTTCTTTAAACCGCGCCAAGGCTTCTTTTTTTCTTAACCTTTCATTCTCTAAGAGCTGTTTCGAAACCTGGCTTTCGGGCTCAATTCCTTTTAATCTCTGGTCCCAATGAAGAAGTTTGGACATCTCTTGACGGGGGTCAAAAACTTCATCCGGTCCAATGGGCGCTTTTTCTCTTTTTAGCAGCTCGGGCTTTGTTTCTATTTGCGAAAAGGCGTTGTTTAATTTTAATAATTTGTAAACATCAACAAATGGGTCGCCTGTTTCCGGCACGTGGCTGTTAATTGATTCTTTTTTAAAAATTTTTTCAAAAGAAAATTTTTCAAAACCCATAATTAATTTTCTATTTCCTCAATCGCGGCGCCTAAATTGATTAATTTTTCTTTAATATGACTATAACCCCTTTCGATAATTTCTACGTTTTTAAGAATGGATTGCCCTTCCGCTGCCAAAGCAGCCAAAACATAAGAAAAACCGGCGCGCAGGTCGGGAATTTCTAATTGGGCGGCCCGAAGCGGCGAGGGGCCTAAAATTACGGCGCTATGATAATAGTCGCGATTTAAGAAACGGCAAGGCCGGCTGCCTAAACATTCTTTATATAACTGAATCTTGGCGCCCATTTGATTTAATTCTTTGGTATAAGAAAGGCGGTCTTCATAAACGGTTTCATGAATAACTGAGATGCCTTGTGCCTGAGTAAGCATTAAAACAAAAGGCGGCTGCCAATCAGTCATAAAGCCCGGATGGACATCGGTTTCAAGCGCCACGGCTTTTAAATTGCTTTTTTGGCCATAAAAACGGATACCATCTTCCAAAATTTCAAAATCACCGCCCGCTTTTCTCAACCAATTTAGAAAGGTAAGCATATCAGCCTGATTCGCGCCTTTCACCTTCACATCTCCTTCAGTAACAATGGCTGCAATGCCAAAGGAAGCGGCTTCAATTCGGTCGTTCATCACTGAATAATTGGCTGGCCTTAATTCTTTTACCCCTTCTATCACCCAAGTGCGATTGACATCCTGATAAATAATAGCGCCCATCGCTTGTAAAAAGATAGCCAAATCTTCAATTTCCGGCTCAATGGCCGCATTTAAAATAACCGTTCGGCCTTCGGCCAAACTGGCGCTCATTAAAATATTTTCTGTGGCGCCCACACTGGGATAAGGCAAATTAATAATGGCGCCTTTTAATTTTTCGGCTTTAGCAGTATAAAACTTTTCTGCGTATTCAATTTCAGCGCCTAAGGCCCGAAGACCATCAATATGAAAATCAACCGGCCGCTTGCCAATTTGACAGCCGCCGGGCGAAGGAATTTGCGCTTGTTTAAAACGATGGAGCAAGGGTCCGAAGAAAAGAATGGGTACGCGCAATTTATCGCGATATTCCAAAGGAATCTTAAAATCAGTCAAACAAGAGCTGTCAATTTCAACTGTCTCTTCAGAAAGCCATTGATAGCGAGCACCCAAACTGGCGCACATTTCTAAAGTAATTTCTACATCTCTAATCCGAGGAATGTTTTTTAAAACGCAGGTACCGCCGGAAAGAAGCGAGGCAATAATAATTTTGGTTGCCGAATTTTTTGCACCGGAGATTTGGACTTCTCCTTTTAAAGGTTTGCCGCCGGTAATTTTATAAATCTTCATAAGAAATTAACCAAAAATAATTTCCCTGATTGATTGAATGGCTTTTAAAGGGTCTTCGCTTTGCCAGATATTACGGCCAATAGCCGCGCCCATCGCACCAGCTCGCATCACTGACCTTAAAACTTCAAGGAAATTTTCTTTTTCGGCCTTAGGACCGCCGGATAAAACCACTTTGGTTCTGCCAGCCGCCAAAACAGCTTTCCTAAAACCGCTCTCNGAACCGCAATATTTAATTTTGATGATATCAGCCCCTAATTCCAAACCAACGCGCGCCGCATAGCTGGTTACTTCTTCCGAATCTTCATCAGTGATAAATTCGCCCCGGGGATAAACCCATAAAATACTGGCTAAACCCAATTGATGACTTTTAGAGCGCACTTCGCTAAATTCCTTAAACATCTTNGCTTCAAAAGCGCTTCCCTAAATAAATCGTATAACCAATAGCTGANGCGCCTATTTTTTTGGCATCTAAAATATCGTAGGTAATCGGCGAATAAGGATTTTTAGTTTGATAAAGATTGGTTTTGCCGTTAATTTTTAAAATCAAAGGTAGAACTGATTGGTANCGGGAATGATAATAATACTCCTGCGCCACGCCACCTTGCAAGATAATGGCTGTGGCTTTACCTTTTAGGGCCAAATCCAGAATAAAGTGGGGGTCAAGGGTTTTTTCATTAAAATCTTTAGGACCATGCTCTAAACCATGGTCATAGGCCAGATATAAAGCCCGGCCGTTTTGGGTGATTTTTTTAAGATATTTTTCCATTGTTTTAAATTAATTTTCTTTTAATTTGCCAATTAATGCGGGTGGTAATCTCGTAATTAATGGTTTTAGCCCATCGGGCCAAATCATCGGCCGAAATTTCTTCATTTTTATCCCGGCCGATTAAAACCGCTCTCTCCCCTATTTTAACATGATTTTTGATTTTTGACACATCAACCACTGTGAGATTCATTGCTACCCGGCCAACCACCGGCACTTTTTCGCCTTTAATTAAAACCCAGCCGCGATTTGAAAGACTGCGGTCATAACCATCAGCATAACCTACGGCCAAAACAGCCAAAACCATTGGTTTTTCAATTTTATAAGTACAGCCATAACCAATGGTCTCCCCTTTTCGGGCATTTTTCAAAGCCAAAACTTTGGTCTCCCAACTTAAAACCGGCAAAAGTTTAATATTTTTTTGTTCTAAAATTTTTTTAATTTCTAAGGAAGGATAAAGCCCGTAAAGGCTGATACCGCTACGCACCAAATCAAAACGCGTTTGCTCTAAAACCATGGCGGCGGCTGAAGCAGCCAAATGGCAAAGCGCCTCTGGTTTAATAATTTTTTCTTTTTTCAGCCGATGGATAAATTCCAAAAAATTGCGCCTTTGATATTCTGTATAACTATATCTTTTCTCTTCCACCGCGGCTAAATGGCTAAAGACGCCTTTGATTTCAAGATAAGGCAAACGACTAATTTTTCTAAGAAGCTCTAAATCTTTTTCTCTAAAACCCAGCCGATTGAGGCCGGTTTCCAATTTTAAATGAATGATTGCTGGTTTTCCTATTTTTAAAGCCAGGCGGGATAATTTTTGAGCAGTGGAAAAATCGGTTAAAGTCAGTTCAATGCCATTTGAAATAGCAAAGGGATACAAATCCTCTTCCAAGGCCGTATAACTTAAAACCAAAATGGGCAGTTTTATTTTTAATTTTTTCAGTAAAAGGGCTTCCTTTATTTCGCAGACGCCCAAATAATCAACTAATTTTGACTCTTGGCAAATTTTTGAAATTAAAGCCAAATCATGGCCATAGGCATTGGCTTTTAAAACCGCCATCAGCAAAGGCCTTTCGCCTATCACCTTTCTAAGGGTTAAAAGATTAGATAAAAAATGGGCTTTATTGATGTAAACCTCGCTTTGCATAAAATTTAATTTGAAAAAAAGAGCTAAAAAGGGATTTCTAAATAACCCTTAAGCCAATGGCTTTTAATCAATCGCTCCAAATTTTCGGCACCGGCATAAGAGACAAAAATTCTGTTCCATAAAGCCTCTTGGTGGTGATAAACATACTTAACCATTGATTGGTACTTTACAAGTGACATCACGGTATCAATTAAATTAAAGCTGACCAAGGTTTCGCCTTTTTCATCTTTAAAATAATCGCCTACCCAATTTAAATCCTGCCAAAAATCCAAACGCTCTTTGATTTCCGGAATGAATTTATTCATTTGGGCCAAGGCTGTTTCCGCTTTTTCCCAATGAATCACCTCGGGATTGATATGCGGCACAAAAAGACGCCAATCATTTTCATCTTTTTTAGCCAGATATTGCTGAATAATGAGCCAAACAATTTTATCCGATTGAACCGGCTGAGAAACCATTTTTCCTTTTAAGGCATCAATAAAATACTGGCTGAATTTTTCTTCACGAGAAAAACTTAAGAAAATATCATTGTAAAAGGCAATTTCGTTCAAATAATGAATGATTAAAGCCAGTATTCTTAAAAACTCGCCGGCCACCCCCAATTTTACCGGAATAACAAAAATAAGACCTAATTCTTTCAGATGGCTGATGTTATGGTATTTTTTAGCCACAAACTTTTGGGCGTAACGGGCCCATTTTTGCCCTAAAACCCGGATTTCAATCGGCCGATATTCAAAATCGTTAAAGGTTAAATTTTCATACTGCTTAAAGAAAACATCATTCAGCCAATTTTCGTCTTCCAAAAAGCGCAAACTAGAATAAAGCTCTCTTAAATCTTCCTTTTCCAGCATTTCTTCGGCGCTCTGATAGCCTAAAATAGACAGCGTATTTTTGGGCGGCGTTTTTAACATAAACTCTTTGGCTTTTTCGTATTTGAGGAAATAACCGCTTTTTAAAATGTTCATCCTTTTAGTCAAATCAACAATGCTTCCGGCGCCCACCTCAGAAGCCACATCAGGCTCATGGCAGATTTTAAAAATAATTTCGTCGTCTATCCTGATTTTTTCCAAAAGGGCTTTAAAAATTTTTTGAGCCGAATCGGTTTCTTTTAGTCCCAAAGTCTTAAGCCTCAAATTGATTAATTGGCGGTTAAGGGCATAAAGGGATTCCAAATTATTTTTGGTCTGAAAAACCGCCGACATTTTTTCGTCTAAATCTTTTAAGATTTCCGGCTTAATTCTTAAAATCTTGGCTAATGATTGATAGGCCTCCATTTTTTGTTTTAATTTTTAATGAGATTTAATATCAAAGGGTATGCGCCACGATTTGATGAAGATGGTAAAATCCAAAACAAAACCGCGATATTTGAGATAATATAAATCATACTCTAATTTTTTGATTTCATCTTCCAAAGAAGCCGAGTAGCGATAATTTAATTGCGCCCAGCCGGTCACGCCCGGCCTAACGAGATGGCGCAAGCGATAATATTTTATTTTTTCGTTAAATGTTTCGGCTAATTTTACTTCTACCGGCCGCGGGCCAATAACCGACAATTCGCCAGCCAAAATATTAATCAGTTGCGGCCACTCGTCTAAATGGAGCTTTCTTAACCACCGGCCGAGCGGCGTAATTCTTTTATCATTATCTAAAGTCAAAGCCGGCCCTATTTTATCCGCCTCTTTAATCATCGTCCTAAATTTATAAACCTGAAAGGGCTTAAGATTTTGGCCCAATCTTAAAGAACGGTAAAAAATGGGTCCGGGGCTGGTTAATTTGATGGCCAAAGCGACTAAAAGGGCCAGCGGCGAAGTTAAGGTTAAAAGCATTAAGGCAAAAAGAAAATCGAACAGCCTTTTTAAAAAAAGGTAAGACCAGTTTTCAAAGCCAAAATAATTAACAAACCATTCGTCATTAATCAAATCAAGTTTTACCCGGCCAAAAATCTCTTCATAAAAATTAGACATTAAAGCCAGCGAAATTCCGTTTTGGGCTAATTCCAAAATTAATTCTTCATTTTCCTTTTTCGACTCAAAAACGAAAAGTTTAATTTTATCCGCAATAAATTTTTCCTTAAATTCTTCCAAGTTTTGATAAAGAAAGGCCTGATAGCCCAACGCCGGATGCAAATCAAGATGGTTTTTAATTTCTGAAGCAATCGGGCTTTCAATTAAAGCCACGCGGGTCGGGCTGAGCTGGCGGATAAAAACAGAAACGAGATAACGCCAGAAAAAAAGGAAAACAAAAGACAGCCCCCAACAAATAAAAAGAATGGTTTTGGGCGTAAAATTAGTAAAAGAAAGAAAATAAAACCAAGAGACAGCCAAAAGGCCGTTAATAATAAAAGCGCGCAAAAAATATCTGACAAATTTCCTAAAAGGCAAAAAGGATTCGAATTCGTAAAAATGGTTCATCACAAACACAAAAATCCAAACCAGAAAAAGTAGCAAAAAAGGCAACAACCCGCGCTCATAGGTTAAAAAATCAAAGNGAAAATGAAAGCGAATAAAAATAGCGGCCAAAAAGGCCAGCCATAAAAGCAACCAGTCGCCAGCAAAAATGATTAATCGTTTAAAAGCAGCCAAAAACTTCATCTTTATAATTATCTAGGCTTAATTTATATATGCTTTTAGCTTATATATTTATTATATATGCTTCTGGCTTATATATTGATTATATATGCTTTTAGCTTATATATTCATTATAATATGTTATAATGAAAGTTAAAAGAGAACTCTTTATGAGCCAAGGATTATCGCCCCAATCTTTTCCTGAAAAACAAGTCAAAATTTATCAACCTGTCATTTTTAATCTCAGTTGGCTCACTTTAACCGAAGCCCTGACCCGTTTATTGAAATTTTTTCTTTTTGTTTTTGCCGCGCGCGTTTTGGGCGTTAATGGTTTTGGCGTTTTCTCTTTTTGTCTGAATTTAATGGCTATTTTGGCCTTGTTTTGCGACTTCGGACTTTTTAATACCAGCTTAAGAGAATTTAGCCGCGACCCTGAAAAAGAAAAAAAATTAGGCGCCTTAATNCTTTTAAAAATTATTCTCTCCACCTTGGTTTTTTTAGTTACCTTGGGCTTAAGCCAATATAATTATGCTTCCGCTGCCATTCCTCTAAATCTTATTCTTTTAAGCCTCTTTTTAATCTTTGATTCTTTGGCCCAAACTTTTCATGCCCTTTTTCGGGCGCGCGGCAAAACGCATTACGAAGCCCTCTGCCGGATTTTAGAAGTCATTATCACGGTTATTTTCGGTCTTCTCTTTTTAGCCCTTCGGCCGGTGGTCGTTTCTTTGAGCGAAAGTTATGTTTTAGGCGCGCTCGTTTGCTTTTTAACAACCCTCTTTATTTATTTTAGATATTTCGGAAAAATTAACCTCGCCTTTGATTGGCCAGCGATAAAAGAGTTTCTCTCTTTATCCTGGCCCGTGGCTTTTTTGGCTGTTTTTTATTCCCTTTATCATTCGCTGGATTCCTTGATGCTGGGCCTTTTTGGTTTTATTAATGAAACAGGTTGGTATAACGCCGCCTATAAATTAAGTGATATTTTAATCCTGCCGGCTTTGATTTTAGCCCAGAGTTTTTATCCAGTCATTGCCCGTTATCCTCTGGAAAAATTTGGCCGCGAAAATATCAAATTATTAAAAACGAACTTTATCAGTTCTTTGCTTTTAGGACTCATCATTGGATTGGTAGTTTTCCTTTTTTCTTTTTATCTTATTTTTGTCATTTATGGCCAAAGTTATCTTAAGGCCGTGCCCGCGCTTCAAGTTTTAATGCTCGTTAATTTCCTGATTTATTTAAGCTATCCCCTTTACCAATGGCTCATTAGCCAAAACCAGCAGAAAATTTCTTTCTTTATTGCCTTGGGGGGCGTTATTTTCAATTTCAGCCTAAATTTGATTTTAATTCCCCGCTTCACTTTTATGGGCGCTGCCTGGGCCACTTTTTTTACCTATCTTTTGGACTTTGCTTTCAGCGCCTATTTTGTCCGGCATTTAATTAAAAAACAATGGAAAGAAAAATAAAAGTGCTTTACTTTCTTAATTTGGCTGGCTGGGGCGGTGCCTGTCAGGTGGTTTATGATTTGGCTAAAAATTTAGATAAAAGCCGCTTTGAAATTTTTATCGCCTCAAGTCCTCATCCGGACCGCCGTTTTTTTGAAGACCTGAAAAAAGAAGGCATTCATTTTTATACCATCAACCATTTAAAGCGCTGGGGCTCACTCTTTTCTGATATTTTGGCTTTTAAAGAAATTTTATCTTTAATAAGAAAAACAAAGCCGGATATCATTCATTTGCACAATTCCAAAGCCGGATTTTTGGGCCGATGGGCTGGTTGGTTCTATAAAATTTTTTCTTTAAAAAGAAAACCAAAAATTTATTTCACCATTCATGGCTGGAGTTTTCAAAGCGAGCTGAAAAAATTAAGCCGTCTCTTTATTTTCTTGGAAAAAATGAGCGCCAAAATCACCGACCGATTGATTGCGGTTTCTGAAAATGTAAAAAAAATTGGTTTGGAAAAGAAAATTGCGCCTGTTTCAAAGTTTTTAGTGATTCCAAACGGCGTAAGCATGCCGGAAAAGGAAGATAAAAGCCTCATCAAAAGACAATTGGGGCTGGAAGAAGATTCTTTTGTTTTTGGCTATGTGGCCCGTCTGGCTTATCCTAAAAGACCGGATTTATTTTTAGAAGGAGCGCTCATTCTGATAAGGGAAGAGCCGAAAAGCCGATTTATAATTATTGGCGACGGCCCGTTCTATCCGAAGCTTAAAGAATTTATTTTAAAAGAAAAAATGGAAGATAAAATTAAAATCTTGGGTCAAAAATCGCCAGCGGAAACCAAAAAAATAATGAATGCTTTTGATGTTAATGTTTTAATTACCGAAAGCGAAGGATTGGGGTTAGTCATTTTAGAAACGATGGCCTTGGGCCGACCCAATATCGCCTCGTCAGTAGGCGGAATTTTAGAAATTATCAAAGACGGCGTTAATGGCTTTCTGGTAAAAAACGAGCCCTTAGCCATCAGCCAAAAAATGAAGCTTTTAAAACAAGACCAAAAATTATATAAGCGTTTAAGCCAGGAAGCGCAAAAAACTATCGAAGAAAAATTTTCTCTTCAAAAAATGATAGAAAAATACGAAATGCTTTACGGCGAAATCAATGATTCTAAATTTTGAATTTCTTTTTCAATCTCGGCATTTTGAGGCGCTAAATTTTGGGCTCGTTTTAAAAGTTCTAGAGCCAAATCATAGCGTTTCCCTTCAATAAAAAGGCGGCCAATCGTTATTAAAGCATCGCTGGTGTTAAAATTAAGACCTTTGGCAATGGCTTTGGCCATTGAATCTAGGCCTTGAGCTTTTTCGCCTCGCCCATAGAGAGCGTAACCGTAAAAGAAATCAAAATCAGGCAATTTGGGGTCTAATTTTATAAAGGGTTCTGTTAAGGCTATAACTTTATCGTATTCTTTTTGGTTAATCAAAAAACGGCAATAAGAAATAATAACGGGCGGATAATCAGGAAACCTTTTTAAGGTATCTTGGAAAATCAAATCGGTTTGTTTTGGGTCGGAAGAAAAGTGGGTCATTAAATCGGCATAAGAAAGATAAAGACGGCTATAAAGCGGAAATTGTTTTATTAATTCTTGGTACTTTGAAATATAAAGGCCTAACAATTTTTTAGCGCTCTCGCTGTCTAATTGATTCATTTTTTGGCTTAAAACGAGACTCAAGTTAAAAAGCGCTTCCCGGTTAATAAAGGTATTGGCCTTAAAAATGGCCAACGATTTTTCATAAGCCAAATCGCCTTGACCAAAGGTTAGGGCGTAAAGGCTGGTTATTAAATTGGCGCTTGAGCGGTATGGTTTTAAATTTAACTCGTAGCCAAAAAACAAAGCCAAAGGAATTAAAACCAAAAGTAACCAGAGGCCAAGTTTGGCATTGAAAGACAAGGTTTCTAATTTTCTATTTTCTTTTTTCTGCCCTTCCTTTATTTTCTGTTCTTTATTGTTTTGAAGCGACAAGATAAAAAGATAGGCCAAAACCAAAAAGAACAAAAGATAACTTTCAAAAATATCAAACAAAAAAAGATTCTGCCAAAAATAGCCGACCAATAACCCAAAAAAGATGAGTTGGGCCGGCTCTTTTTGTTTTTTATAAATGCCGACTAAAGTCGCAAAAATAGAAACCCATAAAAACAAATAAGACAGGAGGCCAAAGGCGCCGTTGTCAGCCATAATTTCGATCAGCTTGTTGTGGGGACGGTCAAAATAAAATTCATTGTTATAATGAAGCATTTCCGGCTCGTAATATTGGGGAAAAATCAAATCAAAGTTATCCTGACCCCAGCCAAAAATCGGCCGATCCAAAAAGGCGCGAAAACTAAAGCGAGCCGCAAAAAGCCGGCTTTGAAAAGAAGGGTCTAAAAGCGAAAAATGCGCCCATTTTTGAAAGTAAGGATTAGCACTAAAAAGGCCGGCCCGAACCAAAAAGAACAAAGAAATCAAAGTGATTAAAAAGAAAACTAAAATTGAGGCCAAAATTTTAGCCACCCGGGTTTTTCTAAAATGCCAGAGTAAAAGAACAAGGCTAACTAACAAACCCAAAACCCAACCGCTTAAAGCGCCCCGGCAGGCGGTTAAAAACAAAAAGACGGATAAAGCCAGAAAAGCCAGAAACCATAGAAGCCCGTTTCTCGAGTTTCTAAAATCTTTTTTTGCTAGATATTGCTTTAAAGAAAGGAAAAGGGCTAAAAAGGCATTGATTAAAAGATAAACGCCAAAAAAAGAAGGGTTGCCGGTATAACCCATCAAAGCCGAAGCACTGATGAGCCGGCCTTTTTTTAAAATCGTGAGTTCAAAAAAGGAAAGAAAACCGATTACTAAAGCCCCAATGACCGCTATTTTCAGTAGTAATTCAAAATCTTTAGGCTCTTTGATGGTCCAGGCCAAAATTAAAAACCATAAAATGAAATGGCTGATGCCTAAAATTCCTTCCATTCTTTCGTTTGTGGACCAAAAACTGCTGTAAAAATTAACGCCAAAAACGCCGGAAAGAAAAACAGCCAAACCAAAAATAATCGCAGCCAAAGTTAAGGCCTTTAAAACAGGCCGATACTTCTTATCAACCAAAGCCAACACTAAATAAAGCACGGCCATAATCTCCACGATAATTCGGAAATAAATCGCTTTGGTTAAAATATAAGGAAAGAAAACAGCAGGATTAAATAAAAAGCAGGTCAAAAGCGAGAGAATGGCCAAAATGAAAATGGTTTTTCTTAAAAATTCGTTTAAAGGCATATTTTTAATATTGGTTTTAGCTTATCATTTTAACTCTTGGAAGGAAAGGGAAAGTTTAAAAATTCAAAAATCTCGACCAAGAGATGATGTTTTTCCGGCTGGGTTTCCAAAATGGTGGCGCCGTTTTTTAATGCTTCTAAAATTGTCTGGTAAGGATAAGGAAGATTTCCCTCCTGAAGCCAGTGGTAAAAATTAACTTCGTCTTTGCCGGTCAATACTTCTGCGCCTTCTAAATCAATAAAAACCTTTTTCTCTTTGCGGCCGGCGTTTTTTAAATACTGCCTTAAAGCGGAAAAATAAAGATTGGACGGCCATTTAACGCCAAAAAAGCGGGACCAACTAAAGCGAACGATTTTTAATTGAAAGGAAAAACTGGTTGGTTTTTTCCGATAAAAAGGGTGAAAAATAAAATGCCAAAAGTTAGAAAGGAAAGGGAAAATTTTGACTGGCCCCAGCCAAAAATAGCGCTGAAAGAAAAAAGCCGGCACGCTGATTTTTTGGGCCAATTTCAAACAGCTGCGCAAAGAACCCATTACCGCCACAAAAGCGCCTATTTCACTTTTGCGATAATTGCCGCTGTATTGGCGGTAAAAATAATAGGGAGAAATTTTTTTAAGCTTTAGGGCTGGCTCCATCTTTTCATAATCCCACCAATAAACCAAATTTTTTGAAAGATAATTTTTTCTCACCCATTTTTCAAAAACCGCTCTTCTTAAAAAGAAAACATCGCTTAACATATTAGAGCCCAAACGCAAAAAAAGTTCCACGCCTTTTAAATTATCTAATCGGTCGCTGGTTTTTAGCCGGCCGCGTAAACGACCTTCTTCGTCAATTGTCATTAAATCGGCAAAAACGCCGTCAATCTCGTTGTTTCTAAAAACAGAAAGGATTTTTGAAAAGGCCTGGGGCGCCAACCGATCATCGCTATGTAACAAGGTAACAAAATCGCCGTCTAATTTAGAAGCGCCAAACTCCAAAGCCCGAAGCTGGCCGCCATGAGGCGCTTTTAAATATTTAATCCGCGCGTCATTAAAAGAATTAATAAAATCGGAAAAATCTTGGGGCGAACCATCGTCAATAGCGATTAATTCCCAATGGGGATAATCCTGATTTATCACGCTTAAAATTGCTTCTTTCAAATAACCGCGGTCGCCATAAAAAGGCAAAAGCACTGAGATTTTATCTTTAAAATTATCCATTGTTTTTAATTAACTCGTAAATCTTTTTTATTTCTTGAGCATGGTTTAGATAATGATATTTTTCTTCTACTTCCTTTCTGGCGTTAGAGCCGATTTTTTGGGCGAACATTGGATTTTCTTTTAAAAACAAAATGGCTTCGCTGATTTTTTTTGGCTCTTTCTCTGGCACCAAAAAACCAGTTCGCTCGCTTTCAATCACTTCTTTCAGGCCGCCGATGGCTGAGGCAATAACCGGTTTGCCGCAGGCCATTGCCTCCAAGGCAGCCAAGGAAGTGGCTTCTTCAATATCGCCGGCTTTCACAGAAGGAATTAAAACCGCGTCGCTTAAATGATAATAATTAGCGATTTTCTGGTGTGGCACCCAACCCAATATTTTCAAACGGCTGTCGCCTGAAGCCGCCTTTAAAATAGCGCTTTTTTCCGGCCCATCGCCAATAATAATCATTTTTACTTTTGGGTCTTTTATTTCTTTTAAAGCCAAAGCCGCATATAAAACGCCGTTCTTTTTTACCAAGCGGCGCGGCACCAGCACTAAAAAATCGTCTGGTTCAAAACCTAATTCTTCTTTAAGCCTTAAACTTTCAGTCAAAGAAATCGGTTTAAAAGTTTCGGTATCCACTGCGTTTTTTATCACAAAAATTTTTTCACGGGGAAAAGAAAAATTGGAAACAGCGTAATCTTTTAAGCGGCTATCAACACAAATCAAATAATCGGCCAATTTGAGCGCTCTTTTTTCCTGAGCCAGGGCTTCGCGATAAATTAAAAAACGGGCCAAGGGATTTCTTAAATCAACGGCGGCTTCTTTCGCCAAATAACCGTGAAGGGTCAAGAGTTTTTTGATTTTAATGCCGGAAAAGGCCAAAAGCGCGGTGACATCGTGGCTATGAATTAAATCAAAAGGTTCGCGCCGGTTCTCTTCCAAAAATTTTTTTCTAATCTTCGCCCGGCCGCGATTTTTCCAAAAAAAATAAAAAAGGTAAAAACCGGAGCGCCGCGCCCAGCGCTTCAAAATTTCTTTGCTTCGGGCTGAAGGCAAAACATCGCTCAATGGCTTTTGGGGATAAAAACTAAAAAAATGGACGCCCAGCTGGCTTAATCCCCTTTCCAAAAGCGCCATATGTACTTCTTTTCCGCCAGCCAAATTTTTAGGATGGTCAATCGCTGTGAGAAAAACGCGCATTATTTTAAAATCAAAGCTCTGAATTAGCTATTTGACGAGTGAGCGGCCCAAAATAACCGGTTTGGGGCAGGCCTTTCAATTTTTGATAAGCGCGCACGGCCAGTTGAGTTAAAGAAAGATAATTGCCGGTAATAAGGCCTGAAGGATAAAGGGACGGATATTTGTTTTTCAAAAACATTTGCAGGCAACGCACCTCGCTATTATTTTTTAAACCGTAATAAAGATTGGATTTAAAGGGCGGGCATTGGTTTTGGGCTAATTGTTGCTGAAGAGAAAGGAGTTGCTTTTTTAGGGCCTCAATCTGCAATTCCAAACTTCTTTTTAATTCTGCCTCCTGCTCCGGATTGATATTTTTTACGGTTGAAACATTATAGGAATAATGATAAAGATTTTGGGGATTTAAAGGAGCGTTTGAAGGCCCGGTATGATAAATAATCAGGTACAAAGCGATATTTTTGTTGTTAAAATCAGGCACAAAAATAACGCCCTTGCCGGTTAAATCCAAAGGCAGAACTTTTAATGTTTTTCGATTCTGGCTATCAACGACAATGTAGGAAATTTTAAAATTAACATCGCTGGGAGTAGTAAAATTGACCTTTAAGGTGTCTTTGCCGCCAACAATTTTAAACCACTGACCTTGGTATGGTTTTAATTCGTAGCTCACGCTTAAATTGCCATCGCCTAAGCTGGGGAAAAACTGGCCCACGGGATAAATACGAAAACTGTTAAGTTGAGGTTTTTGGTAGCAATAATTGACGCCTAAAGAGCAGTCGTTTATTAAAACCGTTATAAGCCAATCATTAAAAACTTGATTAAAATCAACCGGATAATGATTGATTTTTAAAGCGTAATTAATGGCTTCAATGCCGGTTTTTTCCGTCTTTAAGGAATCAACCAAAATTTTCAGGCCGTATTTTTCCACGAGATATTGGCTAAACAAATTTACGGCGGCGTAATTGGAACGGGAGTTCTGCCAATCAAGAAAAGAGACCGAAGGATTGTTAAAAAAATCTTCCACGCGCGTTTTTAAATTGCTTTGCTCGTAATCGTCGTCATAACCAAGCAAGGTGGCTACATATTCGGCGCGCGCTTCAGCCAGCCACGTATCTTCGGAGATATTATATTTTAAATCTTTTTGGGCCAGAAAAATAAGATGACTAAATTCATGGTCAAGATAGGAAGTTAATTTTTCGCTGGAAAGATTTTCTAAACGCAGGGCATTTAAATAAATCATCTCGCGTTCATTGGAGCGAGGATTAAAAGAACTTCTTTTGATTAAATCGCTCACTCTGGTATAACCGCCCACTTCATAGGCCATCGGATGAATTAAAATAGTTAAATGCGTATCATTGCCAACAACGGGATTGGGTTCTGAACCAAAAGTATTTATCAGGCGCGGATAATCAATCTTTTCAAAACGGTTGGCGCTTTGCTGGAACAAATTAATAAAATCATTTTTTTCGGTGCTGGGCAGCTTATCCCACCAATCTTTATCAACATAAAAATAAATTTTATCTGTTAATAAAGTTAAAATTGAAACCAAATTAACCCGGCCTAAATAATCATAGGTTGGCTCTACAAAAAAGACCGTTTGCTGGTTGGGATAATCGGCTTTCGCCCCACCCGCCGGGCTTAAAAGCGCCAAAGCAAAAAAAGCTAAAAATATAAACCCGAAAAATTTAAATGAATTTCTAATTTTTGGCATTCTAAAAAATAAGGCGGCTTAATGTTTTACCTTTTTATCATAGCAAAAATCAAAAAATCTGTCACCTTCCAATTCTATTGACTTCGTAAGTCAATATATTGACATCGTAAGTCGATAGAGCCGATAGGGAAATCGGAAGGAAATTTATTCTAAAAGCAGGCCTTTTAAGCTCTTAATATCGCGCTCTTTCAACCACTCCAGCGTGTCTTTTTTATATTGGGCCGAGCCGCCAAAAAAATTTAAAAGAAACTCTCTTTGAGTTACAGAAGGAAAATTCTTTTTGCCGATATAATCAAGAAAACTCGACCATCGATATTGTTCTAAATAATCCATCGCCTCTTGGTAATCATCAATGTCGCCTTCCCGCCACTGAGAAAATTTTAAATCTAAGGGGTTTAAATGAATGTAATAAGGAAGATGGACAAAATGGCTTTGGTTTATGACGTGAATAGATTTATATCTCCCTTGAAATAAAGTCCCCTCCCGATTATATTTTTCATTAAAATATTTAGCATAGCCGATATTTAATTTGCGCATAAATTGAGTAATTCCCCCTTCCACCAGCGGCCTTAAAAACAAATGATAATGATTGGGCATTAAACAAAAAGCTAAAATTTCAACCAATAATTTTCTTTTCTCATTTTTACCCATATATTGACTTCGTAAGTCGATAGATTCGTTTTTAAAGAAATAATTAACATTGAGGGCAGGATTTTGGTCGTTAAATTCGAATAAATCATGAATAAAACGTAAATAATCTTTTTCTTCTAAAAAGATTTGACGCTTATCAACGCCGCGGCTTAAAACATGATAAAGACCCCACATAATTTAACTTAATTAATGAAAACCTCTCGCCCTTCGCCTTTTTAAGAAATTTTTAAAAAACAAAAAAGGGCGTCCCGCGCCCTCTACTTTCTCACCACCCTTAATTTAAATGATTTATCTCCTTTTGTCAACTCTATTGACTTCGTAAGTCAATATATTGACTTACGAAGTCAATATATTGACATCGTAAGTCGATAGATTGAAGAAATTAAAAAACCGCCGTGAGGCGGTTTTTTAATTTCTCTAATCTTTCAATCTTTCCTCGCTTTCCTATTGACTTTCCTATNGACTTCGTAAGTCAATAGTTGGAAGTNAATAGTTGGAATTAGAGGCCGAGACGAGCTCGCAGCAAAGCCAGCAATTGTTGAAGCAGTTCAATCAATTTCATTTGTAAAGTCATAATTTGGCTTCTAATCGCTTCAGAACCAGTGGCTGGAGTTGGAGGCGTAGGAGTTGGCGTAGGAGTGGTGGTAGGCGTAGAAGTGCTAATCGGCATCAAAGGCAAAGTAGTAGCCACGGTCACTGTTACGCCGCTGGAAGGTGTTTCTATATTTCCTACCCAGTCATAAGCCCGGCTCTTTATGGTATAAGTGCCAACTTGGGGATTATACCAAACATACTGCCAAACGCGATTAGTGCCGGTATCTTCAGAACTAATCACTGCTGGAGACCAAGTATTGCCATTATCCAAACTCACCTCCACTTTAGCCACAGATGAGCCGCCAGTATCAGAGGCCGTGCCTTTAATGGTATAGGCCTGACCAGCCAAAATGGTTGATTGATGGGCTGGCTGGGTAATATAAGAAGTAGGCGGCGTGCTATCGCGCAAAGAAGAAGAGGAACCCGGAGC